>Ga0134100_1001437_pt1 | contig 22198 bp, 21 predicted proteins | sample 11_taG_2_FD_94444 | JGI IMG/M metagenome (GOLD analysis project Ga0134100, IMG submission 94444) | Switchgrass degrading microbial communities from high solid loading bioreactors in New Hampshire, USA - 11_42_5_180_A3 metaG | ecosystem: Engineered > Bioreactor > Semi-continuous > Anaerobic >...
CAGATACGCTCCCAGTTAGAGATTTATTTTGAAGAACGCTTGGCAGGCAGGAACCTTTAAAAACCAGTCTTTAAGGGCAGGTTTTATTGACATGCCCTTAATTCACTGTATAATGAAGATAAGGGCAGAAACCGTGGAAAATGGCGTCTGCCCTTAAGTAAATATCAAAATCTTATCTCAGGTTTTTGAGTTTACACAAAACTTGAAACAGTCTCCGGCCTTTATATTAATGTTTATAGCTATAATTATGATATATGTAAAAAAAACTATTGTACTCATTGTCTTTCGGGCGTTCTCATCAAACATGTTCCGCTCCTCATATATTATCTTTTTAGGACAAACTGTAACTTATTTCGACAAACCAACATATGATGTAGTAAAAAGTTCTCAATAAATAATGATAGGAGCGATTAAAAATATGAGTTTCCAATACTATACTCTGCCTCAGAATACTTCCGGTGCAGTCAATATACCCATTTTTAATACCCCAACACCTTTAGCAGTCCTTACGGTTACACCTGGTTCCGGTAATGATATTGGAACTGTTAGAGCAAATATTGGTTGGGAAGTTCTGAGTCGAGTAACAGAGGTGATATTTAAAATCTGGCGAGGGGCGCCTGGTACGGGTCAGCTTATCTGTAGTGTTCAGGACAGTGGGGAAAATATTGCTGACAACCTGGTAACGACTGATTTTAGTGGAGTAGTTTCGGGCCTGGTACCGAATCAACCGGTAACCTTCGTCTTGACCGCAGAAACGGTGGATCCTGGTACCCAGGCAAGAGTTTTAGGCCCACTAACTATGACTGTTTATGACACAAACTCGAATATTGTAAGTTATTATCAATTCCCAAATAATGTTTTTGGAGCTGCCAGTATCCCTGTTACCCAAACTCCAGTACCGGTGGGGTTCATAACTGTTAATGTTCAGCCGGGTCAGAATGTGATTTTAAGGCATACCGCCTGCTGGGTAACGACAAGCAGTACAGTTCCAAAAGTGGATGTGCTTTTCAAAATCTGGCGTGGTGCTCCTATAACCGGCACACTTATAGCCAGTGCAGATGACAGTGCGGATTTCGAAGGAGGAGCTGTTACTTCGTTCTCACATGTGGACAGCGGCTTTACTTCAGCGCAGACCGTAACCTATGTGATAACTGCGGAAGCTCCTGATGCCGGTCGTACGGCAAGCATTGTCGGAGCATTGACTACCACAGGATCTACCCAGCAGCTGAGTTCATTTTTCACACTGCCGAATAATACCTCTGGAAGCGTGAATATCCCAATTACAGCATCGACGACGCCGTTGGCTTCTTTAACTGTACAGGCATCCCCTGGCCTCGAATTATCTCTGCGAGCCGCTGTTGGTTGGCAGTTGCCGCAGCCCGGACCGGCGCATTTAAAAACTAATTAGAAATTGATAAAGTGATATGCTTTTTGTTAAATCCTTATATAAAATAGTTGCTTCTGATGTAAATATTATACAATTACGTGTATAATCACCAGCCTCCAAATCTAGTATAATGTCAATATAACAATGTACAACTAAAATTTGAAATTCCAGAAGATTGATTTATTCGGTAAAAGCGCCATATAACTACTGTAAATAGTGTGCCCATAATGGAAGTATATAGTAAAATATAAAGTATAGATCATTTATATTTCAGGGAAGGAACTCATGATGAAGAAATTATCTTTGTTGTTTGCTGTCATTATGCTACTTTCATGTTTTGCTTCCTGTAATGCAAAGGAGTACGAAAATTTTCAAGAACTTAATAATGGCTCAAAGATACAGCGGGGTAATATAACTTATTCTTTTTATGGTGCTTTGCCGGATTATTCCATGATAGGCAAGCAAATAGGGATAGTTGATGGTGATAAAAAGCATAAGATATTTGAGGTAAAAGGTTTTTCATCCGATGAATGGATCATAGAATATTTAGATGTAATAATGTCAGTTTATACTTTATATAAATCGGATACTGTAATTGAAATACCTGATGAATTTAAATAATACGAAATACATATTTATAAAAATGATTTGAAATAGAGTTCATCCAATACCTCGCGGAAGACGGTATTGATTCACCATTCGCTGTGGGTTTTTTATTTCCAGTACACTGGTTTGCTAAGGATATTGGCAAGGAAATTATTGATTGCTGATTGTACTGGTTGTGTTCGAATTAGCCTGATATAAAGTGCCTGGGGTACTCTTTTTTGGAAATGTACTTTTAACCGGGGAAAAAACTATATATAGCAATAGGATTTCTGTTACGGATGGAAGGTATGAATAGATATCTTATTGCTATACTGGCATTAACGGTTTTCCCTTTTAACATTTCTTCTTTTCCGGTTACCAATAATCAAAACAGGATTGATATAACAGCTTCAAGGATTTCTCAGGAAGAACCCGTATTTTTAATTGATTTGACAACTGTGAGCACAGAACAGGCTATGCCGGAAGAGCGTCCAAAAATTGAAACAATAATCCTTTCTTTTGCGGGTGACTGTACGATCGGCAGCGATGAAAGTTACAGAGGGTATACTTTTCATAAAGTATACAGGGATGTAAAAGATCCGGCCTACTTTTTCAGCGGCGTAAGCAGTATTTTTTCCAATGACGATTATACTTTTGTCAATCTGGAAGGAGTTTTTACCAACGAAACCAAGAAGGCAGAGAAAGAATTTCGATACAAGGGGCCTCCCGAATACTGTGAAATTTTAAAAAAAGGAAGTATTGAAGGCGTTACGCTTGCCAATAATCATACTCTGGATTATTTGCAAAGCGGGTATGACGAAACGGTAAAAACGCTTAATGAGTGGGGTATCGATTATATAAATGAAGACGTATATATCATTAAAGAAATCAAAGGCGCTAAAATTGGTTTTTTGGGATATAAAGGCTGGTCCAATGAAAAAAAGTCCAATCAGCTCCTGGTAAAACACGTAAAGGAAATGAGAAAACAAGGAGTAAACTATATCATTGTAAATTACCATTGGGGTGATATGTATACTTATAAACCCAATGCACAGCAAAAGTCCATGGCCCGTTTTGCTATCGACAATGGAGCGGACTTAGTAATAGGACACCATCCTCATGTTCTGCAGGGAATGGAGATCTACAAAGGTAAGAGCATTGTTTACAGCCTGGGGAATTTTTGTTATGGAGGGAATAAGAACCCGAAAGATAAAGATACAATAATATTTCAGCAGCTGATTACTTTTAACGTAACCACTAATGAAATTTTCAAAACTGAAAGCAGAATAATACCTACCAGTATATCATCAAGAACGGATATAAATAATTTTCAACCGGTGATTGCAAAAGGAGATGAGGCAGAACGCATTTTATCGAAATACAAAGCTTTGAGTGAAAATTTGAACTAATTTTAATGCCGGCTGTGCAAGTATTCTTTAATTTTAAATCTATTTACATAAAAAGTGTCGAAATAGTGCAATCCTTTAATTGACAGGGAAAACAAATTTGGTACAATAAATGAGTGTAGATTCAGAAACAGCGGAGGGACTAAAATGAAAAAATACTATGAAATAAAAATTGCCGGATTGACAAGGAGACTTCCTCTTTGCCCTATAAATGAAAATTTATATATCGGTGCATTTATCTTGTTTGGTGATGTGGAGCTTACAGTGGCATGCGCAAAAGAACTGCTTAAGAAGGCTCCTGAATATGATGTGATGATTACGGCCGAAAGTAAAGGTATTCCGCTTGTTTATGAGATGACGAAACAGGCTGGTTTAAATAAATACCTTTTGGCAAGAAAGTCCGCCAAACTTTATATGAAAGACGTTGTCAAAGTTGACGTACAATCCATAACAACCGCAAAATTACAATCTCTTTATATCGACAGAGACGATGCTGAATACATGAAAGGCAAAAGAGTTCTTATTGTGGACGATGTTATAAGCACCGGCGAGTCAGTCAAGGCTGTTGAAAAGCTCGTACAGGAGTCAGGCGGCATAGTTGCCGGGAGAATGGCGATATTGGCCGAAGGTGACGCAAATAAGAGAGACGATATTATTTACCTGGAGCATCTGCCGCTGTTCGATAAAAATGGAGATATAATTGAATAAAAAAAGTTTTGAGCCGCTTTATACAGCGGCTTTTTTTATTGAATACTTCTCAGAATATGGCGGTCGACAACAGTTTTTCTTAACTTAATTATAAAATAGTATTGTATTATTATACATTTTGATGTATAATAATACATAAGTTATAGAAAGTGACGGTGGATAATATGAAGCATTTGTTGTGTTTAAGTCAATGGACCAGCGAAGAGATCAATGAAACCTTAAAACTGGCTGAAAAGCTGAAATATGAAAACAAGCATGGTATTAGACACAATCATCTTTTGAAAGGTAAATCCCTGGGTTTGATTTTCAGCAAGTCTTCCACCAGAACGAGAGTTTCTTTCGAAGTGGCTATGTACCAGTTAGGCGGATACTCCATGTTTTTAAGCGCCAACGATATTCAGCTTGGACGGGGAGAAACTGTTTCGGATACTGCAAAAACTCTTTCCAGATACCTGGACGGAATTATGATAAGAACATATAAACAAAGTGATGTGGAAGAGCTAGCTGCATGTGGAACCATACCCATTATAAACGGGCTGACAGACAGTCAGCATCCCTGCCAGGTTCTGGCCGACCTTCAGACAATAAAAGAATATAAGGGCAAATTTAAAGGGCTGAAACTGGCTTACGTAGGCGATGGGAATAATGTGGCCAACTCACTGATGATAGGATGTGCCAAAGTAGGTATGAACATATCGGTGGCAACACCCAAAGGCTATGAATGTGACGAAAAATCGGTAAAGCTTGCGAAAGAAGCCGCAACTCAGACAGGAGCAATTATAATTAACTGTTATGACCCAATTGAGGCAGTCAAAAATGCCGATGTGGTTTATACCGACACATGGGTCAGCATGGGAATGGAATCGGAAAAAGAAGAAAGACTTAAAGTATTTATGCCCTATCAAGTAAATAAAGAACTTATGCAAAAGGCGAAGAAAGATGCAATTTTTATGCATTGCCTGCCTGCCTACAGAGGTTTTGAAGTAACCGCTGATGTTATAGACGGCCCGCAATCGGTTGTGTTCGATGAAGCTGAAAACAGGCTTCATGCGCAAAAGGCCGTACTTGTAAAACTTATGGGGTGATCAAAAATGTCCGGTCAGTTAACAATCAGGCGCGCAACTGTTAAGGACGCGCCTTATATTTTTTCTATAATTCAAAAAGCTTTTAAAGAATACAGCAAGATCACCGGTCAAACTAATTTGGAAGCTCTGACCGAGACCGTGGATGATATTGTTGAGGCCATTCAAACCAAGACTGTTTTTATTGCGGTTATAAACGGTAAAATCGTGGGAACGGTAAGGATCAGTATTAACGGGGACGAAGCTTACATCAGCAGATTTGCCGTAGACTGCGACAACCAAAATAACGGAATCGGTAAATCTCTTATGAATGAAGTAGACGCGTATCTTAAAAAAATGCACGTAAAAAAGGTTATACTCCATACATCATCAAAGCACGATGTTCTGATGCGCTTCTATTACAGTATAGGCTTTTATGCAGAAGCTATCGAAACTGACAGAGGCTATCTTAGAGCTCGTATGGTGAAAGAATATTGAAATCGGTTAAATAAAAACATAAATTGGGTGAGGTTAAAAACAGTCAAATGCCTGTGGCTTACTTGAAAACCCAATAAAATATACTTCTTTAATTTTTAAAATATGGTAATATAATAATATAATACCAAGTAAAATATATAATATTTTACAAATTTAAGGAGGAAAGTATGGGTAGGATCAGTAAGCTCATAGCCGCATTTTTTGTTGTGGCCTCGCTGGTATTATCAGGCTGCGGCCGGAATATTACGAATGAAAAAGAGTCAGTAAAAATCAGTGAAAATCAGGATAAGAAAAATCAGGAAAAGGAAAATGAGGATAAAGACCAGCCTAAAAAAACCGATGAGGATGACTCCAAAAAAGAAGAGCCTAAAGTTCCACAAGGCGGTATTTACAAAGAACCGGGAATGGAATTGAGCGATTTTTACGATGCGTATAACGGAACTTTGAGCCGTTTTGAACAGCCGGTCAACAGGTTCGAAACAGAGGATTTTGATTTTTTTGATATAGGATTTGATATGCTTGCCGCTACAATTAATGTGGTAAATATCGTCCAGTTTGACTACCTGCAGCCGGGCGATAATGCAAAGGAGACCGGCAAAAACGGCAAGTTTGATGCTGTAAGAGAGAAAACCGGCAATATTATTGCCTTTAGGGAAAGCATGACAAGAGAAGAGGACGGGTTTGGCGATGATAATTTAAAAGGCGATGTTGTTGAGAGGTATGGATTCCTCAATACAGAAACCAATACATTGGTACTTGAAGGCACTACCAAACGGGATGGCCAGATCATTTCAAGATTTGTAAACGAGGTCGTTATACTGCCCGACGGGACTATCATGGCACAGATTTTTGACAAACCCAAGAAACCTACAGACGAAAGACGCGAGGACAAGGGAAATGCATATTTTTTACGCTGCACCGAAGACAAACTTGAGATAATAAAAGCCAGTTTTGAGCCTGATGTTAATTTTAAATTTGAATCCATAGTCGGAAAACCCGATACAACGCCGGAAACCATGTCAGAAGGTTATAAAAAAGTCAGACAGCTCATAGTGGAGAATGATGTGGCAACAGCCAGGAAATACTGATAAAAAATGAAATTTGATGTTTAAATAAAAGGGTTTCAGGGTATTAATTAAATATAAGTGTTAACGACCTATCCTGATTAATTAAAATTAATAGTTTTATATTTTAAAGGAAATACTACTCCTGACACAATAACGATGTGAAAGGAGTAGTTTTTTTGGATTTAATCAGAAGTTACCAATTGATCGAAACGAAAGACGGCTATGACCTCATTCTGTATATTGACACCAATATGGATGATGTTGAATTTGCTGAGGAGTTCGGCAAAATAGATGAGGATAATAAAAAGCGTCTTAATGACAATATATTAGATTATATCAAAGAAAAATTCCCGGGCATTAAGATCAATATGGTAAAAGTAATGGCAGGCACGATATTACTGTCATCCTTTATGCTGGGTGCGCCAATTAAAGCGCATGCAGCCCAGACTGCATCTTCAGGTTTAGCATATACCCAGAGCGCTTACAACTATAATATAAAGATTTCAGTAAACGGAAATCTGCAAAATTTCAGCGCTCGTCCGTTTATATATAATAACACTACTTATGTACCGCTGTATGATTTTGGAAAAGCGATAGGAGGAAGCGTATGGTGGAATAACACTTCCAATACTGTCGGTATTAACAAAAACAATAATATGATCGCGTTTGTGCGCGGTTCAAGTTTGGCAAGAGTAAACGGCATTCAGATGAAAATGCCTCCGTCAATTGTTATCGAGGGTGTAACTTTTGCCCCGGTGAGATTCATAGCCGAAAATCTGGGCTATAAAGTCGAACTTGACACAACCACCCAGACTGTGAATATAACAAACCAGGCAGTCAAAAAGAACAACACATATACCATTGAGGCGGGTGATTCCCTTTGGCTGATTGCAAATAAATTCGGTATTTCTGTTGCTGCCCTGAAAAGCGCCAACGGTCTGACGGGCGATATCATTTATCCGGGGCAGACCCTGGTTATTCCTGACAAATCCGCAAATACCGCACCAGCCCCATCACCGGGACAGACTCAGGCACCTGCGCCACAAGATAATACAAAATGGCCGGATGTAACCTATATTGTCAAGACCGGGGATACAGTAACATCAATAGCTAAGAAATTTGGAGTGTCGGTTAATGATATATTGAAATACAACTATATGGAACCGGATGAATGGTTGAACGAAGGAGACAAAATCGCAATATCGGGCTACGCTCCCAGGGTAACTACTGTAAGACAGGGCGAAAGCGCCGCTCCGGCCAGACGAGGTACCGCAGTGGATTGGAACCTCGAAGGACAGTATTTAATTAAGAGAGGGGACGTATTTACGATTGTTGATGTTGATACCGGAAAACAATTTAAGGCCAGGATGATCGGAGGATATAACCATGCCGATATTGAACCTCTTACAACTTCGGATACAAATATAATGAAGTCTCTCTTTGGAGAATGGAAATGGTCTCCCAGAGCAGTTGTTATCTATCATAACGGAATGAATATTGCTGCGTCTTTATCAGGAATGCCCCATGGCGTAGATACAGTAGAAAACGGAGTTAACGGGCATTTTGACTTATATTTGAAAAACAGTACCTCACATAGCACATCCACTTCCAAAGTGTATATACAGGAACATCAGAATATGGTCATGAAAGCTTCAGGTAAATAATAAAAATTCGAGCTTTTGTCCGGCAGGGTATCATGTGCAGATTAACGCATTTGATACCCTGTTGCTTATTCAATACTGTTTTCACCACATTAATTACACAGTCATATCTTAGTGTAGGGAAACCGTTTAAGAAAAATCGGTTTTTTTATTGTTATAAGAAGAGGTATTGGCATGGAAAGAAACATTTTTCCTTTAAATTACCTACAGTTAGGGAAAAAGGCAAGAGTCAGAGACTTGACTTCCAATGGAAGCACCAGAAGACGAATGCTTGATTTAGGCATTATTTCCAATACTGAGGTTGAAGCCCTTCAAAAAAGCCCGTCCGGTGATCCAATAGCATATTGTATCAGAGGAGCGGTAATAGCGCTGCGTTCCGAGGAAGCCTCACAGATATTGGTGGAGGAAATATAAGAAGACGGAATACATCACAAAAAAGAGGTGTGTATCTTATGGGGATAAAAAAACCATCCATGGTACCGGATAATCCTGAATATCAGCTTATAATAGAAAAAAAGGATCCAGATGATAGAATTATCGCTCTTGCCGGAAACCCAAATGTAGGCAAGAGCACAGTATTTAATAACCTGACAGGATTAAACCAGCATACCGGCAACTGGCCGGGGAAAACCGTTACCAATGCTCAGGGCAGATATTTACATAAGGGGAAGGGGTTTATACTGGTTGACCTTCCGGGTATATATTCCCTTATGGCAAATTCCGTTGAAGAAGAGGTTGCCAGGGATTTTATATGTTTCGGGAATCCCGATGCCACTGTGATGGTGGCTGATGCCACCTGTCTTGAAAGAAATCTCAATCTGGTTTTACAGACTCTTGAAATAACCAATAACGCAATTCTTTGTGTAAATCTTTTGGATGAGGCAAAAAGAAAAAAAATAACTATAGATCTGAAGGAATTATCAAGGCAGCTTGGGATACCTGTGGTGGGCAGCTGCGCCAGGGACGCCAGAGGCCTGAACGAGTTGATGGATGAGGTTTATAACCTAACAATGAAGAAATCATCAAAAGCGGGTTATGTTATTAAATATGACAAACCAATCGAGGAAGCCGTTTCAATATTGGAACCTTCGGTCAGAGAAGTTATAGGGAACTTCAACAGCAGATGGATAGCTCTAAAACTTTTGGACGGAGATAAAACTCTTATCAATTCAATAAGTCAGTATTTAAAAATTGATGTTCTCGAAAATACAGAAATAGTAAGTAAGCTGCAGCTGGCCCGTGAAGTTTTGATAAATTCCGGGATCGACAATAATCTTTTTCGGGACAAAGTAGTATCCCGTATTGTAATGAAAGCCGAAGAGATAAGCAGAAAGGTCGTTTCCTATGAAAACGAACAGTATAACTTAAGAGACAGAAGAATTGATAAAATCCTGACCTCAAAGGAATTTGGCATACCCATTATGCTGGCTCTTCTGGGTTTTGTATTCTGGCTTACAATTATAGGGGCAAATTATCCTTCTCAAATGTTATCCGATGGACTATTCTGGCTGGAGGACAAAATAAATGATTTTTTAACATCCATAAGTTTTCCTGTTCGATTAAAAAGCTTATTGGTTGAAGGAGTATACAGGACTGTTGCATGGGTCATATCGGTTATGCTTCCGCCGATGGCAATTTTCTTTCCGCTCTTTAGCCTGTTGGAGGATTTGGGGTATTTGCCCAGAATAGCATTTAATCTTGACAATTTCTTTAAAAAGGCGTGCGCCCACGGCAAGCAGGCATTGACTATGTGTATGGGTTTCGGATGCAATGCCGCCGGAGTAGTAGGGTGCAGGATCATTGATTCACCAAGGGAAAGACTGATAGCGATAATAACCAATGCTTTCGTTCCCTGCAACGGCAGATTCCCTACACTTATAACCGCCGTTACCATATTCTTTGCCGGTTATTTTTCAGGGGCTTTAAGATCATTCGCATCCGCATTTTTTCTTACCGTGCTTATTGTTTTCAGTGTTATAATGACACTGTTAATATCAAAGATTCTATCTAAAACAATACTCAAGGGCCTTCCATCGTCGTTTACACTGGAACTGCCGCCATACAGGAAGCCTCAAATCGGTAAAGTTATTACAAGGTCTATATTTGACAGGACTTTATTTGTTCTTGGCAGAGCTGTTGCTGTGGCTGCCCCGGCCGGACTTATCATATGGCTGATGGCCAACATTACCGTTGGCAATATTAGCATTCTGTCTCATTGCGCAAGATTTTTAAACCCTCTGGCTCAGCTTATCGGGCTTGACGGTTATATCCTGATGGCGTTTATCCTGGGTTTTCCCGCCAACGAAATAGTAATTCCGATCATTATTATGAGTTATATGTCTCAAGGAAGCCTGATGGAACTGGAGAATTTGTATCAGCTTGGTGAATTATTGAGAAATAACGGATGGACATGGCTGACAGCCGTTTGCTTCGTATTATTCTCATTGATGCACTGGCCTTGCGGCACCACTTTCCTGACAATAAAAAAAGAGACCCAAAGCTGGAAATGGACGATTATATCATTCCTTGTCCCGACAATAACAGGATCTGCGATCTGCTTTATAATAACAACTACAGTAAGGCTTTTCGGGTTAATTTAATATAGATTGATTTTATAATTGTATAAGTATTTATAAAGCTGCGGCTTTATTTTTTTAATAGGGTATTAATTTTTTTTATTGTTCATTTTATTGTTCAGTATAAAACAGGCATATTGTGGACATGCAGTTATCAATGATATTATTAAGATGATTACGGGAAATAATACAAACAATATCACAGGATATCCTCACGGACCCGAGGGTAAGAGGCTAAAGCAGCATTAACCGATATTTGGCGATTTGCTGTGGCGTGAAGAATAATAACGATGGGAGCAGCGCATATTAGTTTTCTTGGACGATAAATTCGGTTGAAATATGGTAAGATGGTAAACAGTAAAAAATTTAATTAATAAAAATCATTTTAAGAACAGCGAGGAATGATATGATCCCAGTAAGATACGAACTCATTAAGACATGCAAACAATCCGGTGCAAGACTGGGCAGGGTGCATACGCCCCATGGCAGTTTTGATACACCTGTTTTTATGCCTGTCGGAACACAGGCTACAGTAAAGGGAATGTCCCCAGACGAATTAAAAGAAATCGGTGCCAATATTATTTTAAGCAACACCTATCATCTTTTTTTAAGGCCCGGGCAAGAGCTTGTAAAAGAGGCCGGAGGACTTCACAAGTTTATGAATTGGGACCGCGCAATATTGACAGACAGCGGCGGCTTCCAGGTATTTTCGCTGAGCGATATCCGGGATATTAAAGAAGAAGGCGTTACTTTTCGTTCGCATATTGATGGCTCAAAAAAGTTTATGTCGCCGGAGATCTCGATAGGCGTCCAGAATGATCTCGGCTCGGATATAATAATGTGTTTTGATGAATGCACGCCCTACCCGTGTGAATACGAATATGCAAAAAAGTCGATGGAGATGACCACAAGGTGGGCTAAAAGATGCAAAGAAGCACATGCCAGGCCGGATGAACAGGCGCTTTTCGGCATAGTTCAGGGAAGCACTTATAAAGATTTAAGGATAGAAAGCGCAAAGCAGATAACCGATTTGGATTTCCCCGGTTATGCCGTCGGAGGTTTAAGTGTCGGAGAACCGAGCGACATAATGAATGAGATGCTGGAAATAACCGTGCCTTACCTTCCTGAAGACAAACCGCGATACCTCATGGGAGTAGGAAGTCCCGATTATCTTATAGAAGGTGCCATACGCGGCATTGACATGTTTGACTGTGTATTGCCTACCCGAATTGGACGCAATGGAACCGTATTTACATCCAAGGGCAGAATAATAATAAGGGATGCAAAATATGCCCGGGATTATTCGCCAATTGATGAAAACTGTGATTGCTATGCATGCAAAAACTTTACCAGAGCTTATATCAGACACTTGTTCAAATGCGGCGAAATATTGGGGCTGCGGCTCGCCACCTGGCATAATTTAAGATTCTTAATTAAGCTGATGGACGGTGTCAGGGAAGCAATAAGGAATGACAGACTGTTGGACTTCAGAAGAGAAGTTTTTGAAAAGTTAGGGTATTCAAAGTGACTATAATTCTGAATGACGGCTAAGGATTTATAAAGTTAACAAAAAGGTTATTCACTTCGCTGCGCTATATTCGGAATGACATGAATATGCCATTCTGAGCGTAAGCGAAGGATCTTTGTGTTAACATAAAAGAAGAGAGACAACTTTATCGGAAATATTGATATAAAATCATTTTATAATTGATAACCTGTTTCAAATACTGTATAATGTCGTTGTATTAGGCGAATTTGAGCATTTAACAAATATTTTGGAGGTTGTATATGAAATTTTTATCAAGCTTATTTCTGCTTGCCGCAGAAGCACCCGCTGTAGATCCTAACGCGTCCGGCGCAGATCTGGCCGGTGGAGGACAATGGCTCTCAACATTGGTTCTGATCATTCCATTGGCTTTGATGTACGTTATTCTAATTGTACCTCAAAAAAGAAAAGAAAAGAAGATGAGAGAGACAATAGCCGGTGCTGTTGTAGGCGATCAGATTGTCACAATTGGCGGACTTGCCGGGAAAATCGTAAATATCAAGGATGACGAAGTAACCTTTGAAACAAGCGCAGAACGCACAAAGATTACGATAAAGAAATGGGCAATAAAGGACGTTATTAAACCTGTTGAAAGTAATTGATTTTATCAAATGATCCCCGGAAAAACCCGGGGATTTTGAATATTGATTTGGATTTTCCCGCTTATATGGGTTTCCTTTTTTAAGAATATACGGTCTAAGGAAAGATCAAAGTTTATTTTCAGGGCAGGGAGCAGGATTATGAAAAACGATTATCTTGTGGTCGGGAAAGTAGTAAACACCCATGGTGTTAAAGGCGAACTAAAGGTACTGCCGATAACATCGGATATATCGCGTTTTGATTACCTCCTTTTCGTAACGGCAAAATATGAGGGGGTTTATAAGGAATTCAGGGTTTTAAGCAGCAGGATACATAAAGGATTCGTACTTATGAAACTTAAAGGGATCGAAACCATGAATGACGCCGAAAAATTAAAAGGGCAGGATCTTCTGGTTCAGCGCAAACATGCTATAGAACTGGAAGAAGACGAATTCTTTATGTGCGATTTGATAGGAATGGATGTTTACGAAGAAGATAAACTGCTGGGTAAGCTGATTGATGTTCTGGAAACAGGAAGTAACGATGTCTATGTTGTTGAGGACGACGAGAAAAGGGAAATCCTTATCCCCGCGTTAAAGTCTGTGGTGGAAAGTGTTGATATTGAAGGAAAACGGATGCAGGTAAAACTTCCGGAGGGTTTAATTGATGATATTTGATGTCTTGACCCTCTTTCCCGAGAGCATAGACAGATTCTTAAACGAGAGTATTATAGGAAGGGCAAGGGAAAAGGGAATAATAACGGTAAACACCATTAATATCAGAGATTTTTCTTTGGACAAACACCGAAAGGTTGACGACTATCCCTATGGAGGAGGAGCCGGAATGGTCATGACTCCTCAGCCTTTATTCGATGCGTGGGAGTACGCGGTAAAACTTAGCCCGATAAAGCCAAAAACTGTTTATATGAGTCCTCAGGGTAAGGTCCTGACTCAAAGCCTCGTACGGGAGTTAAAAAACGAAGAAAGACTCATAATTATATGCGGACATTACGAGGGAGTCGATGAAAGAGTTTTAGAAGAAATAGTCGATGAGGAAATATCAATAGGGGATTATGTCTTAACAGGTGGTGAGCTTCCGGCAATGGTCCTGATAGATGCTGTAAGCCGGCTTGTTGAAGGTGTTTTAAGCTCTGATGAATCATATTTGAAAGAATCACATTATGATGGTCTGTTGGAGTTTCCCCAATATACAAGGCCTTATGAGTTCAGAGGGAAAAAAGTGCCGGACGTATTATTATCGGGCCATCATGCCAATATTGAGAAATGGCGTTATTTAAAAATGCTGGAAAGAACAAGAGATAAACGGCCGGACATGTTTGAGAAATACGAAAAAGAAAATAAAGAGAGAGTATTGGAGGCTTTTGGTTTACTGCCGAAGAAAAGAAGAAGGAAAAAGGCTGGTGGTGATAATGACGGGGAAAAAGGAACCTCTGGCGTATAGAATGTGCCCTCGAAACCTGGACGAGTTTGTGGGACAGGAACATATTATAGGTCCCGGTAAACTGCTTAACAGAATGATCAAGGCAGACAAAATATCTTCAATAATACTCTTTGGCCCTCCGGGGACAGGCAAAACTTCAATCGCAAGAATTATTGCAAATACAACAAAGGCTTCCTTTTATAAACTTAATGCTGTTACCGCAGGAGTTAAGGATATAAAACAAATAGTGGAAGATACCCAAAATACATTTCTGAATCCTAACGGCAGGGCGGTCCTGTTTATAGACGAAATTCATCGTTTCAACAAAGCACAGCAGGATGCGCTTCTCCCACATGTTGAGGATGGCACGGTCGTACTGATCGGAGCCACGACCGAAAACCCGTTTTTTGAAGTGAATAAGGCTTTGATTTCCAGATCCACGGTTTTTATGCTTGAACCGTTAAAAAAAGAGCATATTATAAAAATTATAAAAATGGCTGTTACGGATAAGGAGAGAGGGTTAGGCAACCTTAAAATAGATATTGATGAAGAGGCGGTAATGCTTCTTGCCAAAATGTCGGGCGGGGATGCGCGTGTTGCGTTAAATGCGCTGGAATTGGCTGTACTTACTACAGATATGAATGAAGACGGAGTTTACAGTATCACTCCGGATGTTATAATAGATTGCATCCAGAAAAAGGTAGTAAGGTTTGATAAATCTTCAGAACAGCATTACGATAACATAAGTGCCTTTATTAAATCAATGAGAGGCAGCGACCCGGACGCTACGATTTTGTATTTGGCCAGGGCGCTTTATGCAGGGGAGGATCCGGAATTTCTGGCAAGGCGCATAATGATTTGCGCCTCCGAGGATGTAGGCATGGCAAATCCAAATGCGCTGATTTTGGCGACTGCCGCCGCTCAGGCGATCCATATAATAGGAATGCCGGAGGCCAGGATATTATTGGCCCAGGCGGCGGTAATGGTGGCTACAAGCCCGAAATCCAATTCTACGTATAAGGCTCTTGACGAGGCTCTGTATGATGTGGAGCATAAAAATACCGGAGAAGTCCCCATGCATCTTCGGAATGCCCCGGTCAAAGGAATGGAAGAACTGGGCTATAGTGTGGGATATAAATATGCCCATGATTATCCCGGACATATTGTAAACGATATGGAATACATGCCTGATATAATGCGGGGTACGTTCTATTACCATCCATCTTCCAACGGATATGAAGCAAAAATAAAGGAATGGCTTGAAAAGCGCAGAAACGCAAAGAATAAAGAGAATGGGTGATGACGTATAGACAGGGATGAAAAACGTCAAATAAATATCCGCAAAATTCTCTCAGCAATGTTGATAGTGGCAGGGACACTCTTGATCCTGGTTCCTGCCGTTAAAACTTATATTAATACAAAGCGAAATAACGATGTGATCGACGAGTTCTTAAAACAATCAGAAGATGCGTTATCCTCCATAGAGGATGAAGATGTGGAAGCGTTTTATATTCCTCCTGAATTAAGCGGAAACACTGAAGCATCTCCAACGATTGCTCCTACGCCTGAAACGACCCAGGAAGATGAAGCAGAAGACTCGCCGGTGCCGGTTGAGAAGAAGAGAATGAGCAAGGAGGAAATGCTAAGGCGTACCACAGGAATTTTAATCATTCCAAAAATAGACGTAAAGATGCTGATAATGGACGGAGTTGATGAGGAAACTCTACGGGTGGCTGTCGGAAGACTCCTGTATACCGATAACTTCGATGAGGTTGGCAATTGTGTGTTAGCAGGACACCGCAGTTATACCTTCGGCAAATATCTGAATCGCCTGAATGAACTGGAACCCGGGGATAAAATAACTGTCCGGACCAAGGACAAAACATTGAATTATACAATTTATGAAACGAAAATTATTGAACCCGACGACTTTTCAATAATTGAAAAGAACGGCACCGACAAGATATTGACAGTATTCACCTGTCATCCGCCGGGAGTGGGTTCCCACAGACTGGTGGTACAGGCAAAGCAGGACGAGTAATAAAGAGACGATGTTAATATTTGGTACCATCCATATGTGCTGGTGTAATAAATATTTTTGATAATAGAGTTATATAAAGAAGGAGCTGCGCACTAAATAGTCAGTACGCAGCTCCTTTATTGCTAATTGATTACTCTTATGGAGCCAATATAATGTTCAGCGTAATAGGTGGATGTATGATTTGAAATCGTTACCTCACCTTTTCCCGAGCTTGCATGTATAAATTGGTTGTTTCCAAGATATATACCGACATGGGATGGTCCCGCCTTGTAAGTTTCAAAGAAAATAAGATCACCGGGTATGAGATCGCTCTTTGATATACCTGTACCGGCTTTATATTGATCAGAAGTCACCCATGGCAGTGTTATGCCATTCTCATTAAAAACATATTGGATAAAACCTGAACAGTCAAATCCGTCAGGTGTGGTTCCTCCCCAAACATATGGAACTCCCAGGTAACTTTTTGCTGTGTTTATTATAGCCAAAGCTTTTTGGGAAGGTTCCTTATTTGAATTTGCAGTTGAAGTGGCAGCCGGTGCCTTGGGCGAAGGCATTGTTGTTGGCTTGGTTGTTGCCTTAGACGTTGCCTTAGGTGTTGTTTTAGGTGCAGCCTTTGGTGTTGGTTTAGGTGTTGGTGATTGTATGGGTGTTTCTGTCGGAGTAGAGAATGAGGGAGTTGGGGTCGGGACCAGAGTTGGGTTCGGAACTACAAGTTGCCTGTCTTCCTCAGCATCCGACTTTTCAGCCGAAGATACTAATGTATCCTCACTTTGCATTGTTCCAGCAGATTCGGCATAAAGGCTTAAGCCAATTATCCCAGATAATATAATAAGAGCTGACGCTCCGATTATAAAATATTTTTTCATAGATATCTCCTTTCTTAAATTGCCTGCGAGGAACTATTCAGGAAAGAGGATACCCTTTTGTTTTTTATGTTTTCCAGTTCAAAATAATACTTTGTTTATAAGCCCCAAACTGTATTTGCAGCAGTCTCTCATTTTAAAGGCAAAACCCTTTAAGACTTTGAATTCCTGTTTCCTGTTCCCCGCTCCATAAAATGGATTCGGCGTTTGTGGGTGCCCAATTGGGTACACCCATTGTAAAGGATGACGAGGGGCAGGTTCAACCAGTAAATAATGTTAATTATATTTTAAGAACATATTAATAAGCATAATATGGGAATTTAAGACATTTGGAAACTGAAACAGAGTAATATTAAAGGGCTGTCACAACCCGGAGTTAATTACATTGGCTATGGTTTGATTTTTTTTCATAGCAATGACATATTCCGGATTTCTGATGACAGCCCTGAAATCATTGATTATTGCATTATTATTCAGCTGCGGCTAGTGCCTTTTCCAGTCGTTCTATTCCTATCCTTATCCTTCTTAAAGTCTCGTTTTTACCAAGGATATCGGCGATTTCTATTGCTCCGCCGGGGGTAACTTCCCAGCCTGAAATTGCGGTACGAATTGGCCAGAGCATTTGTCCGTTCTTAATGCCAAGGCGTTCTACCAATGCTATAAGATTGTCATGGATCGATGTTTCATTCCAATCCTGAATACTTTCCAGCACAGGGACGGCTTCTTTTAAACTATTAAGTGAGCTTTCCAAAGTAGTTTTCATTTTTTTGTGAACATATATATTGAGATCATAATCGCATAATTCATTGAAAAAGCCTACCTTTGAAGGAATTTCGGTCAGGACCTCGGTTCTCGCCTGCAATAACCGGCTTACCTTAAACAAATCGATTTCCTTATTAGTTATGCTTTTTGTAAGATAAGGCAGGGCATGCTTATGGAATTCTTCAGCACTCATTGCCCTTATATACTGTGCATTGAACCATCTTAGCTTATCCATGTCAAAAGCGGACGGCGATTTGCTTATATTCTTGAAATTAAATACCCTTTCCAGCTCAGCAAGTGAGAATATCTCCTGATTCGTTTCAGGGGACCAACCCAGAAGCGCGATATAATTGATTATGGCTTCCACAAGGTAACCCATTTCGAGTAAATCCTCAAAACTGGCATCGCCTTTACGCTTAGAAATTTTCGAACCGTCAGGCTTGACTATCAGGGGCAGATGGATGTAAACCGGGATCTCCCATCCAAATGCTTCGTACAGAAGATTATATTTCGGTGTGGAGGTAAGGTATTCGCATCCCCTGACAACATGCGTAATATTCATTAGATGATCATCGATTACGTTGGCAAAATTATATGTGGGAAGGCCATCACTCTTAATCAGGATCTGATCTTCCAGCATATCATTTTCAATTGTAATTGTGCCGTATACAGCGTCCTCAAAGGAAGTTGTGCCCTCTCTGGGCATCTTTTGCCGAATGACATAGGGCTCTTTATTTTTTAACTTTTCCTCTATTTCCTCTTTTGAAAGGTTCAGACAATGTCGGTCGTACATAAAAGTCTGATTTTTTTTCTCACATTCGGCCCTCAGAGTGTCCAGCCTTTCCTTAGAACAAAAACAATAATAAGCATGACCTTTTTCTATTAATTCACGGGCATAATGAATGTAGATATCCTTTCTCTGGCTTTGAACATATGGCTCATAAGGGCCACCTATATCAGGGCCCTCATCATGCTTCATGCCGCATAATTTCAAGGTATTATAAATAACATCAACGGCGCCTTCTACAAAGCGTTCCTGGTCGGTATCCTCAATACGTAAAATAAACTTTCCGTTTTGGGATTTTGCAATGAGATATTCATACAGCGCAGTGCGTAAATTTCCGATATGCATGTACCCAGTGGGGCTTGGCGCAAAACGAGTTCTTACTTGACGTTCCATAATATCTTTCCTTCCGTATAGTGAGTATTTTTTATGTAAAGTTAAAAACTTTGTCTTTACTTAATTATCAATAATATTATACATGATTATACCACAAGTTCTGTCATGGCATTATACTTCACATTACAGTATTATATTCTTAAGTGAAGATAAACTCCAATACTTTATTTAGTCAATAAGTCTTTCAAAGAATGTTTTATTAAAGTATAATTCTATTAATGAACCAAAAACATATATTATTCGTCAAATAAAACGAAGGAGGGAGGCTAGGATTTGACTCCTCCAGATATAAACAAAGAGATATCCCGACTGGTCGAGGAATATGGAAATGATGTTTTAAGAATTGCCACGGTTATACTTAAATCAAAAGAGCTGGCTGAAGATGTGTTCCAGGAGACATTTCTCAGAGTTGTGCGTTCATACTCGGGTTACCGCCGTGAGAGCAGCGAAAAAACTTGGATTATCGGTATTGCCGTTAACGTTTGCAGAGATTATATGAGAAGCGCCTGGAAAAGGCGTGTGGTTGTTACTGATGACTTCATTACATATACTTCCGACAGTAATACTGAAGAAATAATTGAAAAAAGAAGAGAAAAACAGGCTTTGATAGATTCTGTCATGAAACTGCCGGACAAATACCGAGAAGTTATTCTTCTTTTTTATTATCAGGAGATGGGGGTTAATGACATCGCAAAAGTTTTAAGGATTCCGGGGGGAACCGTGAAAAGCAGGCTGCACAAAGCCAGGACACTGCTTCACAACATGATTGGAGGTGAGGCTCATGGCTGAATCAAAAGACAGAAAGACAACATTTTCTATTAATGATGACATGATTAAAGAGGTAATAAAGTCCGGATTATCGAATATAAAGGCCTCTGATGATCTTATTAATATTACTTTGGAAAAATGTAAGGCGGAAATTGAGAATAAACAAGAGAAAAAATCGCGAAAATTTATTACTATGGCGTATAAGGTGGGGGCTCCGTTGGCGGTAGGAGCTTTGGTTTTGGTACTTATTATAAACAGCAGAGGGCTTTTTTCGAAAAAAATGTATAATACCGGCATGGCTGCCGCTCCACAGGCACCTGTTCCTTCGGCTGCAGCACCGGCATGTGAAACAGGCAACAATGATGTAACTGATGGCAAACAACTTGAAAGTAATGCTTCTGCTCTTAATGATGCGGCGCCTGAAGGCCAAAAACAAAGGCAAAATGCAGAAGGAAGGTTTGAGGAACAATCAATTGGCCTGGCAATGATGCATCCTGGCAAAAGTATCGCTGTACTGAATTCCTCGGCAAATCGCTCTGCCAATAATGCGGAACTGGACATGGAAGAATCAGTTAACTATTTTACGTCAATAACTGACCAGTATAATCTGAAAAACGGGACAAAGCTGAGTCTTGCGGAAGAAGGCATAACCCGTATTTATACCCTGCCAGAAACCGGAGTGAATGCCGAAACATTGAATAATGCAGAGGATTACCAAGAAATATTAAGCGGCGAGGGATATTGGGCTTTACCGCTGAAAAATCAGGACGGCGTTATTGATGTTGTTTTAACTGTGGCGGAAGCAGGTAACAATGCCGCAGAGACTTTCGTGTCAGACAGTGATACTGTTTATTCGGCCGAAGAAAGGAATTTTATTGTTTCTTCACTGGAAAACAGCAGTTTTATAGGCTCAGAACTGTACGAACTGTTTGACAAAAGCGCAATATCGGGTTTAATAAGCAAAGCTGGCTATGAGTATGATAATAAAGCCGAAATGATTATTGCGGACATTAATTACGGAACTGATTTTATTGTACTGACACAAGCTAAGAATGAAAAACTTGTGGTACCCTTACTGACTAATGAAAATTTATTCGGAGTTGTGAACAGGAGAGTATATACATGGCCTGAATTTGTCAATATAATAAGTTCCAGCTTGGGACAGTGATTCAAACTGTCCCTGTTTTTTCGACAATAAGCAAGATATATTGAAAAATTACCATAATAAAAAAGTTGATAAAGGGGTTGACAAGAGACATAAACCTCATGTAATATAGTTAATGCGGTTCGCAAAAGAGCCGAAAAGAAGATTATGGGAGAATTCCCGAGTGGCCAAAGGGGGCAGACTGTAAATCTGTTGTCAGTGACTTCGGTGGTTCGAATCCACCTTCTCCCACCAAAAAAGCAAAATCCGAATCTTTTTCCGATAGGATAAGGGTTCGGATTTGTTTATTATCTTGATGAATCTATGCAATAAAAACAACAATGGATGCTGACTCCGACGAGTCCTGCATCCCTTGTTGTTTTTCCAGGAGTTTGCCCTTTACTTAATGTTTCTTGTTGCTTACATTTGGAATAACTTTTTATACCCCAATCCAAGACGAATAAGCTCTGTAGTCGCCTCAGAAGGTGTTTGAAAGCGGTGTTCAAGCACAGCCCACGTCAATTGGGCTTATACTTTTTAATTATTCCGATATCCACAATTACGCAGATTCCAAAGTAGACAAGCCAGACCAACCCGTAGGTAATAAAAGGATTCCTATATTGGAAAAAGGGCATAAGAACACCTATATAATAGAGAAAGAGGCGTCCCGCCATGCCGATGAACATGGACACGGGTATGAGTGGCAGGGTCCAGACATTTACGACCCAGAATTGCTTCTTCGCCTTTGCCTTCGTTTCGACGTCGCCGACACACTGCCCAATGGCAAAGATTACGCACCCAATGGTCATCAGGATCAGTCCCACTGCTGCGGCCAGGGGCCTGCGCTCCTCATACCAAATCCACATGGCCGCAATGACCCCTATGATATTCAGAGCAGTGCCAATGATGGAAAAAATGCCGGCGTC
>Ga0134100_1001443_pt1 | contig 22130 bp, 22 predicted proteins | sample 11_taG_2_FD_94444 | JGI IMG/M metagenome (GOLD analysis project Ga0134100, IMG submission 94444) | Switchgrass degrading microbial communities from high solid loading bioreactors in New Hampshire, USA - 11_42_5_180_A3 metaG | ecosystem: Engineered > Bioreactor > Semi-continuous > Anaerobic >...
CCACCGACTATTGAAGGCCGGTCAATGTCCATGATATTAGTTCCTCATAAAAATAAATAACAGAGGGAGGTTAGCTACATGGCAAAGCTCAAGACCCATAGCGGCTCAAAAAAGAGATTTAAAATTACTGCCACCGGAAAAGTAAAAAGAAATCAGGGCTATAAAAATCATATATTGACGAAGAAGTCGACAAAAAGGAAAAGACAGCTTCGCAAGAGTTTGATTGCATCCGATGCTAACGCTGCTACAATTAAGCAGATGTTGCCCTATGCATAAGAAAGAGGAAAGAGGTGTTAAAAAATGGCACGAGTAAAAGGCGGTGTACGCACACGCGCAAGGCATAAAAAAATCCTCAAGCTTGCCAAAGGTTATTTCGGAGCAAAAAGCAAGCTTTACAGAACAGCTAACGAAGCAGTTATGAAGTCGTTAAGCTATGCATACAGAGACAGAAAACAAAAGAAACGTGAATTCAGAAAGCTTTGGATCGCACGTATCAATGCTGCTGCTCGTATGAATGGCTTATCTTACAGCAAATTTATGAATGCTCTTAAGAAAGCAGGAATTAATCTGAACAGAAAAGTACTTGCTGATATGGCGGTAAATGATGCTAATGGTTTCAAGATGCTGGTCGAGAAGGTAAAATAGTTCCGGCGGGGAATAGCTCCGCCAATTAATAAGTCCCTCACAAAAAAGTGAAGGGACTTTATTCATATTTCAGGAGGATGATATGGCTAGTATTAGAATTACCTCTATGTCAAATCAAATCATAAAAGAGGTTAAAAGTTTGAGCAACAGAAAAGGCAGGATGAAAGCTCAAGCCATATTACTTGAAGGCTACCGGCTCGTTAGGGATGCGTTTGAATCAGGAGCAAAAATTAAATATTTTATTGTTTCAGATAATTTTTTTCAAAAAGAAGGGTTATTTCTTTCAAAAATGTCAAATATAAAAACAGTGCAGGTTCCGGATGAGCTTTTCAGTCGTATCAGCGAAACCGAATCCCCGCAGGGAATTTTAGCAGTAGCCGAAAAGCCGGTTTATGATAAAAAAGAAATTATCGGAAATATTGACAGGGTTATTGTTCTGGAGAATATTCAGGATCCCGGAAACCTGGGCACAATAATACGCTCTGCTGACGCATGCGGATTTGATGCTGTACTTTTGTCAAAGGACAGTGCTGACCCATATAATCCTAAAGTTATTCGTTCAACGATGGGATCGCTGTTTCATATTCCTGTAATAGTTGAGGATAATTTCAGCGAAGCCCTTAGTGAACTAAAATCAAATAATATTCTTCTTGTTGCTGCGCATGCCAGGAATGCCTTACCCTGCTGGCAGGCCGATATGTCGGGAAAGATAGCGATTATAATAGGGAATGAAGGCAATGGACTTTCAGACAAAGTTTTAGAACTTGCAGACGTTACCGTAATGATTCCTATGCCAGGGAAAGCAGAGTCGCTTAATGCCTCAGCCGCGGCATCAGTATTGATATATGAATGTATGAGACAGAAAAGTGAAAACGAAAAAAACAAAATTTACTAAAGTTCTTGAAAATAGTAACTATTTATTATAGAATATTATGTGAAATTTGTGATTTTGTTAACAACTTTCTATATTAAAAATTTTGGAGGTAATTATAATGGCAGTAAAAATTGGTATTAACGGGTTTGGAAGAATTGGCCGTCTCGCATTCAGGGCCGCAGTAAATAACCCAAATGTACAGGTTGTTGGAATCAATGATCCCTTTATCAATCTTGAGTACATGAAGTACATGCTTAAGTATGATACAATTCACGGCAGGTTTGACGGTGAAATTGAGACTAAAGACGGTATGTTGGTTGTCAACGGTAAAGAGACCAAGGTTTATGCCTGCATGAAGCCGGAAGAGATTCCCTGGAAGGATTGCGGTGCTGAATACGTAATTGAGTCTACAGGTTTGTTTACAAAAACTGAGAAAGCAAGTGCACATTTTCAGGGCGGAGCCAAAAAAGTAATTATCTCTGCTCCTTCCGCTGATGCTCCGATGTTTGTTATGGGCGTTAATCATGACACGTACACAAAGGATATGAATGTTGTATCCAATGCTTCTTGTACAACAAACTGTCTGGCTCCTCTTGCCAAGGTTATTAATGATAAATTCGGAATAGTTGAAGGCCTTATGACCACTGTTCATGCTACAACAGCTACTCAGAAGACAGTTGACGGTCCTTCCAAGAAGGACTGGAGAGGCGGACGTGCTGCAGCCGGCAATATCATTCCTTCTTCAACCGGTGCTGCTAAGGCAGTAGGCAAGGTTATTCCTTCTCTTAACGGAAAGCTTACCGGTATGGCATTCAGAGTTCCTACACTTGATGTATCTGTTGTTGATCTTACCTGCCGCCTTGAAAAAGCTGCAACCTATGAAGAAATTTGTGCAGCAGTTAAAGAAGCTTCCGAAAACGAGCTTAAGGGTATCCTGGGATATACCGAAGATGATGTTGTTTCATCTGACTTCATTAGTGATCCCCGTACCTCTATCTTTGACGCAAAAGCCGGTATCTCCCTGAATCCTAACTTTGTTAAGTTAATTTCATGGTATGATAACGAGTGGGGTTATTCCAATAAGCTTATTGATCTTATTGTTCATATGCATACAGTTGACAATAAATAAGAGACCAGTTTAATAGAAATTCTTGAAACATGGCGAAAACCGTTAATAAGAGCGGCCCTAATCGGTCGCTCTTTACATATGGCGAATAGATTAACGAATTCATACAATAAAGGGTAATATGACTAATAATTTTCCAATCTTTTGTTGAAAATTATTATGTAATTAAGGTAAAATATATACGGCTTAAAGCCTTTAATTTCAAGTCCCAAGTTTAAATCATACCAGAAGGAGTTGTTTTTGAATGAGTATGAAAAACAAAATGAGTGTTGCTGACCTGGATGTTAAAGGAAAGAGAGTTATTGTTCGTGTTGATTTCAATGTTCCGCTGGATTCGGAAGGTAATATAACTGATGACAAGAGAATTAGAGGTGCGCTTCCAACAATTAAATATATTATAGAAAATGGCGGAAAGCTGATTTTGGTTTCTCATTTAGGCAGACCGAAAAATGGTTTTGAAGCCAAATACAGCATGAAGCCTGCGGCTGAGCATTTAAGTAAGCTGTTGGGCAAGGAAGTTATTTTAGCTAAAGATGTAATCGGAGAAGATGCAAAAGCTAAAGCCGCCGCTCTTAAAGAGGGCGAGATCCTTATGCTTGAAAATGTCCGTTTCCACAAGGAAGAGACAAAAAATGATCCTGCATTTGCAAAAGAGCTGGCCAGCATGGCTGACCTCTATGTAAATGACGCATTCGGAACAGCTCACAGAGCCCATGCATCTACGGCAGGTCTGGCTGATTATCTGCCATCTGCATGTGGTTTTCTGATAAAGAAAGAGCTTGATGTTATGGGCAAGGCTCTTGATAATCCCGAAAGACCTTTTGTCGCCATTTTGGGCGGCGCCAAGGTATCTGATAAAATCAGCGTTATAGAAAATCTGATAGATAAAGTCGATACCTTAATCATAGGCGGCGGAATGGCTTATACTTTCTTAAAGGCTAAAGGTTACGGTGTAGGCACATCCATTTGTGAAGAAGATAAGTTTGAATTGGCAAATAGTTTATTGGCAAAGGCCAAAGCAAAGAATGTAAACCTTCTCCTGCCCGTGGATAACGTAGTAGGAAAAGAATTCGATGCCAATACCGAAGCTAAAACTGTTCCATCTGATTCCATTCCGGATGGCTGGATGGGCTTGGATATCGGAGAAGAAACCATTAAATTGTTCTCGAATGCTATTAAAGATGCGAAGACCGTAGTCTGGAACGGACCGATGGGCGTATTCGAAATGGAAAGATTCGCAAACGGAACAAGAAAAATTGCGGAAGCTCTGGCAAAGTCAAATGCAATAACAATCGTCGGCGGTGGCGATTCAGCTGCAGCAGTTGAGCAACTGGGATTTGCCGATAAAATCACCCATATTTCCACCGGTGGCGGTGCATCCCTTGAATTCCTGGAGGGGAAAGAGCTTCCCGGTATTGCAGTGCTTAATGAAAAAAAATAAGAAATTTGAGAGGGAGTTAGATACAATGGCAAAACGTACTATAATGGCTGCAGGTAACTGGAAAATGAATAAAACTCCTACAGAAGCTGTAGAGTTTATAAGTGCATTAAAAAGTGTTGTTGCTGGTAGTAATTCAGAGGTCGTAACAGCGGTTCCTTTTGTTTGTATCCCAGGAGCCGTTGAGGCTGCAAAAGGCTCAAATATTAAGATTGCCGCACAGAATGTTCACTGGGAGGCAAGCGGAGCATATACAGGTGAAGTTTCCTGCGCAATGCTGAAGGATTTAGGAGTAGATTATGTAATAATAGGTCACTCTGAAAGACGTGAGTATTTTGGCGAAACAAATGAAATGATAAATAAAAAGGCAAAAGCTATTCTGAACGCTGGAATGATCCCGATTATCTGCTGCGGCGAAACCCTTACACAAAGAGAACAGGGCGTAACTTATGAGCATGTCCGCTATCAGATAAAAATTGCTCTGCTAGGGCTTAGCGCTGAGGAAGTATCTAAAATTGTCATAGCATATGAACCAATCTGGGCAATAGGGACAGGAAAAACCGCCACTGATGAACAGGCGGAAGAAGTTTGCGCCATTATTCGTCAACTGATTGCTGAGCTTTACGATAATGAAGTTGCAGAAAAGACACGTATATTGTACGGTGGCAGCGTTAATGCAACCAATGCGAAATCACTTTTCTCTATGCCTAATATTGACGGAGGCTTAGTGGGCGGAGCAAGCTTAAAACTTGACGCATTTGAGAAAATTGTGAAGCACGATCAATGAAATAAGTCACTGTGATTATGCCCTCCGGCGCCTTTTCCGGAGGGTATTATGTCTTAGGCAACAAATATGGAAAGGTATGGATGAATATGCTGAAAAAGAATGGTTTTGTACCCTCTGACGGTCCCATACTTCTTGTAGTAATGGATGGGATAGGTATATCAGAAAAATCAGAAGGAAATGCAGTTAAAAATGCTTATACCCCAAATTTGGATAAGCTTATGAAAGAGTGTCCGAATATATTACTTAAGGCTCATGGAACTGCTGTGGGGCTTCCCAGCGATGACGATATGGGCAATTCGGAGGTGGGGCATAACGCAATCGGGGCCGGTCAGATATATGCACAGGGAGCCAAGCTTGTTACCGAAGCAATTAACAGCGGAGAAATGTTCAAAGGCAAAGGATGGGGAGAAATCCGCTCAAATTGTATTTCCAAAGACTCAACTCTTCATTTTATAGGCCTCTTCAGTGACGGAAATGTTCATTCCCATATTGATCATTTAAAGGCCATGATAGTGCAGGCCAAAAAAGAAGGCATCAAAAAAGTCCGTATCCATATTCTGCTGGACGGACGAGATGTGGGTGAAACATCTGCACTGGAGTATGTTACACCTTTTGAAGCATTCTTAAGCGAACTTAATGATTCTTCATTTGATGCGAAAATTGCCAGCGGCGGCGGGCGTATGTTTATTACCATGGATCGCTATGAAGCCAATTGGAGCATGGTTGAGCGGGGTTGGCGCACCCATGTATTAGGCGAAGGCAGATTATTTAACTCGGCCACTGAGGCTATTGAAACTCTAAGAAAAGAAACAAATGCAATCGATCAGGATCTGCCTGCTTTTGTAATAGCTGAAAACGGTACTCCGGTAGGAACAATTGAGGACGGAGACAGCGTTGTTTTCTTTAATTTCCGTGGAGACCGTGCAATTGAGATATCAAGAGCTTTTGAAGATCCGGGGTTTAATTGTTTTGACAGAAAGAGATGGCCTCAGGTTACTTATGCCGGCATGCTGGAATACGACGGAGATCTTCATATTCCAAGCCGTTATCTGGTTAACCCTCCTTTTATTAAGAACACCATGAGCGAATACCTGGTTAAGGCGGGGATTACACAACTGGCCGTAGCTGAGACACAAAAGTTCGGACATGTTACTTATTTCTGGAACGGTAATAATTCGGGCAAGTTTGATGAAATACTGGAAACATATTATGAAGTGCCTTCTGATATAATCCCCTTCGAACAAAGACCATGGATGAAGGCTGCAGAAATAACCGACAAAGTAATTGAATTTTTAAGTACAGGCAATTATAAATTTGCCAGGATGAATTTTGCTAATGGTGATATGGTAGGTCATACCGGAATTTATCAGGCCGCAATGATTGGAGTAGAGGCAGTGGATCTTTGCCTGGGAAGATTGATTTCGTTAATTGAAAAATTAAACGGAGTTTTGATTGTTACAGCAGATCATGGCAATGCAGATGAAATGTACGAAATCGATAAAAAGACTGGCAAGGCTAAAACCGACAGCAACGGCAGAATTAAGGCAAAAACCAGCCATACATTGAATAAGGTTCCATTCATCATATACGATACCCAAAATTCCGGGAAATACCGGCTTAAGGACGGAGAATACGGCCTAGCTAATATTGCTTCTACGGTAGTAAATCTGCTTGGCTTTAAGGCTCCTGAAATGTGGGAAGATTCAATGATCGAATTTAAGTAGTATTTTATTGCTTTTTAAAATAGTATAGGTTATTATGAAAGCAGGGATTAAAAAGTCCCTGCTTTTTAAATTAAAAAACGAAATAAACGGAGCAATGAATGCGCATACTATGTATTGACTATGGTGATGCCAGGATAGGTGTTGCAGTCAGCGATCCTTTGGGATTGACAGCTCAAATGCTGGAAACAATAAAATGGAAGAATGATATTGAAAAACCTGTTCAAAGAATAAGAGAGCTTTTTGAGGGTTATAATTGTGAGGCAATTGTTGTTGGCATTCCCCGTAATATGGATGGTACAGTTGGGCCAAGGGAGATTAAAACCAGAGAATTTATAAATCTTCTGGAGAGTGAGCTGCCGGGCGTAAAAATTGTGCCTTGGGACGAAAGACTTACTACTGTTATGGCTCAGCGGGCTATGCATGATATGGGTATTGTTGCAAAAAAACAAAAGAGCAGAATTGACCAAATGGCAGCTGCTCTTATTTTGCAAGGGTATCTGGATTCTTTAAAATAGATATCCTTGCTAACTCGAAAGGAGAATAGTATGGACTACGAAAATGAAATTATTGAATTGACCGGTGAAAACGGAGACTCCATTAAATGCGAGTATCTCGACACTGTGTTGGTCGATGACAGTGAATACGTTGTATTGCTGCCATTGGATGAAGACGGCTGCGGCTGCGATTCTTGTGATGATGATTGCGGAGCAGAAGTTATCATTATGAAAATCGAAACGAACGGCGAAGAAGAGTATTTGGTTCCCGTTGAGGATGATGACGAGCTTGAAAAGGCGTTTGAAGCCTTTCAGGAACAACTTGAAGATGATGAGGATGATGACATCTAAGTAGCAGCCTGTATTTACCGAAGAAAAAACAAAGGTGGCACTAGGCTATGATTAAGAGAGCTGTTTTGTTGTTTATTATGTCCGGAGTGCTTCTATTTACATCTGCATGTGGCGGGGCAACCGGAGAACCGGTTGCCATCGTTACAGAAACACCTTCGGCATCACCTGCCGTGACACCCGGAACTCCTGAACCTGTTTTACCCAGCGAACCACCAATTTTTAATCCAGATTTTATAATCCCTGATTCATCGAAAAGGCCTGTAGCTGTAATGATAGATAACCAGGGGGACAGAGTACTTCCCCAGGGAGGAATCGGCCAGGCACAGCTTATTTATGAAATATTGGTTGAATATAATATCACTCGATATATGGCTCTGTTTTGGGGAACGATGCCTGACATGATCGGCCCTGTAAGAAGTTCACGCCATTATTTTTTAGACTATGTATTAGAACATGATGCGATATATACTCATGCCGGAGGCAGTACATACGCATATAAAGATATTCCAAAGTTAAAAATTCAAAATATTGATTATCAAGTCCATGGTTCTGCATTTTGGGATTTGACTGAAGATATATATAACTGGCAGGATACATATACTTCAAGGGAAAGGATAGAAAAATTTATTTCCAATAAAAAATACAGAACCGAGTCTCAAAGAGCATTCCCGTTTGCTTATCACGACAAGTTTACGGTACCTGAAAACGGAACTCCGGCTGAGGATGTTTCTATAAAATTTCACTCGTCAAAGGGCAGTAGTAATTGCGAGTTCAAATATAATCCCGAAACAAATCTTTATGAACGTTTAAGAATGGGGAAAATTCAGATAGATCGTAATACAAATGAACAAGTGAAAACCGCCAATATAATTGTGTTAAAAATGTCCTCACCGGTAATTGAAGGCGATACATACGGAAGAAGAAATCTTAAAAATATAGGGAGTGGTGACGGCTTTTTTATAACAGGAGGCAAGGCAATCCCGATAAAATGGTCAAAGACAGCAAGAGATGCACAAACGGAATATACTACCCAGGATGGGAAGACTCTTATTCTTAACCGCGGACAAACCTGGATCGAAATAGTCTCTAATCTGGATTATGTAACAATCAAATAAGTATTTTAAAATTAGGGACGGTTCTTCTGGTTATAGTTTGACTGAGAAGTAGGGTTACAGGAATAACTGTCCCTTTGGTTAACTTTCGCCTAATATGGCAATTTTGAGCGTTAGCGAAGGATCCTTTAAGTTGATACAGAAGATCCTTGACTCCGCTACGCTCAGCTCAGGATGTCAATAGTAGGCGGGTGCAAGGTTTCTCATTGAGATAAGCCGGCTTGCTTCGGAGGAAAGACCACCAAGAGGTAACCTCATTGAAATGTATGAGCGACTCGTGAGAGGAAGACCTCTCGGCGGGGACATGACGGAGCGAAGCGGAGGAATGTCATAAACGGAGACATTGATCTTGTAAACCTAGGTGCTTAAAGGCGTTCGAAATGAGATCCTTGCGCCCGCCTCTTGTTAACATTGGATCCTTGGCTGACGATCAGAATGTCACAGGTGGATCTCAGGATGACAGCGGTGACGCTGCTTGCGTTATTTCCATAAGCTTTTTTGCGGCGGCCGACAAAGACACGCTTTTTAAAAAACAAAAGCCAATGGACCGTTCCGGTATTTCTTCATCGAGCAATACTTTATAAAGCTTGTTATTGTTCAGGTAATCCTGTGAAAATTCCTCTATTACACATGCTATTCCGAAATTAAACCTGGCAAATTCAAGAAGCAGGTCGTGAGAGCCTAATTCTATTTCCGGCTGCAGTTTAATTCCCTTTGAGGCTATATATTTCTCCACATATTGCCTTGAATTTGATATCCGCTCAAGGAATATCAAGGGGTAATTCATTATATCGGCTAAAGAATTTCGTTTAAGACTCAGGTCCTTATATTTTTCACCGCAGACGAAAATATCATGAATGTCCAGGCATTTTACAATTTCCAGAGCAGGGTCCTTTACCGGCAGATTACAAAGAGCAATATCGATTTCTCCGGATTTCAGCAGATTGCATAAATCAATGGTTGTTCTGTTAATAATCTTAAGTTTTATATTGGGTGAATTTTGATGAAATCTTTCAAGGTATGGCAACAAATAATACCGGGAGATGGTATCGCCAACACCTATTTTCATTTCACCGTAAAGTAAATCCTGAGTTTCCGAGAGTTTCTTTTCCCCGACTTCTATAAGATTTATGGCAGAGCTGACATATTCATAAAGCAGCTGCCCATCTGTTGTTAACTTTACCCCTTTTGAGGTTCTGGTAAAAAGCCGCGTGCCAAGTTCGCTTTCCAGATTCATGATTGTCTGACTGACGGCAGGCTGTGTAGCATAAAGGGCTCTTGCGGCTTTTGAAATACTCTGGTATTTAGCTACTAAACAAAAAACCCGATATGAATCTAATTTTATCATACCATAAGACTTCCTTATATCAATTATTAATTGTATTGATTTTACTTATATCATATTTATCTGTATAATACAAATGTAGTTCATTTATACGGAGGATTTTGTATTATGGAAAGAATAGTAGGAACTGTTTCCCGAGGGCTTCGTACCCCGATTATCAGGCAGGGAGACGATATAGTACAAATTGCATCGGAAACGGTATTAAAAGCGTCTGAACAGGAAGGATTTGAAATACAGGACAGAGATATCCTGGCAATAACCGAATCAGTAGTAGCACGGGCTCAGGGGAATTATGCCCATATTGACGCAATCGCAAAGGATATTAAAGAAAAGTTTGGCAACGATACACTTGGGGTCATTTTCCCAATTCTAAGCAGGAACCGCTTTGCAGTATGTCTAAGTGGTATTGCTAAGGGGGTAAAAAAGATAGTTCTGATGCTTAGCTATCCTGCGGATGAAGTAGGGAACCATCTTATAGATGCTGATCTTATGGATGAAAAGGGAGTAAATCCATGGACGGATGTTCTTACCGAAAAAGAATACAGGGATATTTTTGGATATCATAAACACGTATTTACCGGTGTTGATTATATAGACTTTTATAAAACCCTTGTAGAGGAAAAGGGTTGTGAATGTGAAGTAATCTTTTCCAACAATCCAAAAACAATACTAAATTATACAAAGAGTGTTCTTTGCTGCGATATTCATACAAGAAAGCGGACTAAAAGAATCTTAAAACAAAATGGCGGAGAAAAAGTGTATGGCTTGGACGATATACTGGTTCGTTCTATAGACGGCAGCGGGTATAACCAGGACTATGGCCTTTTGGGTTCAAACAAAGCTGCTGAAGATACTGTAAAGCTGTTCCCCAGAGATTGCCAGGAGCTTGTTGATAGAATCCAGCGTGTCATTAAGGAAAAGACTGGAAAGACTATTGAGGTTATGGTTTATGGTGACGGGGCTTTCAAGGATCCTGTAGGGAAGATATGGGAGTTAGCCGATCCGGTTGTTTCACCGGGATATACAAAGGGACTTGAAGGTACCCCAAATGAAGTAAAGATTAAATACCTGGCTGATAATAATTTTGCAAATCTAAAAGGCGATGAGCTTAACAAAGCTATATCCGAATTTATCCGCGGCAAAAAGGAGAAGCTTGTCGGTGAAACGGAATCCCTTGGTACTACGCCAAGGAGACTGACGGATTTAATAGGTTCTTTGAGCGATTTAACCTCCGGAAGCGGGGACAAAGGTACTCCAATAGTATATATACAGGGTTATTTCAGCAATTACTCCGAGTAAGATGATTTCATAATAGTTGCCATCCTGAGTAAAAAGCAGGAATAAACCAACGGGACGGTTCTTATGATTACTCTGCCTATAGGCTAATCTGTAATCATAAGAACCGTCCCACTGCTTACAATGAAAACTCATTTAACGCCTGATCAGTATATCCAGAATCAGTGATCCAAATACCAACATAACCCAAAATCTAAAGGAATAGAGGACTATCCATTCGACTATTTTAATTTGTCCGCCCCAAAATGAGAAACCGGCCATAAAAGACACAGAAATAAAAAGAGCTAATAAGAGGAAAGCAAAAAATACTATAGCGCCTATTTTTAATATCGACCTGCTATGTACATTAAGTTCGGTAAATCTTTTACTGGCGAAGTTGACCAAAGCGCGAAATCGGCTTGTAGTATTTTTCTCATTCATAAAAATGCTCCCCCCTTTAATATTAACAGTCTATTACTAAGGTAACATAGGGCTATAACAATAATCAATCAAAAAAATATGGAATCAGTAAATCCAAAAGACCAGTATCCTTTAAGATGATTCCATTTTATATAAAAATCATTGATTCAAAATCAATAAAATATATTTAAAATTACTAATAGACAAGAATATTTTTCATATGTTAGTATATTGAAAATATATTGAAAGGAAGAGATTATGGCGTACACTGCAATGAAATGCGAAAGTAAATGTGGCGTGCCGACAGTGAATATCGGGTTCGTATCTCCTTTCCTTTCAATAGATGGATCAGTGAATAAAATAGTTTTAAAAAATAGTAAGACCTCGGTCTTACTATTTTTTTATATATTCCCCTGCAAAGTCGTGCAACAAACCAATGGAAAGGTGGAAGAAGCATGAAGCTGAGCACAAAGGATTTTTTAGGGTTGGAGAATATTTCAGCTGATGAGATCTCTTATATTCTTGAGACAGCTAAGGAAATGAAGAAAACGGTAAACAGCTCAATGAAGAAAGTAAACTATCTTCAGGGCAGGTCGGTTGTAACTCTATTCTATGAAAACAGTACCCGTACAAGAGTCTCATTTGAACTGGCAGCCAAATATATGGGAGCCCAGGCCGTTAATGTGTCAGTAGCTTCAAGCAGCGTAGCAAAGGGGGAAACGCTTATGGACACAGGAAGAACCCTTGAAGCTATGGGCACAGATATAGTAATAATACGGCATCCTCAGGCGGGAGCACCGCATCTGCTTGCTAAGAATATCAGCGCTTCAGTTATAAACGCAGGGGATGGAATGCATGAGCATCCAACTCAGGCTCTCTTGGATATGATGACGATTATGGAAATGTTCGGTACATTGTCCGGTCTCAAGGTAGCCATAATCGGAGATATATACCACAGCAGGGTGGCCAGGAGCAATATTATAGGCCTTACCAAAATGGGAGCCCGGGTTAATCTGTTTGCGCCTTCAACCCTCTTGCCAGCAGGTATTGAAAAAATGGGTGCAAAGGTATTTCCAAATATTTATGACGCGGTTGCTGACTGTGATGTGGTAATGGGCTTAAGAATTCAACTGGAAAGACAGAAAAAGTGTCTGTTCCCCTCAATTAATGAATATGCCAGGTTCTTTGGAATAAACCCTGAAAATATAAAAGGAGCGAAAAAGGATGCTTTATGGATGCATCCCGGGCCGGTCAACAGGGGCGTTGAAATGACTTCAACTATAATTGACGCAGACAACTCAGTTATTAATAAACAGGTCACAAACGGTGTTGCGGTAAGAATGGCACTGCTGTACTTACTGACAGGGAGGGAATAGTTGTGAGAACCCTAATAAAAAACGGAACAGTTATCTTAAGCGGCAGAGCAGAAAAGGCAAATATTTTGATTGAAGAAGGCAAAGTGATTTCGACTAAAACCGAGTCAAATGCCGAGGCTGACAAAATTATTGATGCTAACGGACTATATGTCCTGCCCGGTCTTGTAGATGCGCATTGTCATTTAAGGGATCCAGGATTTGAGTACAAGGAGGATATTGTATCAGGCACAAGAAGCGCTGCCAGGGGCGGGTTTACCTCAATTGCCTGTATGCCCAATACGAATCCTCCGGTGGATAATGCGGCCGTGGTCCGCTATATTATAGAAAAATCTCAAAGAGAAGGCTATGTAAATGTTTTTCCCATAGGTGCCATAACAAAGGGATTAGAGGGCAATGAGTTGTCAGAGATGGGAACTATGCGTGAGGCAGGTATAGTAGCGGTTTCAGATGACGGTAAACCGGTTGTGAACAGTGATGTAATGAAAAAAGCATTAATTTATGCCGGACAATTTGGCTTACCGGTTATTTCACATTGCGAGGATTTAAATCTGACAGACAACGGATGCATGAACGAGGGACTGACATCTACCATACTTGGATTAAGGGGCATACCCTCAGTATCAGAGGATGTAATGGTGGCGCGTGAAATCCTTTTGTCACAATACACAGGTGTGCCTGTTCACATAGCTCACGTATCAACAAAAGTAGCGGTGGAACTGATCCGGCAGGCTAAAAATCGCGGAATAAAAGTTACTGCCGAGACATGCCCCCACTATTTTACCTTAACCGAAGAAGCCTGCCGGGATTACAATACCAATGCCAAAATAAATCCGCCTTTAAGAAGCCGGGATGATCTGGAGGCTGTTATTGAAGGCTTGAAAGACGGAACTATTGATATTATTGCAACAGATCATGCACCTCACCATTTTGATGAAAAGAATGTCGAGTTTGAAAAAGCCGCCAATGGCATAGTGGGATTTGAGACAGCACTGGCATTAAGCTATACCGAACTGGTAGATAAAGGACATTTAAGCCTGCCGCAAATGATTGAGAAGCTTACCGTAAACCCGGCCAGAATGCTTAAAATTGACAAAGGCAAGATTGAGTGCGGTAAAGCAGCAGATATAATCCTGGTGGATTTTAACAACGAGTATATTGTGGATGTGTCAAAGTTTGCGTCAAAAGGCAAGAATTCTCCATTTGACGGATTTAAGGTCAAGGGCAGAGTCATGACAACAATTGTCGGCGGCAACATTGTATATGAAGACATGTAGACCATAGGTACGGTTATACCGGTTGCATTAAAGGGCGGGTGCAAGGCTTCTCATGGAGATAAGCTGGTTTGCTTCGAAGGAAAGACCACCGAGCAGTAACATTATTGAAAATGTATGAGCGACCCGTGAGATGAAGACCTCTCGGCCGGTACATGACGGAGCGCAAGCGGAGGAATGTCATAAAACGGTGATATTGATCTTGTAGACCTTGGTGCTTAAAGGCGTTTGAAATGAGATCCTTGCACCCGCCCATCTTGTTGATATAAGATTCTTCACTGACGCTCAGGATGACATTCGTAGGCGGGTGCAAGATTTCAAAGAGAAGAGGTACAAAATACAATTATAAAAAACAGGAGGCCATATGAATTTTTCGGATAAGCTTGCTCATCAAATTCAATTGAAGAACAATCCTTCGGTTCTGGGACTTGATCCAAAACTGGAGTACATTCCTGCATCCATAAAAGAGAAATATTTTGTTAATAATGTCAGTTTTCAAAAAGCAGCGGCAGATTGTATCATTGAATTTAACAAAAGACTTATAGATGCGCTTTACGAAGTGATACCGGCTGTAAAACCGCAGCTTGCCTATTATGAAATGTATGGCATTGAGGGAATCAGAGCTTTTTATGAAACAATTAGATATGCAAAGGAAAAGGGGTTATTGGTAATTGCCGACGGCAAACGAAATGATATAGGGACTACCGCACAGGCCTATGCTGCAGCCTACCTTGGTAAAACCCGAATAAACGAAACTGAACAGGAAGTTTTTGGTGCAGACGCTCTTACAGTCAACGCATACCTGGGTATCGACGGAGTAAAGCCGTTCATTGAGGAATGCGAGAAAAATGACAGGGGCATTTTTATCCTGGTTAAGACTTCCAATCCGTCATCAGGCCAGCTTCAGGATCTGAAGCTGCAGGACGGACGTACGATATATGAAGCTATGGCTGATTTGGTCAATCAATGGGGAGGCACGACAATAGGAGAATGCGGATATTCCTCAGTCGGAGCCGTGGTGGGGGCAACCTATCCTATACAGCTCAGTGAACTGAGAAAAAGAATGCCAAAAGAGTGGATATTGGTGCCGGGCTACGGAGCTCAGGGCGGGACAGCACAGGACGTGGCCGCGGCTTTCGATAAAAATGGACTGGGTGCAATTATCAACGCTTCAAGAAGTCTTATGTGCGCATATAAGCTGGATGCATGGAAGGATGAGTTCACCCATGAAGATTTCGAGAAGGCCGCAAGAGCAGAAGCAGAGCGTATGCGTGATGAAATAAACAGAGTGATTGGTAAATTTCAGTAAGAGAGAAGTAAGGAAAGGGAGAAAGTATGAAGGCTATTTTGGCTTTAGAGGACGGAACTCAATTTGTAGGCCAATCGATAGGTGCCACAGGTACATGTGTCGGTGAAGTCGTGTTTGACACCGGGATGACAGGGTATCTGGAGGTTCTTACCGACCCGTCTTTTGCGGGACAGTTAATAACCATGACATACCCGTTAATAGGCAATTACGGAGTAAACACGGAGGATCAGGAATCCCCAAGGCCCTATGCTAAAGGTTTTATAGTCAGAGAACTCTGTGACGAGCCTAGCAATTTCAGATCTCGCGAGACTTTAAACAGCTATTTGAAAAGGCACAATATAATCGGAATACAGGGTATAGACACCCGTGCGTTAACGCGGAGCCTTCGAAATAAAGGTACCATGAACGGGGTAATATCAACTGATTCAGCTTTCAGGATGGAGGACTGGATTGAGAAAGTAAAGAATTATATAATAAGAAATCCTGTTGAGCAGGTGACCTCAAAAGAGGTCAAGCATATTGAAGGTTCGGGAAGAAGGGTAGCCCTGCTGGATTACGGGATTAAAACAAGCATCATACAATGCCTGATAAAACGTAACTGTGATTTATATATATTCCCGGCTGCATCTTCGGCTGAAGAGATTTTGTCCGTTGAACCTGATGGAATAATGCTGTCAAACGGTCCCGGTGACCCAAAAGACTGTGCTTTTCAAATAAACGTATTAAAAAAATTAATTGGGAAAAAGCCCATGTTTGGTATATGCCTGGGACACCAGCTCACCGCACTGGCATACGGCGGGGATACCGGAAAGCTCAAGTACGGGCACCGAGGGGGAAATCATCCGGTCAAGGATTTGGCTAACGGTCGGACATATATTACATCCCAAAACCACGGTTATGTTGTGCTGGCTGAAAAACTGGACAGCAGAAAAGCCGTTGTAAGTCATATCAATATCAACGACGGTACGGTTGAAGGCATCAGGTATTTGGATACCCCTATATTCACGGTTCAATTTCATCCAGAGGCATCTCCCGGCCCTAGAGACACGGAATATCTTTTTGACCGGTTCATGGCAATGATAGACAAGTAATAATTTCAGGAGGATCAAATATGCCCAAAAGAAATGATGTAAAACGTGTTTTGGTTATAGGCTCAGGCCCTATAATTATTGGACAGGCAGCAGAGTTCGACTATGCGGGAACTCAGGCCTGCCAGGCTTTAAAAGAGGAAGGAATCGAGACCATACTGGTTAACAGTAATCCTGCCACTATAATGACTGATACGCATATTGCGGATAAGGTATATATTGAGCCTCTTAACGCGGATACTTTAAAGAAAATAATATTAAAAGAAAGACCCGACAGCATCCTGCCTACTCTGGGCGGGCAAACAGGGCTGAATCTTGCAACAGAGTTGGCCGAATCAGGTTTTTTGCAGCAGGAAGGAGTAAAACTTCTGGGAACCAGTGTTGAAGCAATTCGTATGGCTGAGGATCGCCAGCTGTTCAAAGACACTATGGGATCAATAGGTGAGCCCTGTATCCCCAGTAAGGTGGTAAACTCCGTCGAGGACGCATTGGCCTTTGCGCATGAAATCGGCTATCCCGTAGTTGTTAGGCCGGCCTTCACTCTTGGCGGAACCGGAGGCGGGATAGCATATAATGATGAACAACTTAAGGAAATTGGCTCAAACGGCCTGCGTTTGAGCAGAGTACATCAGGTTCTTATTGAAAGGTGCGTAGCCGGGTGGAAGGAAATCGAGTATGAAGTTATGAGAGATTCCAAAGGCAATGTAATTACCGTATGCAGTATGGAGAATATTGACCCGGTAGGCGTTCACACCGGTGACAGCATTGTCGTCGCACCCACCCAGACACTGGGCGACAAGGAATACCAAATGCTCAGATCAGCTGCTTTAAATATTATCACGGCCTTGGGAATAGAAGGCGGATGCAACTGCCAGTTCGCACTTTACCCTGACAGTTTCGAATATGCAGTCATTGAGGTCAATCCCCGAGTGAGCCGCTCTTCGGCTCTGGCGTCCAAGGCAACTGGCTATCCTATAGCGAGGGTGGCTACAAAGATTGCAGTAGGATATGGACTTGATGAAATAAAGAATGCCGTTACAGGCAAAACATATGCCTGCTTCGAGCCGGTAATCGATTACTGTGTGGTAAAAATCCCAAAATGGCCGTTTGATAAATTTGTTTACGCAAAACGCACTCTCGGAACACAAATGAAAGCTACCGGAGAGGTCATGGCAATAGGAAATTCATTTGAAGCTGCTTTAATGAAGGCTCTGCGCTCTCTGGAGCTGGGCATCAAAACGCTGGAAACACCTCTTTGCAAGGATTTGGATGACAAATCCCTCAGAGAATCACTATATGTGGTTGATGACAATCGTTTGTTGGTAATTGCCGAGGCAATACGCCGGGGATTTGTTCTTGAGGATATTAACAATATTACAAAAATTGATATGTGGTTCCTTCATAAGATCAAAAGAATAGTAGAGATGGAGGAACAATTGAAAACTCTTACCAAAGAGAGTTTAAGTAAAGATTTACTTCTTAAGGCAAAAAAAATGGGCTTTTTAGATGAGGTCATTGCTAAATATACCGACTCCACCAGAAAAGAAATTAAAGAACTGAGAAATAGATGGGGAATTAAGCCGGCCTATAAGATGGTTGACACCTGTGCCGCCGAATTTGTAGCCCAGACACCTTACTATTATTCTACATATGATGAATACTCAGAATCGGTGCCAACTAAGAACAAAAAGGTAATTGTTCTGGGTTCAGGTCCCATTCGCATCGGACAGGGCATTGAGTTTGACTACTGTTCCGTTCATTCGGTATGGGGACTGAAGGAAGAAGGATATGAAGCGATAATAATAAATAACAATCCTGAGACCGTATCGACCGACTTCGATACTTCCGACAGGCTCTACTTTGAGCCTTTAACTGCCGAGGATGTGGAGGAAATAATCGATCTTGAAAAGCCTGATGGTGTTATTGCTCAATTTGGCGGCCAGACTGCCATCAAGCTTACTAATCCTCTCGATGAGGCAGGCGTAAAAATATTCGGTACTGAGGCAAAGTATGTTGATGCAGCCGAGGACAGGGAGAAATTTGACGCCATATTGGAAAGACTGAACATCCCAAGACCGAAGGGAACCACCGTAAGAAATCTGGAAGAAGCAATTAGTGCTGCAAATAGCCTTGGATATCCGGTTCTGGTGCGTCCGTCCTATGTTTTGGGCGGTAAAGGCATGGAAATTGCATACAATGACAATGATATCAGAGAATACATGGAGATAATATACAGGGAAGAGCAGGAGCACCCTGTTTTGATCGATAAATACTTGATGGGCAAAGAACTGGAAGTTGACGCGGTCTGTGACGGCGAGAATATCCTGATTCCCGGGATTATGGAGCATTTGGAAAGGGCAGGGGTGCATTCAGGGGACAGTATATCCATATATCCTCCTCAGGATCTTTCATTCAACGCCAAGGAAAAAATCATAGATTATACTGAAAAGCTTGCAAAGGCTCTTCATATAATCGGTATTGTAAATATTCAATATGTATTGTTCAATAACGAACTCTATGTCATAGAGGTAAATCCCAGATCCAGCCGTACAGTGCCATATATAAGCAAGGTTACAGGAATACCGTTAATAAAAATGGCAACCCGTATAATGATGGGTAAAAAGTTAACCGATTTTCCATACGGGACAGGTTTATACAAGGAGCGGGATTTTGTGGCGGTTAAGGTTCCGGTATTCTCTTTTGAGAAACTCCATGATGTCGATACAGGTTTAGGGCCTGAAATGAAGTCAACGGGTGAGGTTCTGGGAATCGCAAAAAATTTTCATGAGGCGATCTTGAAAGGAATTGTGGCTTCAGGATTTGTCTTCCCCGAACCGGGCAGTGGTATTCTTATTACCGTCAGAGACACCGATAAGCCGGAGATACTGGATTTGGCAGATGGATTTGAACGGTTGGGATATACTCTGTATGCAACAGGCAAAACAGCTCTTTATTTGAATAAGCATGCTATTGGCACCAACAGCGTCAAAAAACTGAATGAAGGCTCTCCGAATATTATTGAACTGATGGAACAGGGTAAAATAAAAATGATTGTTAATACCCCCACTAAAGGTCGGGATGCCCGAAGAGACGGTTTCAGGATAAGGAGAAAGGCAGTTGAGCGTTCTGTCCCATGTCTTACCAGTCTCGACACTGCCTATGCCGTTTTGCATTGCCTCCAGACTGGCAACAGACCTGAAGATTTTGATATAATCGATATCAGTGAAATAAAAACCTCGGGGGAAATCAATGAATAACAAAATTATTGCAACATATGGCCAGGACATATGGAAAATGACAATTGATGTCCTTAAGAAAGCAGAACTGGAGAAAATTATACCAAAGGGTTCTTATATTGGAATAAAGCCAAACCTGGTGGTGTCTAAACCTTCATCTTCCGGAGCCACTACATCTCCGGTTATTATCTCAGCACTGATCGAATATTTAAAGGAGTATGGGCATAATAATCTTGTTATTTTGGAGAGTTCATGGGTGGGAGACAGCACAAAAAGGGCGTTTAAAATATGCGGTTACGAGGAAATATCAAAAAAGTACAATGTTCCGCTTTTTGATATTAAGCAGGATACATATACAGTCAAAACCTATAACGGGATGAGCATGGAAGTTAGCAGCAAGGTTCTTTCACTGGATTTCCTCATTAATGTACCTGTATTGAAGGGGCACTGCCAGACATTAATAACAGGAGCCCTCAAAAATATGAAAGGATGCATTTCTGACAGAGAAAAGCGGAATTTTCATACCCAGGGTCTTCACAAACCTATTGCCTATCTGAATAAAATTATAAAACAGGACTTCATTCTGGTGGATGGCATATGCGGTGATCTTGATTTTGAAGAAGGGGGAAATCCCATTCAAATGAACCGTATCTTTTGCGGTACCGACCCTGTGCTGATGGATTCATATATTGCAGCCAATATGGGATATAAGCCACATGATATTAAATATATAAAAATAGCTGAAGAAATCGGCGTTGGAAGCTCAGACATCGAGAATGCCGAAATTATTGTACTTGATAAGGATGAAAGTATCGCCAAACCGTCACCATCACGAAAAGTACAGAAGCTTTCACAGTACGTAAATGCAAAAGATGCATGCTCGGCATGTTATGCCAATTTGATCCAGGCTCTGGCAAGGCTTGATGACGAGGGATTATTGAACAAATTCAAGAATGATCAAATTCTGATCGGACAGGGATACAAGGGTCAGGAAGGCAGCGGAATCGGCATAGGAAAATGCACTTCAGGCATATGTAAAACCATAGGCGAGTGCCCTCCGTCAACACCGGCCATTCTTGATTTTCTTAAAAACATATAAAACTGTCTGCTTTCCCTTAAAGCTGGCCTTATGGCCGCATTAACATGAATAATATTAAAGAGAGAGTAATTAATGACAAGACGCGAACTATATGAAAAAGTTTATGATATTTTAGATAAAGTCACACCCCTTCAGTCAGACTGCGGAGAACTGTGTGGCAAGGCTTGCTGCAAATCGCCGGATGAAGATGCTGGTATGTACCTTTTTCCAGGCGAAGAAGTAATGTTCTCTGAGGTTCCGTCCTGGCTGAAAATTGAACCTTCGGATTTTACCTATGGCAACAATAAGACGGTATTGATCGCAATATGTTCGGATAAATGTCAAAGGGAATTAAGACCTTTGGCATGTCGGATATTCCCTTTGACTCCATACATGAACCGTAATGGAGTTATGGATATAAGAATTGATCCGAGGGCTGTTCCAATGTGCCCATTGGCAAGGCAACCTGTTTCGTATTCGTTGGATAAAGATTTTATCGATGCTGTGTCCAAAGCTTTCAGGCTTCTTGTAAAAGATAAGGAAATCCTGTCGTTCATTTCAGCAGTTTCAGGATTGATAGATGAACAGGAAAGACTTCTTGATCTTTTTGCACCCGGATATAATAGAAACAGGGGAAAAAAACAAAGGGGCGCAATACGCAGAGAACGGTATTGAAATACCAACTGAAATATTTGGATTTCGTTTTTTATGACATAAGCCTTCGTTAGCTCTTTGTTTGCGACATTGTTACGATAGCGAAAATTTAGAGATTCCGGAAGTTTATATCAATAAAATGAAGTAATAATGCCGGTTAACAGTGGATATTGTCGTCTTCGGATAACTTGACAAACGCTGAAACCGTTGCTATAATTGCAAAGTATTAAATTTTGCGGACATGGCGGAATTGGCAGACGCACTAGATTTAGGATCTAGCGGGAAACCGTGGGGGTTCAAGTCCCTTTGTCCGCACCAAATGGGTTATGGTCATTTACGGCTGTAGCCCTTTTTTTAGGTTCTACGTCAATTGTTGGGGTAGGACAAAGTAAAATGAAATAGCTCTATGTTACTGGCAGATAATCGTAAAGGTTGTCTGCCAGTTTCTTTAGTTTTTTAACATGACGGTTTTAAGCCATGGCATGGAGTATTCGATTACGAAATCTCTCAAAATTCCTCATTCCAAA
>Ga0134100_1001472_pt1 | contig 21857 bp, 17 predicted proteins | sample 11_taG_2_FD_94444 | JGI IMG/M metagenome (GOLD analysis project Ga0134100, IMG submission 94444) | Switchgrass degrading microbial communities from high solid loading bioreactors in New Hampshire, USA - 11_42_5_180_A3 metaG | ecosystem: Engineered > Bioreactor > Semi-continuous > Anaerobic >...
GGATGTAAGAAAAAAGAATGCCGGCTGAGAACAACAAAAGCTCTCAGCCGGCAGCAATTCCGGTAATCTGTGGACAAAAGATATCGGTTGATTTTGGACAAAGAAAAGCGGTAATAACATCATATAAAACAGACTAAAATGAAATACAAAAGACTAATATGTTTTTTTGGTTAAAAAAACAGTTAAGGATGGTTATCCGTATTAATATTTAAGCAAAAATCAAAGAAGGATGCTTACTGGCATGTGCTGGTCCTTTGGTAATGCAGGCTCTTACACAGCTTGATTTTGGCAGATGTAGGAGGCCTGCTTTTTATGTATATTAACTATAATAGCTTAGAAAATTAACATAGCATTAAGAAAAGCTTAGTTTTTAAATAAACGCTTGAAATAAAATATAGTCTAAAATATAATGAAACAAAATATCTAAGTTGGTATGGGAGGCTTGTCTCTTGACTTATGATTTGATTGTAATCGGAGCAGGAGCGTCCGGACTTGTAGCTGCAATAGCCGCAGCCAGAAGCGGATGCCGGGTGCTTGTTATAGAAAAAAAGGAAGCCGCAGGCAAGAAAATACTCGCTACCGGTAATGGTAAATGCAATTTTACCAATTTGCTTCAGACTGACAAGTGCTACAGGTCGGAGGATATTGAATTTGCAATGAAGGTATTATCCTCCTTTGATGTTCATAAAACCATCAGTTTTTTCAGGGAGCTGGGCATTTATCCAAAGGAAAAAAACGGCTACCTTTACCCCTATTCGGAGCAGTCCTCAAGTGTTGTAAAGGTATTGATGATGGAATGCGCAAGACTTAATGTAGAGTTTTCATTTAATGAAACTGTGCGGGCGATAAAGGAACCTTTGTTCACGGTAATTTGCGATGCATTGGAATACAAGGCTCCTGCTGCTAAAACATCTGCAGCGGATAAAAATAATACAAGGAAGGATAATAAGGCTTTATCAAAGGGCAATAATCTAAAAAGGATGAGCCGGAGCGGTCAGGAAATTATTACAAAAAAGAAAAGCTATTATGCGAAAAAAATAATTCTGGCTGCCGGCGGCTGTGCATCGCCAAAGCTGGGCTCGGACGGAAGCGGATTTTTACTGGCTAAAGCACTGGGACACAATATTATAAAGCCGCTTCCTGCCCTGGTGCAGCTCAGATCTCCTGAAAAATTCTGCAAAAATTTAGCTGGAGTACGCACTGAGGCAGTTGTGGAATTGTTTACTGACAACAAGCTTTGTGCAAAGGAATATGGTGAGGTGTTGTTTACCGATTATGGCATATCGGGTATTCCTGTACTTCAGATAAGCCGATTTGCGGCAAAAGCTCTTGACTGTGACAGAAGGGTTTCTCTTAAGCTGGATTTTCTTCCTGCAATGACAAGGCAGGAGCTTAGTGAATTACTTGGTGAGCGGTGCAGCTTTAACCCTGACAGAACCATTGAAGAGATGATGACAGGCCTCCTCAATAATAAGCTGTCCTTTTCAATAATAAAGCAGGCGAAGCTTGAGCCGGACAAATTATCAGGCAGGGTGGGGAGACAGGAGCTTGATTTGCTTGCCGGTTGCATTAAGGAATTTATAATGCAGATTAATGGCACCAATAGCTTTGAGGAAGCCCAGGTTTGCGCAGGAGGGATTGATACGTCCGAGGTTGATGCTGATACTATGGAATCCAGGCTGATTAAGGGCTTGTATTTTGCCGGTGAGATTCTGGATGTTGACGGTACCTGCGGCGGTTATAACCTTCAGTGGGCATGGAGCTCAGGATATCAGGCAGGAGCCGGCGCAGCCAGGGCGGTGGCCGATATGGATTAAAATCATGGATGAATCATTTATCATGAAGAAATAAATCATAAGAAAATACCTCATAATTAAATCATTATATAGAAATACTTACAGTTAAGGCTTAATGGAAGGGCATGATTGTCAATGATAAAAATTACACAGCTTAAGCTGCCTCTTCGGCATACACAGGAGGATTTAAAGCAGGCGGCAGCTAAAGCATTAAAAATTAAAGCTGACGGGATTAAGGATATATCAATTGTAAAAAAGTCGATTGATGCCAGAAAGAATGAAATTAAATATATATATAATGTGGAGCTGACCCTGTATCCTGATAAAAGAGAGGATGAGGAAGCGCTGGTTGCCAGATGCAAAAATCCGCAAATATCGGTTACTGAGAAAAGCAGCTACACTTTTGTCCCCAGCGGCAGTATAAGCCTTCAGCATCGCCCGGTTGTAGTTGGCAGCGGACCGGCGGGCCTATTTGCAGCCTTAATGCTGGCAAGGCATGGCTTTCAGCCTCTGGTTATAGAAAGGGGCTATGAGATAGCCAGGCGTATTAAGGCTGTGGAGTATTTTTGGAAAAGCAACGAACTTAATCCGGAGTGCAATGTGCAATTTGGGGAAGGGGGAGCCGGAACCTTTTCAGACGGCAAGCTTAACAGTATGGTTAAGGATGCTGCGATGCGATATCCACTTGTAATGGAGACCTTCGCAGAATTTGGTGCCCCTTCGGAAATCATTTACCTGAATAAGCCCCATATAGGCACAGACAAGCTGCGGACTGTTGTTGAGAATATGCGAAATGAGATCATCCGCCTGGGAGGAGAGGTTCGCTTTGAGACGAAGCTGACTGATATATTTATCAAGGACGGCAGGCTGGATTCGATAGAGCTGAATAATAAGGAGACGCTTAAATGCAGCTGTCTGGTGGCGGCAATAGGACATTCGGCAAGAGACACCTTTTCGCTCTTTTTAAAGAGGGGACTGAAACTGGAGCCCAAAGCCTTTGCAATAGGACTAAGGATAGAACACAAGCAAAGCTTTATCAGTATAGCACAGTATGGTGATGATTATATTTATCTGCCTGCTGCTGATTACAAGCTGACCCACCAGACAAAAAGCGGCAGAGGAGTATATTCCTTCTGCATGTGTCCCGGCGGCTTTGTTGTAAATGCTTCATCAGAGCAGGGCCTTCTGGCAGTCAACGGCATGAGCAATTATGCCAGAGATGAGGAAAATGCCAACAGCGCCATAGTAGTTACGGTTAATCCCGAGGATTTTAGCAGTAGCCATCCGCTTGCCGGTATAGAATTTCAAAGAAAATGGGAGCGCAAGGCTTATGAGGCCGCTGCCGGTTTTGTCCCGGTTCAGCTTTTTGGCGACTTGCTCAGGGGCAGAGCCAGTGATACAATAGGTGGGATAACACCAAATATTAAGGGCGGATATAGGCTGGCGGATTTGAACAGTATCCTGCCAGGCGATATTTGTGAGGCTCTTAAGGAGGGAATACTTGCTTTTGACAGAAAAATCAGGGGCTTTGCCGATGAAGAGGCCGTTTTATCTGGGGTGGAAAGCAGGACCTCATCCCCTGTAAGAATAAAACGTAATGAAGCCTTTGAAAGCAACATCGCCGGTATATACCCATGCGGAGAGGGAGCCGGATATGCCGGAGGTATTACTTCATCTGCCATAGACGGCATCAAGGTATTTGAAGCTATTGCATCACGCTTCAAGCCTGATTATTAATAGTTATTACGACATCTGAGCTGGCTTTACAATTAATGGCAATTATTGGAATCGATAGCATCTTACTGAAGCAGAAGCCGGGTACAGAGCAGATATGCTAATATTATACTGAATTAACACAGATGATGAAATTCCTTCACAGAGCCGCCAGTTTCGGCCGGAAGTGAGTTTATATAAGCTGAAAGATTTTGGAGGAAAAGATGGAAGACAGGAGTTACTTAAAGGATAAAAAACGCATAGTTGTCAAGATTGGGTCGTCATCACTGACACATCCTCAGACAGGAAGTTTAAATCTTGACAAATTGGAACGCCTGATAAGGATTTTAACCAACTTAAGAAATCAGGGCAAGGATGTGGTGCTGGTTACGTCAGGTGCCATAGCGGTAGGAAGGAAAGCCCTGGGATTGACCGAAAGACCTAAGGAGCGCTCTGTAAAGCAGGCATGTGCCGCTGTAGGCCAGGCAAGGCTTATGATGGTATATCAGAAGCTGTTTTCGGAGTATAATCAAACCACCGCACAGATACTTATGACCAAATATACGATGATTAACGAAATCAGCCGAAACAATGCAAAAAATACCTTCAGCGAGCTCTTTGCACGAGGGGTAATACCGATAGTAAATGAAAATGATACCGTCTCAACTGAAGAGCTAGATTTGGATTTTGGTGATAATGATACTCTTTCAGCAATAGTAACAGCGCTGGTGGAAGCCGATTTACTGATATTGTTATCTGATATAGACGGCCTGTTTACAGATGATCCCCACAAGAACAGTGAAGCTAAGCTGATTCCTTACATACCCAAAATAACTGACGATTTAATCGGCATGGCAAAGGGTACATCTAATTCTGTCGGAACAGGCGGCATGACCACCAAGATAAGTGCAGCCCTGATAGCAACCGCTTCAGGAGCCGACATGGTTATCGCCAATGGTGATGATGTCCGCAATATTACCCGCATAATCGAAGGCCGTCAGGTAGGTACCTTATTTGTAGCACATAAAAAGCCTGACTTTAATATGATGGATTATATTTCAACAAAGCAATATCCGGCAAACGGCAGGTAATAAAGTAAATTGCCTGGAAGGACTGATATTGATGGCTAATTTTATGGTAAAGCAGGAGATCAGAAGCAGGCTGTTGGCGGCAAGAAACAGTCTGTCTGCAGATGAAAAGAGTATGCATGATAAAAAGCTGAAGGAAAAGCTTTTTGCTACCCGACAATATCAAAAATGCTGCAATCTCTTTTGCTATATTTCCTTTAAGTCGGAAATAGACACTCACGAGATTATTATGCAGTCACTGGCTGACGGCAAAAGAGTCTTCGTTCCCAGAGTAGAGGGCAGGGACATGGAATTTTATCAGATCGAAGGCTTAGACGGACTTGTTGCAAGCAAATTCGGGGTGCCTGAGCCTGGACCGGACAATAACAGAATATTTTCTGCTGAGGATACGGCGGATGATGAACAGCTAAATGCTAATCTTATGATCCTTCCCGGTCTGGCCTTTGACCCTGCTGGCAACCGCATCGGCTATGGTGCCGGTTATTATGACAGATATTTGCAATCCCACAAAAATATAGGCTTTTACAGGATAGCGCTGGCTTATGATTTCCAGCTTATAGACAGGATTGAGGCCGATGAGCAAGATGTGGCTGTAGACATGATAATTACCCCGACAAAGATCATTATAAGCTCATAAAATATTATGCAAAATCCGGCATATGACCGGGAACACCTTGGCTTGCAGATTGACATCATGATCATTGATTTGGGTTAGAATAATATTTGTGTTCAGAATAATGTTTATAAAATTATTGATTCAAGTAATTGGATGGAGGGATTTTATGAGTTATTTGGAGCAATTGGGAAGCCGGGCTAAGCAGGCTGCCACCCGTCTGGGACTGCTGATGCAGGAGGAAAAAAACAATGCCCTTAGGTCATGTGCTGCGTCGCTGCTTGAGAATGAGGCGGAAATACTGGCAGCTAATGAAATGGATGTTAAGCTGGCAATAGATAATGGTGTAAAGGAATCATTGATAGACAGACTCCGTCTTAATCCTAAGCGCATAAAGGAAATGGCCGACGGACTGCTTCAGATTTGTGCTCTTTCTGATCCAATTGGTGAGGTGCTTTCCATGACGGTAAGGCCCAACGGGCTTACTATAGGGCAGAAGGTGGTGCCTTTGGGAGTTGTGGGCATTATCTATGAGTCAAGGCCCAATGTTACCAGCGATGCCTTCGGACTTTGCTTTAAGACCGGCAATGCTGTTATCCTTCGGGGAGGAAGCGATGCCATCAATTCCAACATGGCTATTGTCAAAGCTCTGCGCAAGGGACTTGCTGACAGCGGCTGCCCAGAAGATGCAATCCAGCTGATAGAGGATACCTCCAGGGAGACGGCCAGACAGTTTATGAGGATGAATGAATACATTGATGTGCTTATTCCCAGGGGCGGAGCAGGCCTTATAAAGACCACTATCGAAAACAGTACAATTCCGGTTATAGAAACGGGAACAGGCAACTGCCATATTTATGTAGACGAATATGCTGATTTTGATATGGCTCTGAATATTATAGACAATGCAAAGACACAAAGGCTTGGTGTATGTAACACCTGCGAATCACTGGTTATACATAAGAAGATAAGTGAAGGCTTCATACCGCTTCTATATGAACGGCTTAACGCAAAGGGAGTTGAGATAAGGGCTGACGAGACGGCCAGGGCAATATGCAGCAGGCTGTCTGTTGCCACTGAGGAGGATTACAAAACCGAGTATCTTGACAAAATTATCTCCTTAAAGGTTGTTGACAGCATTGAAGAGGCCATTGCCCATATCAATTATTACAGCACCAAGCATTCGGAGGCCATTATTACCAGGGATTACAGCAATGCATTGAAATTCCTTAATGAAATAGATTCTGCGGCAGTATATGTTAACGCCTCAACCCGCTTTACCGATGGCAATGAGTTCGGTTTTGGGGCAGAAATTGGAATCAGTACGCAAAAGCTACATGCCAGAGGTCCTATGGGCCTGAAGGCACTGACCACAACCAAATTTATTATTTTCGGCAACGGCCAGATTAGAGAATAGAGACAACTAATAAACAGGCATTTTTTAAAAGGAGGGGTAACGGTGGCTGACAGAAAAGTATATGACTATCCACCCAAATTTAATCCCGGATCGTTTTTCAACAGATTCGGCAAGCTGATAATTTCATTGATTGTAATATTATTCATTTTGCTATTTGCTTTTGATTCCTTTTTTACCATCAAGGAGGAAGAGCAGGCGGTGGTAATTACCTTCGGCAAGGCCAGTGCGGTAAACACCGCAGGATTGCATTTTAAGCTGCCTCTAATTCAAAAGGTAAAGAAGGTAAATACGACAATACAGGGCTTTACTATAGGCTATGATGCGACCACAAACATGAATATCGAAAAGGAATCCATGATGATTACCAGAGATTTCAATTTTGTAAATGTGGACTTTTTCGTGGAATACAAGGTGTCGGATCCGGTAAAAGCCTTGTATGCATCGGATGAGCCTGTAACAATTTTGAAAAATATTGCCCAGAGCAGCATACGCTCCGTAGTCGGAAGGTATGATGTGGACAGTGTAATTACAACAGGAAAAAACGAAATCCAGTCCGAAATCAAGCAATCTATACTTGATAAGCTTAACAGGCAGGATATCGGAATACAGCTGGTCAATATAAGCATACAGGATGCGGAACCGCCGACAGAAGAGGTAATGAAGGCCTTTAAATCTGTCGAAACTGCCAAGCAGGGCAAGGAAACAGCTATTAATAATGCTACAAAGTATCAGAACGAGCAGCTTCCGCAGGCGGAGGCCAAGGTTGACAAGATACTGCAGGAGGCTGAGTCAACCAAGACTAAGCGAATTAATGAAGCAAATGCGGAGGTTGCCAAGTTTAACAAGATGTATGAGGAATACATTAAAAACCCTGCTATAACCAAGCAGAGAATGTTCTATGAGGCTATGGAATCCATATTGCCTGATTTGAAGGTTATAATAGACAGCGGCGATTCAGGCATACAAAAGCTGCTGCCTCTTGATCAGCTGATGGAAGGAGGAGCAAGAGAATGAAGAAAATCATTGCAAGGATAATAATGATTATTGTAATACTTGCTGCAGTGGCTGCATTTTCCTCCTCTGCAATAATCACATATGAGAATCAGTACAGTGTGGTTAAAAGATTTGGCAGAATAGAAAGGGTTATTGATAAGGCAGGCATATCCTTGAAGGTTCCCTTCATTGATACGGTAAATGTAGTGCCAAAGAGCATACAATTTTATGATATGCCTGAATCTGATGTTATAACCCAGGATAAGCAGGCAATGGTTGTAGATAATTATGTACTCTGGCGGGTTGTGGACCTGGTGGCCTTTAATCAGAATCTGAATTCCAGTGTGGCTGCTGCGGAAGGAAGAATAGATGCTACCGTATATAATGCCATAAAGAATATTATAGGCAATCTCTCACAGGCAGAGGTAATAAGTGGCAGAGACGGGGAGCTGGATAATAAGATCAAAGACTACATTGGCGATTCCATGAAGCAATACGGCATCGAACTTATTTCGGTGGAAACCAAGCGTCTGGATCTGCCTATTGACAATAGAAATGCCGTATATGAGAGAATGATATCTGAGCGTGCCCAGAAGGCTGCCACATATACAGCAGAGGGTGAAGCTGAAGCTCAGAAGATACGCAATGAAACCGACAAGCAGGTCGCAATCAGCATTTCCAATGCTGAAGCGCAGGCAGCCGCCATAATAGCAGAGGGCGAGGCTGAATATATGAGAATTCTGGCGAGCGCCTATAATACTCCCGAAAAGAGCGAATTTTACACCTTCATCAGATCACTTGAGGCAGCCAGGGCTTCCCTTAAGGGAAATGAAAAAACCTTAATATTGTCCGGCGATTCGCCGCTTGCAAAGATATTCTATAATGTTGAATAAAGACATAAATATATTCACCTGATGCCTTTTAAAGGGATATGAGCTAATTATATTAACAGCCTGTAAAAAGACTTGTAATCCTGCAGAAAATCATAAGATATTTTTTACAGGCTGAATTTTAGCAAAGCATCATAAAGATAGGGTTTTATCATAAGATTATATCATGATATAATACATGGTGATTTTATGATAATCGGATTTGATGACCCTATATACAGCTATGATAAACTGATTGAGGATGCACAGGCCTTATCAAAGCAATATAGAAAAATACTTGAATATGTCACGATTGGCAAATCCCATGACAATCGTGACATAGCTTTGCTGAAGCTTGGCAAGGGAAAAAAGCATATGATCTGCTGTGGAGGAGTGCATGGCAGGGAGACCATTAATCCTGTGGTTTTACTTAGGATAATAGAATTTTATGCCCAATCCTATACCTGCTACAGACAGCAGAAGAGCTCCCTAATGAGCAAGCTGTACAATCCTACAAAGAACCTGATATCTGAATATGAAAGAATGCTATATGCCGCCTGCATTCATGAGCTCTTGCAGACCTACACGATCCTTTTTGTTCCTCTGTTAAATCCCGATGGTTATATGATATCATTAGAAGGGTTTGATTGTATAAGGAATGAGGAGCTTAGGGCAAAATGCAAATCCATGCGGCTGCCGCACCATGAGTGGAAGTTCAATGCTAGAGGCATGGATATAAACAGGAACTTCCCCAGCAGACTTTGGAGGCAGAAGTTTGAAGGGGATTATCCGGCAAGTGAAAATGAAACAAAGGCTCTTATTAGCCTTTTTAAAGAGTACAAAAGCCTGGGCTTTCTGGATTTCCATTCAAGAGGCAAGCAGATATATTACTACCGGAGCCAGATGCCTGAAAGCTATAACAAAAGAGTTTTACATATTGCCAAACGGTTGAAAAAGGTGACAAATTACCAGCTGGTTGCTCCGCAGGAGGAAATTGATCCCTCCGATTCGGGAGGTAACACAGTACATTATTACAGCGAATATTTTGGAAAGCCGGCTCTGACTATCGAGACGGTGGATGAGGAGGCCGCCTTTCCTCTTGATATATCTTACAGGGCTATAACCTATGAGGAAATCATGCCGGTTATTTTTGAATTCGGTGCCCTGATAATACAATGGCTATACTGAGTTATCTGACCAAAATCGTCTAATATCAGAATGGAGGACACTATGATTAATGAAAATACCAATGCAAATGAGCTTGAAGCAGCCAGACAGCTGGGCTTTATAAATGAGCTCAGGGCAAGATTCGAGCTTGAATATCAAAAAACAGGCAGGAGGAAGACCTATCATATAGAAACCTTCGGATGCCAGATGAATGCACATGATTCCGAGAAAATGTCAGGGATTTTAAAGCAGATCGGCTATGTTGAGACAGACACAGAGGACGCAGACTTTGTTTTGTACAATACCTGCACTGTAAGGGAAAATGCCAATAACAGGGTATACGGCAGACTGGGAACCTTAGGTACCATAAAGAAAAACCATCCCGGTATGATAGTCGCCCTATGTGGCTGTATGATGCAGGAGGAGGCTGTTGTAGAAAAAATTAAGACAAGCTTTCCTTTTGTGGATATTATTTTCGGTACCCATAACATTTTCAAGCTGGCTGAGCTTATTCAGACCCATTTGGATTCTGATCGTATGATAATAGATTTATGGAAGGATACTGATCTGATAGTTGAAAATCTTCCTAACGATCGGAAATATCCCTTCAAGGCAGGAGTCAACATAATGTTTGGCTGCAACAATTTCTGCAGCTATTGTATAGTTCCTTATGTAAGGGGCAGGGAGAGAAGCAGAAATCCTCAGGACATTATTAATGAGATAAAGGCTCTGGCTGCTGATGGGGTAATTGAGGTTATGCTGCTGGGGCAAAATGTAAATTCATATGGTAAAACTCTGGAAAAGCCCGTTAGCTTTGCCCAGCTACTGGAGCAGGTTGAAAAAATAGATGGTATAGAAAGAATCCGCTTTATGACATCTCATCCCAAGGATTTATCTGATGAGCTGATTGAGGTAATGAAAAACAGCAAAAAGATATGCAGGCATTTGCATCTGCCGCTGCAATCCGGCAGCAGCAGGCTGCTGAAGCTTATGAACAGAAGATATACCAAGGAAGACTATTTAAGTCTGGTAGAAAAAATACGCAATGCAATGCCCGATATATCATTGACTACAGATATTATAGTAGGCTTTCCGGGAGAAACCGAGGAGGATTTTGAGGATACCCTGGATGTGGTTAGAAGGGTGGGCTTTGACAGCGCCTTTACCTTTATTTATTCAAAAAGAGCCGGAACCCCTGCTGCCACCATGAAGGAGCAGGTGGATGAAGAGCTTGCAAAGGAGCGCTTCAACAGACTGCTTAAGGAAATACAGCAAAGCTGCACCATAGCCTCCGGCAGGCATGTTCATAGCTGGCAAAAGGTGCTGGTAGAAGAGGTTAACAGGCAGGATCCGGACTATCTGACGGGCCGTTTAAGTAATAATATTCTGGTGCATTTTGCAGGAGATAAAAGCCTTATCGGTAAAATCGTAGATGTGTATTTGGAGGAAAGCAAGGGCTTTTATTATATGGGCAGGCTCTAAATTATCAATAAGTTTCAGATATAACAGTTTATAAATTAGCAAAAAAACTATAATTTATGCATAATTATAAATTATTAGACATTATAGATAATTTATTTGATATGCATATATTGCTTTCAGTATATTCAAATAATTTTCTACAATTGTAAATAAATATTCGCTTATATACTTGACATAATGCAAAAAAAAGTATAGAATTTATGTGTTGTATTCTTAGTAGAAGTGAACTTTTTATGAATAGATCTACTTGAACATATGATGATCGTTTATAAAGTTAACTTAATTGTACAATGAAAACTAAATAAGGAGGTGCTCCTGTGCCAGCAGAAGCTAAGGATATAATTATCGCTATCGCTGTAGTAGTTGTAATTATGATAGTCGTAGCTCTTCTTACCTGGAAAATCGCTATTGCCTACCGCATCAGGGTTTATGAAGCCAAGATAGGCAGTGCTGATGAAAAGGCAAGAGAAATCATAGATGAAGCTTTAAGAACAGCTGAGACTAAGAAGCGAGAAGCCCTGCTCGAGGCCAAGGAAGAAACCTTGAGAGCCAAGAATGAATTTGAGCGGGAGACGAAAGAGCGTAGAGCAGAATTACAACGATACGAGAAGCGTGTTCTGAGCAAGGAAGAAACCTTGGACAGAAAAACCGAAGCACTGGAAAAAAAGGAAGCCAGACTCGCTGCAAAGGAGGCCGAGCTTGAAAAGCTTAGGCAGGAAGTGGAGGAAATCCATGCAAAGCAATTGCAGGAGCTGGAGAAAATCTCAGGACTAACCTCTGAACAAGCTAAGGAATATCTGATTAAGACTGTTGAAGAAGAAGTTAAACATGAAACCGCTATGCTGATTAAGGAGCTGGAGAACAAAGCGAGGGAAGAAGCAGACAAGAGAGCAAAGGAGCTGGTAGTTACCGCAATCCAGAAATGTGCTGCAGATCATGTTGCTGAAGCGACAATATCTGTTGTACAGCTGCCAAACGATGAGATGAAGGGCAGGATTATCGGAAGAGAGGGACGCAATATCAGAACCCTTGAAACAATGACAGGTGTGGATCTGATTATTGACGATACTCCGGAGGCTGTAATACTATCAGGCTTTGATCCCATAAGAAGAGAGATTGCAAGGATTGCTCTTGAAAAGCTTATTCTGGATGGTCGCATACATCCGGCAAGAATTGAGGAAATGGTTGAGAAGGCCAGCAAAGAAGTCGATGCAATGATAAGAGAAGCTGGAGAACAGGCTTCACTTGAAGCAGGAGTTCATGGTTTGCATCCTGAGCTGATCAAGCTACTGGGCAAGATGAAATTCAGGACAAGTTATGGACAGAATGCACTAAAGCATTCGGTTGAAGTGGCAATCCTGTCAGGACTTTTGGCAGGCGAAATCGGTGTCGATGTCAGACTGGCTAAGCGTGCAGGACTCTTGCATGATATAGGTAAAGCGGTTGATCATGAAATGGAAGGAACCCATGTACAGATTGGTGTAGACCTGTTAAGAAAGTATAAGGAATCTCCGATAGTGATAAATGCTGTAGAGGCACATCACGGAGATGTGGAATTCCAGTCATTGATTGCATGTATAGTTCAGGCAGCTGATACAATTTCAGCGGCCAGACCTGGTGCAAGACGTGAGACCTTGGAAACATATATCAACAGGCTTAAGCAACTCGAGGATATTACCAATGGCTTTAAAGGGGTAGAAAAATCATTCGCTATACAAGCGGGAAGAGAAGTCCGAGTTATGGTAGTGCCTGAACAGATCAGCGATGCTGATATGGTATTATTGGCACGAGATTTATCTAAGAAAATTGAAAATGAAATGGAATATCCAGGACAGATTAAAATTAATGTTATAAGAGAATCAAGAGTAATTGAATACGCTAAATAATACTTGAACTAGAAATCAAAAACCTTGTAGACAGTAAATGTTTGCAAGGTTTTTTTGTTTATATATAAATTTTGTATGGCAAATCATATCAATATTTACAGTATATTATAAAATATTAATAGATGCTATTTTTAATTATGGCGGCATATGATAAAATATATTTTTAGAATAGGCACATACTGAAAAGTATATAATGAGTGAAAGGATTATAAGGATGAAAGCTAAGGCAGTAAAATTTTTTATCATGTGCATTGCATTAGTCCTGACTATGCTGCTTACCGGATCGATTACAGGCAAAGTTGATGCAAACAGTCAGGATTTAACCGGAGCAGAAGCAGAAACAGAGCAGCTGTCAAACTACCTGGGTGTTTGGTATGATAAGGAGTCGGTGGAAACCGGAAAATCCTCTGCAGCTATGCTGGTGATAACAGGAATATCAGAGGAGCGTCTTTTATTTTCATTTAGCCATAATCGCAATTATAGTGGATTGGACAATGCAATTGCATCAAAGCAGCAGGATGGTTCCTATCTGTTTTCATATGGTACGGTTGAAAAAGATGGTTTCAAATATAACTGCTTCGGAAACAGCTATAAGGGGAGATTTATCTTTGATGGAATGAAGCTTATGGTTGATATTGAAGGGGACAAGGAACAAGGAATCGGATTTGAAGGCGAATTTATACGCAAGAAAGGATTAGATGAGGGACCACATTGCAATTTAATTGATTTTATGACGGATTATAAAACAGCTTATAATATGATGACCATGCATCCGGAATGGAACATAAATCTGATTGAAGATAAAGATACCGCTTTGGTAGCAAAGGTCTGGACTGTTGTTGATGCCGGTTTTTTAACAAAAGATAATTGTTATGAGGTTAATGGCATAAGCAGAGGGTCTTTTCAGAAAGACTGCATTGCCAGATTTGGTGCGCCCGTTTCAATAAAAAAGGCAGGAAATTATTTAGAAGTAACTTATTTAGTCGATAATAAATATCATTTTGAAACTCTGTTAAATAAATATGGTGCAATATTAACAATGAAGGTCAGCTATGCCGACGAAGAAGAGGTGCTGGGATATACAATAACAGATAATTTTAAATTGAAGGGGAGCAAAATTGTTGAATATATAGGAGGATATTATTCGGCCAAAAAAATAACAATACCGGAAGGTGTAACAGAAATTGGGACGAATGCTTTTTCAATTGAGGATGATATTTTTTTCCAGGATCAGAGAGATAATATGAAAAAGCTGTCACTGTGCATCCCTAAAAATGTGCATATTGAAGAATATGCATTCAATACAATAGGGCCAATGAAAATTACCTTTGAGGAAGGACGTACCGTAATTGAAAAAAGAGCCTTTAGCGGATGCGGCACATATATGAATACACGCAATTATAAAGATATTGAGATTACTTTACCCTCTACGGTAAGAATTATTGAAGAAGGGGCTTTTGAATCATTTTTTTGTAACGGAATAACTTTAAATTTGAATGAAGGACTTGAGATAATTGGTGATTATGCTTTAAGGGGAACAAAATGCAGTTTGCCTTCTACTGTAAAAAAACTTGGTGATTATGCTCTTTATGACTGGTGGTATGATTATGAGGCAAAAGGTGAATTGTCAGGAGGATATGTAAATCTTCCGGATGGGCTTATAGAAATAGGAAATCACTGTATATTTCTTGAGTGCCCAACAAGAAAAATAAAAATCCCTGCTTCTGTGAAAAAGATTGGTGAGTGCCCTGTCAGTTACGGTGGCAATGCATATAAGGGTGGAGTAATAGTAGATAAGAAAAACAGCTGTTATAAAAGCGATAAAAATGGCTGGCTGTATTCAAAGGATGGGAAGACCCTGCTCTATGCCGCATGCTTCAGTGGCGATCTGGAAGTGCCTGAGGGTGTGGAATATGTTGGGGAAGGTTCTCTAAATCTTGATATTAACGGAGAGGGCGTGCCTCAGAAAATTATTCTGCCAAAGAGCCTGAAGAGGTTTAATCATTGCGCGGCAAGCAATGCCTCCACAATAGTATTTAAAGGAAAACCTCCAAAGCTGGTAGGAACACAGGGCGAAAAAAGCTTTAAATATATGACACTTTATGTGCCAAAGAGCAAAGTTAAGGAATATAAAGAAAGCTTTAAATCATGGGGATGTAAGATAATAGGATATTGATTATTAGCAAATGCATTTATTAAAATTATCTGTTCTACCGAATATACGTATAGGGTAATGAGGGGCTGTAACACCAATCGCACTTGATGTAGCAGCCCTGTTATATTTTGTACTTATTATGTAGAAAGGCTGCTAAATAAAATAAATATACAAATTGTACAAAAAGTCCACGTCTGACGGACATATGAAAGTCACAGAAAACACTTTTTTTATTTTTTTTTAAAGAATATTATTGACAATGTATAAAAGCCTATAATACAATGTTAAAAGTTAATCATGCCAGACTTAAGAATAATAAAATTTTATAGAAAAAAATTCATTATTAAAAGTAATACATATTATTAATTAAATTAATTAAAGTGAAGGATGGTAGGATAAGATGGCATTAACTTTATCAAGGAAGGCTATGGCGGTTAAACCCTCTTCAACTCTGGCTATTACCGCAAAAGCCAAGGAATTAATGAGCAAGGGGATTGATGTTGTAGGTTTTGGTGCGGGTGAACCTGATTTCAATACGCCTGACAATATATGCGAGGCTGCCATCAAGGCTATTAAGGACGGTTTTACAAAGTATACTCCTGCTGAAGGAACCCTTGAGCTGCGCAAGGCGGTATGTGAGAAGTTCCTTAAATTTAACAATATCAATTATGAACCGTCACAAATTGTTGTCAGCAATGGCGGAAAGCATTCACTGACCAATATCTTTGAAGCTATCCTGAATCCTGGTGATGAGGTTATTATTCCTGCACCTTATTGGCTGAGTTATCCGGAGATCGTAAGACTGGCGGATGGAGTACCAGTAATTATTCATGGCGAAAAGGCCAACAACTACAAGGTAACGGCAGCACAGATAGAGGCTGCCTGCACGGAGAAGACAAAGGCCTTTATACTTAATTCACCCAGCAATCCTTCAGGTATGATTTATACCAGAGAAGAGCTTGAGGAAATAGCTGAGCTGGCTGTAAGAAAGGATTTCTATGTTGTATCGGATGAAATGTACGAGCATCTGATATATGAGGGTGAGGCAATCAGTATAGCATCCCTTAATGATAAAATATATAAGAGAACAATTACCTGCAGTGGCGTTGCAAAGAGCTATTCCATGACAGGCTGGAGAATAGGCTTTACCGGCTCATCAAAGGAAATAGCGAAGCTAATGGCCAGCCTGCAGTCTCATCAAACCTCCAATCCTAATTCAATCGCACAAAAGGCTGCATATGAAGCCTTGGTAGGACCTCAGGATTCAGTCTGCAAAATGCGTGAGGAATTCAGAAAAAGACGGGATTATATGTATGAGCGGATTTCTGCCATGAAGCTTATATCATGCTTAAAGCCCCAGGGTGCCTTTTACATGTTTATAGATGTAAGCGAGCTGCTGAAGAAGGAATATAAGGGGCAGCTAATCGGAGATGTAAGCAATCTTGCAAAAATACTTATTGAGGACTTTAATGTAGCGGTTATTCCGTGCCAGGATTTTGGCTGTCCTGACCATATCAGATTATCCTATGCAATCTCTATGGAGCAGATTAAGAAGGGCCTTGACAGAATTGAAAGCATGATTGAGAACTGCTGTGCCTGATTTTACTCTATAAGTTAGTAGAAAGAATTTTCTATTGATGAAAGAAAGACTTTCTGTTGATTAAAAAACTGGTAGTATTTTTTGCATATTTATGCTAAAATACTACCTATTTTTTTGGATATGTGTTAAAATATGAAATATCAAAAAGAAGGATGAAATTTGATAAAATCGGACTGAAATTTATCATTATTTTAAATATAGAATGCAAGAAAGGCTTGGGTGCTGAAATGGCTTTATTTGGTTTTATTGGAACAGGTAATATGGGATATCCCTTATTGAAGGCTGCTATAAGAACATTTGGTCAGAATGAGGTTCTTTTTACCGATGCGTCTGCCGCCAGAAGAGAAGAGGTAGCGAAGGAAGCTGCTATCCCTTATATAACTGACAATGCAGAGCTGGCAAAGCAGTGCAAGTATCTTGTGCTTGCAGTTAAGCCCCAGGGCTTTCCCCAGCTTATGGCCGAGCTGAAAAATGCTGTGACGAGGGAGCATGTTATAATTTCCATAGCCGCCGGAATTACTATATCTTATTTAAAGAATGAACTGGGGCAGGATATCAGGATTGTAAGAGCTATGCCCAATACACCTGCACAGGTTTTTCAGGGAATGACGGGAATCAGCTTTTCAGATGACTGCTTTACTGAGGATGAAAGAAAAGTTATAGCTGATTTTTTTTCATCATTCGGCAAATATGAGGTATTTGATGAAAAGTATATGAACGCGGTAGTATGTGCGTCCGGCAGCTCACCGGCTTACGTATATATCTTTATTGAGGCTTTGGCTGACAGTGTGGTAAGCTATGGCATTCCAAGGGATAAAGCATATAAGCTTGCCGCCCAGACTGTATTGGGTGCCGCGGCTATGGTGCTGGAAAGCGGGGAGCATCCTGCAGCATTAAAGGATAGGGTCTGCTCGCCGGGGGGTACTACTATTGCGGCGGTAAAGGCTCTGGAGGAGTATGGCTTCAGAAATGCAATACTGAAGGCCTCCGATGCCTGTTATGCTAAGGCCGAGGAATTAAGCGGAAATAAATAAACAGATCTGATTATAGAATTTATATGACAAATGAATATAACAGGGCAGAAATTAAAGAAAAATATAATAATATTTTAAGGGAATATTATAAGATAAAGATAAAAGAAGAAGGGAAGGTACGTATAATATTTATACGAATAAAGAAATGGATATAATTAAAAAAATTACTGATGATGATATTATAGGAAGTACAGGTTTGAGTAATAGATCTCCTAAAATTTTAGCACGTGCCATTTTGTTTGATAATACCGGGAAAATTGCATTAGTTTATGTGAAAAAAATCAGCTTATACAATTCCTGGTGGAGGAGTAAGTGATGGCGAATCAATATTAGAGGGGCTAAAAAGAGAGATCCTTGAAGAAACAGGGCTTGGTATAATATATGCAAGACAGTTCCTGAAAAACGCTGGCCAAAATACTTAAATGATTTTATCAGATATGCTTATTATACAACAATTGAAAGAAATAAAGATTATATGGATGAAGTAGAAAGATTGCATAAGGAGTTTTTCATCATGTATAGGCGTATAGACAGAAATTTAATTCACAAGGGACGAATAATAGATCTTTATTCAGATACGATTAAAATAGATGGAGAGGATAAAACAGTCACTTTTGATTTTATAGATCATAAGGGTGCTGCAGCCATGATTCCGATTGACAGCGATGGCAAAATCATTATGGTAAGGCAGTATCGCAACGCTATCGACGGCTATAGCCTGGAGATCCCCGCCGGCAGCAAAAATCCCGGTGAGGACAGCACCAGCTGCGCAATACGGGAATGTCAGGAGGAGACCGGCTATATTGCAGGCGAGGTATATCATCTGATTGATGTCTATACAACGGTAGCGTTCAGCAACGAAAGGATATCGATATTCTATACCACCGGCATTAAGGCCGGCAGGCAAAGGCTGGATGATGATGAATTTGTAACAGTTGAGCGTCATTCAATTAATGAGCTGACAGATATGATATTTAACGGAGAAATCACGGATGCCAAAACAGTAGCCGGAATCCTGGCATTAAAAGCAAAGCTTGAAAATAATCAATAGCTTGTTCTAAACCGTTTTTCCCGTCATATTTATGTTATATAATAGATGATGGGAAGACGGCAGATGAAACAGTTAAAATCGCAGCTGAACCGGCTAAATGTATTGCAGCTATCACTTTTTCTGTTGATTTTAGGACTGTTTTTGGGTATACTTTGCGCCAATGTTTTTAAAGTAAATTATATAACACAGATAAGAAATTTCAAAACCGATATCTTTCCTAGAATAGTAGGAAATGATATTGACTATATGGGATTGTTTCTTTATATACTCGGAAATAATCTGAGGGATTTCTTTATATACTGGCTGTTATGCATAACAATACTCGGTATTCCTTATATCGCTTATAAGATCACTTCCTTCGGATTCTTTACCGGCTTTTTGATATCGGCACTTACACTGGAGTACGGTGTCAAGGGCCTGTTGCTGGTAATAGTATATGTTTTTCCACATGGAATTTTATATCTTCCTGTAGGCTTAATCAGCCTGTATAAGGGCTACAGGCTTTGCAGCTTTATATACCGGGATAACCGTGCAAATATAAAGGTTATTGCCAGAGAGCTAAGGGCCAATATCGGTTTGATTCTGATTCTGGCTCTGGCCTTGCTGGTGGCAAGCTTATTGGAGGCATTTCCGGGAGCATATTTGCTGAAAAAGACTCTGGGATTGTTTACATAAAAATATTCTGTTTACTCCATTTGATTTGCTGCTTCTATTTTTCCCGGAATAAACAGAATATATCAATAAATTAGTTGATTTACTGATTTTAGTGATAAGGGAGGAAGTGTATGGAGCAACTCATTAATGATTTTATTTCCTATATGAGGGATGTCAAGGATGCATCAGAAAATACCCTGCAGGCCTATATGAATGATTTAAAAAAGCTTTATAGCTTTTGCATCAGGCAGGACATTCAAAGTGTCACTAAAATCAGTGAGACAAACCTGAAGTCATATCTGCTTGCCCTTGAAAATGAAGGCTTGTCCCCATCATCAATCAACAGAAACATTGCAGCAGTCAAGGCCTTTATCCTGTATCTGATAAAGCATCAGATAATATTTAACGATCCATCGGAAAGAATTAAACCGCCGCCGGTTAGAAAAAAAGCCCCTCAGATTCTGGATACACAGATGATAAACAGGCTTCTTGAGCAGCCTGACACTAAAAGTCATAAAGGTATCAGGGACAAGGCGATACTGGAGCTTTTGTATGCAACCGGAATAAAGGTTTCCGAGCTGATATCCATCAGATTGTCGGATGTGAATATGAGTGCTCGTTACATAATTTGCAGAGAATTCAGGGAAAGAATCATTCCATTTGGAAATTCGGCCAAAAAAGCGCTGCAGGATTATCTGAATATCAGATCTAAATATTATGACAAAAGCAAAAGTGACATACTATTCCTTAATTCATCAGGTAAAGCCATCAGCAGGCAGGGCTTGTGGAAGATAATTAAATATTATGCCGATACTGCAGGCATAACGGATGTCAATCCTAATTCAATCCGTCATTCCTTTGCCGCCCATATGCTGGATAACGGAGCTGATTTGGGCAGCGTTCAGGAATTTTTGGGCCATTCCGATATATCAACCACCCAGATATACATGAGCTCGGGTTATAAAAACAGCAGGGAAGTATATATGAGAACCCATCCACGGGCATGAAGGGATGCCGAGATATAATATAAAATTATAAAATTGAAATATATTAATAAGATAAAAAGAGAGAAGTCTTCATAATTGCTCCATATGACGACTTCTCTTTTTACTTTACAGGCTGTCTGCTATTGTATAAATCAGCTTCTCGGAATCGTTCCAGCCAAGGCAGGGGTCTGTTATTGATTTACCATATACATGTTCGCTTACCTTGCGGTTACCTTCCTCGATATAGCTTTCGATCATGACGCCCTTGACCGTCGTGGCAATTTCCTGAGATACCCTTCGGCTATGGAGAACCTCCTTGACTATGCGGATTTGCTCCTTAAACTGCTTGTTTGAATTTGCATGGTTGGCGTCAACAATAATTGCGGGATTGACAAGGTCACGCTCATTATACAAGGAAACACACAAATTCAAATCCTCATAATGGTAATTTGGAATGCATTGGCCATGCTTGTTGACAGCTCCACGAAGGATTGCATGGGCTAAAGGATTACCGCTGGTCTTTACTTCCCATTTGCGGTAAAGGAAGGTATGGCTGGCCTGAGCTGCAACTATGGAGTTAAGCATAACCGACAAGTCGCCGCTTGTTGGATTTTTCATTCCTACAGGTACGTCCATGCCGCTTACTGTAAGTCTGTGCTGCTGGTTTTCAACCGAACGGGCTCCAACTGCAACATAGGAGAGGATATCCTCTACATAAGGCCAGTTTTCAGGATAAAGCATTTCATCTGCAGCGGTCAGACCAGATTCAGCAATTGCACGAAGATGCATTTTCCTCATAGCAATAAGGCCCTCAGCCAAATCCGGCTCCTTTTCAGGGTCCGGCTGATGAACAATACCCTTGTAGCCTTCACCGGTTGTTCTGGGCTTGTTGGTATAAATCCTTGGTATAAGAATAAGCCTGTCCTTTACCTTTTCCTGTACCTTAGCCAATCTTGATATATAATCGCAGACCGCATCTTCGTTGTCTGCTGAGCATGGTCCGATAATCACGAGAAATTTGTCGGAAGCACCGGTAAAGACATCCTTAATCTGCTTATCACGTTCCTTCTTAATAAGTACATCCCGTGCCGGCAACGGAAAGGCTCTTACCAGCTCCTCCGGTGAAATAACTTCCTTAACGAATGTGAAACTCATCTCTGATATCTCCCTCGCTTTACTTATATTAGTTGTATTATTTTATCCTTTTTTGGAATCTTCGTCAACAGTTTATTTGTTTAAAGTGTAAAAGTTCGTCATGATGTTGCTTGTATACTCTGAATATATGCCTGATGCAGGCAAAATGCTGCAATGGTTTGAAAATATTGCAAACAGCAGTTATTTAAAAGTTTATAA
>Ga0134100_1001479_pt1 | contig 21796 bp, 19 predicted proteins | sample 11_taG_2_FD_94444 | JGI IMG/M metagenome (GOLD analysis project Ga0134100, IMG submission 94444) | Switchgrass degrading microbial communities from high solid loading bioreactors in New Hampshire, USA - 11_42_5_180_A3 metaG | ecosystem: Engineered > Bioreactor > Semi-continuous > Anaerobic >...
GCCGGCTTGGGCAGACCTCCGGAAGACATGGTGGAGATGGATCGAAGGCGCCGGCTTGGACAGACCTCCGGAGGACATGGTGCAGATGGATCGGAGGTGCCGGCTTGGGCAGACCTCTGCAAGACATGGTGCAAATGGGTCGACGGCTTCGGATTGGGCAGACCTCCGGAGGGCATGGTGCAGATGGATCGAAGGCGTCGGCTTGGGCAGACCTCTGCAAGACATAGTGCAAATGGGTCGACGGCGCCGGCTTGGGCAGACCTCCGGAAGACATGGTGAACACGGACTGAACGCGCCAAGCCAGGGATGGGCCTGAGAAAAGCGGGGCACACACCCGTGGCGCCACCCTGGGACAGTGCTTGTGAAAACGAGCGGTACCCAACCGGAATGCAGGCTTGGAAGGGCCTGGGGAAAAGGGACCACACCCGGCGAAACCGCCACCCTGGGGCAGGTCTGGCCCCCGAGCTCCGGGACCCAGGGATGAGCACGGAGACTGACGCCCGCGAGCATTCTGCCGCGGTGAGGCGGAGCTGCCCCGCCGCCAAGACCGCCACGGGAGTACTACGCGGGCCTTTCTCGTTCCTCAAGCCATATGAACCAGGCGAGGTAACGCTCCAGGTAGCGCGTGGCAATCCCAAGAAACTGTGATAGCCATCCAAACAAGTTGGCCGCGAGCCGGTCAGCCGCACGCAGCAGGCGCGCGTCTTTGCCGCGGGCGTTGCGCGGGGCGCAACGCGCATCCCGGTACGATAGCCCGACCTGCGGGCAAGCCTCTTCGTAAGGGTTGTTGGCGATGACGGCAACGGGGTTGACCCAGACGGTTGATCCCGGAGTGAAGAGCCGGGAGAGGTGCGGGGTCAGGGTTTCTGCATTTTGGCGGCGGTTCCCGAGAATGGCCGTGGAGATGCTGTGCCCGTCGGTGGCCAGCGCCACCCGGGTGGGGCGTCCGTCAACGCAGTAGCGGAACACCGGGGCACCTACGCGCCGGGCGCGGGCGATGGGGCCGTCGCCGAAAGCCCTGGAGTCACCTCGCCGGAGTAGGCTCCAGCGGCTGTGGTAACTGCCTGGCCCCACCGTGGTACGGCTTCCTTTTTCGGAGTATCGAACGAGGGTCTCGCACAACGCCACGGTGCCGGACAGTCGCGGCTGAGGCCTGACCCGTAGGGCTTCCATGAACCGATGGCGCCACCGAAAGGCCGTGCTCAGGTGGATGCCCAGGCGGGCTGCTACTTTGCGGAGAGGCAGCGACTCGGCCATCACATTCTGATGAAGCCGCCATTCTTCCCGTTTGCGAAGTCGCGCCACAGGGGTGCCCGTGCTGGGGTTGAAGCTTCGCCCGCAACTCTTGCACTGATAACGCCGCTCCCGGGTTCCGTCCTTGCGGGAGAAACTACCCCGCCCTATCACCCTGCTGCTACCGCAACGAGGACAAGGAGGATAGCCGCTGGGCACACACGGCGGGGACGACTGGCCGTCTGTTGCACGTCCGGTTGCCGACGGGATCTCCTCGGTCGCAGCTCGTACAACGGGGCACGGCCCGGTCTGATCAGCGGGATGACGCCTCCTCTGCTCAATGGCACCGCTCACCATGGACGCAACCCCCAGTAACGGTATCTGCATCCAGTATAGCCAAACGTATGTACGGAGTCAACGGCTATTCGCGCGAGTGTTCGGATTGTTCGGCTATCCCAGGTCTGGCAGCTGTCAGACGGGTGGGTGGGCATCCTCGTGTCCTACGGCTGGGATGGTCGTCGTGCCCTCCGGGGCACCATCCAGGGCGAACACGATTGAGGGAGCGGCAAGCAGGTGCTTCGTGCACGGCTGCCAGTGGCCGGGCCCCCCGGGCGCCAACCAGGGCGAAGAGGAGTGACGGACTTGGAAACAGGTGCTTCTTGCACGGCTGCCAGCGGCCGGGCCCCCCGGGTGCCAGCCAGGGCGAACAGGAGTGACGGACTTGGAAGCAGGTGCTTCGTGCACGGCTGCCAGTGGCCGGGCCCCCCGGGCGCCAACCAGGGCGAACAGGAGTGAGGGACTGGCAGGCAGGTGCTTCGTGCACGGCTGCCAGCGGCCGGTCCCCCCGGTTGCCAGCCAGGGCGAACAGGAGTGAGGGACTGGCAGGCAGGTGCTTCGTGCACGCTGCTAGTGACCGGAACCCCCCGGGCGCCAACCAGGGCGAACAGGAATGAGGGATTGCGAGGCAGGTGCTTACTCCCGGCTGGGGTGGTCGTCGTGCCCTCCGGAGCACCATCCAGGGCGAACACGATTGAGGGACTGGGAGGCAAGTGCTTCGCGCACGGCTGCAACGGTCGCCGAGCCGCCCGGAGCGCCGGCCAGGGAGAACAGGAATGCGGGACTGGGAAGCAGGTCTGACGGTGGCAGGACCCACTGCGCACCGGGAAGCGAACGCCAGCCTGGGCGAACAAACGACGAGGTGGGGCGGGAAAGCCATGCACGCGGAGGCCCTCACCATCCGTTCCCCAGCCACGACCGAGGCCACCAGCGAAAGCGAACAGGCCCTTGGTGCGGGGAGGAGGAACTACGGCCGGCGTGCGCGATATCCCATCGCCAACGGGTGTTCCGTGCGCGGGAGAGGGTCCCACCGGTCCCTACGTACAGCCTCAGTGGCAACGGGCACTGTGTGTGGGGTGGTCGGGTGGCCGCTTGCGTTCGCACTGGGCGCCGGCAGACCAGGTCTTGCGGTCGGACGGGCGGGGTTGCCGGCGAAACATCGCGCCCCTGCGCCGGGGAAGGGCGCAGGGGCGTACGCATAGACCCAGTCTGATTGGGCTAGGGGCCCGTGTGTCGTGGTCTGTTGGCCAGTCTTGAGCCTTACGGCACCCGGATCCGGAGGGCGCTGAACTCTCCCGCGAGCTGATAGCGTCCCAGCGCCGCGGGGACGAGCCACGTCTGCCCCGCGGCGAGCCGCTCGCTTGCCCCCGCCGACCAGGTGATGGTACCAGTGCCTTCCAGGATCATCAGCACCTCGAACGTGCCGGGGTCGGTCTCCTGGATCCACTCGCCGCTGCACCGCCCGTGGGCGGTGATGAAGTACGGTGAAAAGACGAGGGTCTCCCACCGGTTTTGTGCGTCCGACCCGAGGCGGGACGGCGCGGGTGGCGGGTTGTAGCTGGCGCAGGCGAGGGCCTGGTCCACGTGCAGTTCCCTGGGCCGACCGTCGAGGCCCAGGCGGTCATAGTCGTACAGCCGGTAGGTGGTGTCCGAGGACTGCTGGATTTCGGCCACAAGCAGCCCCGCACCCAGGGCGTGGACGGTGCCTGCGGGCACGTAGTACACGTCGCCCGGATGTACGGTGACCGAGCGCATCGCCTCCATCGTGCGGCCTTCCCGGATGGCCGCGGCGAGTTCCCCGCGCCCGACTCCCTCGGCCAGGCCGTGGACGATGCGCGCACCGGGTTCGGCGTCCAGCACGACCCACATCTCGCTCTTGCCCAGTTCACCGGGGGGCAGCCCGGGGAAGTCGTCGTTCGGATGTACCTGGATCGACAGGTCGTCCTGCGCGTCCAGCAGCTTGAACAGCAGTGGAAACTCGCCCGTCCGGGGATTCACGCCACGGGTTCCCAGCAGCGCCTCGTCGGACCACTTCGCTCCCGTTCCGCCCGAGCCGAGCCCTCCTTCGGCGAAGCGCCTGCGGAGGCTGTGGATGGTCTCGCCGCGCAGAGGACCGTTGGCGATGGGTGTGCGGCCCTGCGGGTGATCGCTCAATACCCAGGCTTCGCCCACGGGGCCCGGAGGCAGGTCCGGAAACCACCGGGTCAGGCGGCGTCCGCCCCAGACCCGCTCCTTGAACACAGGGGAGAATCGCAGTGGGTATAGCAACGACAGCTCATCCCTTCCGCATGGACTACCCCTATTTTACGATCCATCTCCCCACCAGTCCTGCCCGTTGATGGGATGGGCTGCCGGTGAGGGGAAGAGGGGCGTGAGAGGGATGGTCCGTGCGAGAGGCACGCGTGGTGGGGGTGGGGCCCTGCGGGAGAAGGTTCAGCGTCGGACGGGCGGCCCGTGCTGGGGGGCGCCGGGGGGTGGGGCACGTTCAGCGGAGACGGCGGACCCGGAAGTTATCCCGAAGCAGCGGGAAGTTCTGTGGGAACGGGTTCCCGAGCACCCAGTAGGAGACGCCGCGCAGGCCGTACTCCTTCACGGTGTCGAACTTGGCCTGCAGGCTCCGGGGGTCTTCGAACCAGACGATGTGCTCGCGGCCTTGGGCATCCCAGTATCGATAAAACGGCGACTGGGCGTCCTGGTCGAACTGGATCGCCACGCCCATGTCGATCGCCCGGTTGGTGGCGGCGACCGGGGAGAAGGTTTCGGCCCGCGTGACGCCCCGCTGGTAGGGGAGACGCCAGTCCCGGCCGTAGGTGGGAATGCCCATCAGGATCTTGTTGCGGGGGATGGCGCTCACGGCGTAGTCCAGTACCTGGCGCACCTGTCGCAGCGGCGCGATGGCCATGGGCGGACCGGTGACGTACCCCCACTCGTAGGTCATGATCACGACGAAGTCGCAGACCTCGCCGTGCACCGGGTAGTCGTGGGCCTCGTAGAGCAGCCCCGCCTGGTTGGCCGAGATCTTGGGGGCGATCGCGGTGGAGAGGCTGAAGCCCTCCGCGTGCAGCCGCGGCTGCAGCCGGCGCAGGAAGTTGTTGTACGCCTCCCGGTCGCTGGGGTAGACGTACTCGAAGTCGACGTTGAGGCCGGCGTAGCCCTGCACCCGGAGGATGATCACCAGCTCGTCGATGGCGCGCTGCACGGCCGCAGGGTTGTTGAGAAACGCCGACGCAAGGTCCGAACTGAAGGTCGATCCCCGAAAGTTGGTGAGGGTGAGCAGCGTGGCGGCTCCGCCCTGGTGAGCCGTGTCGATGAACCTCTGCGCATTCGGGGGTACCACGTCGCCGTCCTCCGTGACGGCCGCGCTGAACATGCTGATGTACGTTACGTAAGGCGCCGCCTCGGCGGTGTACGACACGTTGCCGGTGGCCAGGTTGGCCTGGTAAGCGTTCGCCTCAATCACCGGCCGATCTCCCCTCGGGATGACCAGGGTCTGGCCGGGGTAGATCAGGTTCACGTTGGTGATCAGGTTCTCGCGGGCGATGGCCTCGACAGTCGTTCCGTACTGCTGTGCGATTCGCCACAAGGTCTCCCCCGGCCGCACCACGTGCCGGCGCTCCACCGGGATGAGCAGGGCCAGACCGGGGACCAGCCGGTTGGGGTCACGCAGCCCGTTCAGGGTGGCGATTTGCTCAACGGTGACGCCGTACCGGCGAGCGATCTGCCAGAGCGTCTCACCGGGTCTTACGACGGCGATTTCCATGTGCCTCACTCCCTCGGGTCCATCCTATGCCCCGGGGGAAGGAGGGGGTGCCGCAGGGCCACCAGGACGGCTCCGGCAGGAAGTAGGCGGCGCACATAGGAGATGGGCGCGGTTTGGACGATGAAACCGAGCACCCGGAGGCCCTGATGGATGTTGCCGGATGTCTGGCGGGGAGGTTCCTCCAGTGTGTGTCCCATGATAAAATGCACGCGGGAGGTTCGTACACCTATGAACGCATTACTGAACGTGAATCCAATTCTGCTCGGTTTCCTGGCCAGTCTGGTTGCGGGTGTGGCGACGGTCCTCGGGGCGATTCCGGCCCTTGTGGCCCGCAAGGTATCGTCCCGTGTCTACGACGGTTTGCTGGGCATGGCCGCCGGCGTCATGCTGGCCGCCACTGTGTTCAGTCTGATCATCCCGGCCGTCGACAAGGCCGGCGGCGGCCTGCGCGGCGCGCTGGTGGCCGGCGCCGGACTCTTCCTCGGCGGGCTGTTCCTCGACCTGGTGGACCGCTACTCGCCCCACCAGCACTTCATCAAGGGTCCTGAAGGCGGCGCGGCTACCTCGTCGCTGCAGCGCATCTGGCTCTTTATCATCGCCATCACCATCCACAACTTCCCCGAGGGCCTGGCCGTGGGCGTCGGCGTGGGCAGCGGCGACCTGGGCAGCGGCCTGAGCCTGGCCACCGGTATCGGCCTGCAGAACATCCCCGAGGGCATGGCCGTGGCGCTGGCCCTCCTGGCCGAGCGCTACAAGTCGGGCCAGATCTTCCTGATCACGCTCCTCACCGGCCTGGTGGAGCCCGTGGGCGGGCTGCTGGGCGTGGCCGCGGTCACGCTGGCCAACCCGGTCCTGCCGTGGGCCCTGGCCTTCGCCGCGGGTGCGATGCTCTTCGTGATCAGCGACGAGATCATTCCCGAGACGCACGAGCGGGGCAACGAGCGTACGGCCACGTACATGATCCTGCTGGGCTTCGTGATCATGATGCTGCTGGACACTACCCTCGGTTAGCGCCCAGTCGCAGTCGGATCCTCCACCAGCGCCCGCGCCCGCTCAAAGATGGCGCTCCACATCGCCGGGGTCAACACCCCGGTGTTTGTGTTTTGCCGGCTCGGATGGTAGCTGCACAGCAGCACGGGCAGGCCCGGCGTGTGGTACTCGGCGCCGTGGGCGAAGGTGGGCCGCCCCAGGTCGTATCCCTGGGCGCGCCGGAGGCGTACGTAGGCGTCGAAGGCGATCCGGCCCAGCACCAGCACCACCTGCACCTGGGGAAGCAGCCTCAGTTCCGCCTCCAGGTACGGCAGGCAGGCGGCCACCTCGGCGGCGGTGGGCCTGTTCTCGGGCGGGGCACAGCGGACGACGTTGGCGATGTAGGCGCCCGTCAGCTGCAAGCCGTCGTCGCGGCTCACTGAATGGGGCTGATTGGCGAACCCGGACTCGAAGAGGGCGCCGTACAGCCAGCGGCCGGAGTCGTCGCCCGTGAACATGCGCCCCGTGCGGTTGGCGCCGTGGGCCCCGGGCGCGAGCCCCAGGATGAAGAGGCGGGCGTCGGGGTCGCCGAAGCCGGGGACGGGGCGGGCCCAGTACGCCTGGTTGCGATAGCGGCGGACGCGCGTGCACCCCACCTCGGCGCAGTAGGCGCGGAGGCGGGGGCACCGTTCGCATGTGATGATCTCGTTGGCCAGTTGCTCGAGTGGCTTCATGTCAGGGGGGTTCGGCGCAGAGCGGGCAACTCCCTGCACGCGGCTGTGCCCGCGGGCCCCCGGCGTTGCCGCTACGCCGTGTGTACACCCGCCGGTTCCCGGCTGAGCCGGTGGCGCCGGACGACCTTCCGATAGGCGGCCAGCTCCGCCGCACGCCGCTCCTCGCTCCAGCCCAGCAGGTCGCCCATCACCCGGGCGGCCTCGACGGCGGCGGCCTCTCCCTGGTCGTCGCTGAACAGGAGCAGGGCCGACCGGCGGTCCATGAAGTCGGACAGCGTCAGCGCCATCTCCTGCTCCACCGCGAGGCGCACCTCGCCCCGCAGGGCCGGCGTTTCCGGGGACAGGGGTTCGAGCCAGGCGGGGTCCTCCTCGCCGTACTGCAGCAGGGTCGCCATGCCCTTGCCGTAGAGCCAGGCGATCCGGTCGGTGGCCCGCGCCGGGACCCCGGCCGCATCGTAGCGCGCAAACATCTGATCGCGGAAGTCGGAGAACCGGACGCCGTTGAGGTCAGCCCCGGGCAGCGGCACCGAGGCGGTCTGCCGGCTGTCGGCAAGGCTCCGGCCGAGCTCGCGGGCCACGTGCGCCATCACACGGTTGGCCATCTGTCGGTAGGTCGTCAGCTTGCCTCCGGCGATGGTGATGAGCCCCGGCCGGATGCGCCAGACCTCGTCGTGGCGGGAGGTGTCGCGGGGCGCCTTCCCCTCCTGGGCGATGAGCGGGCGCACGCCGGCCCAGGTGGAGATCACGTCGCCGGCCGTGAGACCCGCCTCGGGGAAGCACTCCTGGACGAGGTGCAGCAGGTGCTGGACGGCGGCCGGGTCCGAGTCCGGCGCGTCGAGGCTGCCCGCGTACTGCACGTCCGTGGTGCCCACGTAGACGTAGTCCCAGCGGGGGATGGCAAAGCCCATCGTGCCGTCAGGCAGCCGCAGGGTGACGGCCCCTGCCAGCGGGAGGCGCCGGGCGGGGAAGAGGAGGTGGATGCCCTTGCTGAGCAGCAGGTGCTTGGGCGCCTGCAGGGAGCCGGCGGAGAGCGTCTGCTCGGCCCACGGGCCAGTGGCGTTTACCACCACCCGGGCCGAGGCGGCGAGGGTCTCGCCCGAGAGGGCGTCTGTGAGCGTGACGCCCGTCACCCGTTCGCCGTCGAACCGGAAGCCGGTGACGCGCACATGGTTCGCCACGGCCGCGCCGAACTCGGCGGCCGAGCGGGCGTTCTCCATCGTCAGGCGGGCGTCGTCGGTGATGTACTCGCCGTAGATGATGCCCCCCGTGAGGGGGTCCCGCAGCCCGGGCGCCCACTCCCGGACCGCGGCCGCATCGAGCATGCGGTGCTGTTCCGCGGGCGTCACCCCGGCCAGGCGATCGTACAGGATGAGGCCGGCCCGGTAGAACGCCGTGCTGTCGCCCCGGAACAGGGGGAAGATGAAGGGTAGCGGGTGCACCAGGTGGGGGGCGATGCGCCGGAGCACGGCCCGCTCACGGGCCGATTCCCGCACCAGCCTGACCTCGCCGTACTGGAGGTAGCGCAGTCCGCCGTGCACGAGTTTGGAGGAGCGGCTGGAGGTGCCGTGGCCGAAGTCGTCCTTCTCCACCAGGGCCACGCGGAGGCCGCGCAGGGCGGCGTCGCGGGCGATTCCCGCACCGGTGATGCCGCCGCCGATGACCAGCAGGTCGAACGTCTCCTCGGCCAGGCGCTGCAGGGCCACCGTGCGGCCCGCGGCGCTGAAGGGATACACGGTCATGCCACATCCCTCCTCGGGGGCGCAGGAAGCCGTCAGGAAACAGGAGTGATGGAAGTGCGCGTCGCGTCTATTCGAGCGGCAGCAGCGTCCCGGGGTTCATCACGCCCTCGGGGTCCAGCGCCCGCTTCAGCCGCTGGAGCAGCGGGTACGCGCTGCCCAGCTCCTCCGGCACCCAGCGGGCCCGCAGCTTGCCGATGCCGTGGTGGTGGCAGATCGTGCCGCCGCATTCCCGGGTGATGGCCATCACCCGCTCCCAGACCGACCAGTACACCCGCTCCACCTCGGCGGGGTCCCGCGGCGGCTGGGCGCCGAAGATGAAGTAGAGGTTGGTGCCCTGGATGTAGCTGTGGGAGGAGTGGCCCATGATGATGATCAGTTCGGGGACCTCTGCCTTCAGCCGGGTGGTTACCTTTTCGTAGATGTCGGCGATGCGGGTCCAGGGGGCGGCCACCTCGATGGTGTCGACGATGACGCCCATGTTGATGTACTGATCGAACTCGTGCACGTCGTTGCGCCGCTCCAGCCAGAGCTCCACCGGCCGCTCCCCCATGGGGCGGCCGCCGCCGGCGCGCACGATCGCGTCGATGGCGGTACCCTCCACGGCGGGGTAGCCGGCAGGGCCCTCGGAAAGCAGGATCAGCAGGGCTTCCTCGCCCGGCATCGTGTCCTGCAGCAGCCGGGCGGCCTCGATGAAGTCGATGAGGCGGACTACGGCGGGCTTCCAGCCGGCCTGCATGAACCGCTGGATGATCGCCAGGCCGGCCCGCATCGAGGGGACGGCATACGCCTGCATCCAGCGCTCCGCCGGCTTCGGGAAGAGCTTCAGCGTGACCTCGGTGATCACGCCGAAGGCGCCCTCGGAGCCGATCCAGAGCTGCCTGAGGTCGGGGCCGACGGCCCGGCGGGGCACGTACTGGATGCGCACCACCTCGCCGGAGGGCAGCACGGCCTCGAGCCCCGCCACCATGTCCTCGATGTTGCCGTACTTGGTGGAGAACTGCCCGGCGCTGAAGGTGGCGACCAGCCCGCCCACCTGGGCCACGTCGATCGACTGGGGGTAGTGGCCGGTGATGAAGCCCCGCTCGTCCACCCAGGCCTCGAGGTCGCCCAGCAGGACCCCGGGCTGAACCGTGACGGTCATGTTCTCGGCATCCAGCGCGAGGATCTGGTTCATCGCGCCGACGTCGAGCACGACCGCGTCGGCCGGGGGGATTGCCCCGCCGGTCACCCCGGAGCCGCCGCCGAAGGGAACGACCGGGATGCGCCGCTCGCTCAGGTACGCCAGGGCCCGCGACACCTCCGCCGTGGACCGGGGGCGGAGCACCAGGCGCGGCAGGACGGGCGCGGCACCCACCACCCGCTGGACCAGACGCAGCGGCCAGGTGTCGACGGTGCGTTTGACGAGCTCGTCCGGGTCCGTGAAGACGCGCCCTTCACCCAGCAGGTGGGTGAGTTCACGGGCGAGGATCTGCGGATCAGCCATCGTCACGCCACTTCCTCTCTTCGTTCTGCAACGACAGGTCCCGGTGGCCGGTGTGGGCGACACGGACGGTTGCGAAGGGTGGGGGAGAAAGCGTACAGGAAGCTGTACGATTGGGCACAAGTCCACCTCTACGGTACGAGCGCGTCCCGGGGCATGATCCCAATTTCGCTGGCAGGTTTCGCCCCCTGGCGGAGGAGTTCCTCCTTTGGTATGCAACCGTGTATGACTGGATTCAGCGCGAACCGTGTCCGGTCGCGGTCTGTTACAATAAGGGCGTTGACTCGGGCGCGGTGCCTCGATAGACCAGGGTTCCCCGGCAGACAGGGGGCGCTCCGTGGAGGAGGAGGTGAGCCGGTGCTTCACCGGTACGGTTCGGTGGCGGAAGAGCTGGCCCGGCGACTGGCGGCCCACCGGGTGGGCGACCGCCTTGCGTCGGTCGGGGAGCTGGCCGCCGAGTTCGGCACGGGCCGCGGCACCGTGCAGGCGGCCCTGAAGCTCCTCATCGACGAGGGGGCTGTGGAGCTGGAGCGCCGGGGCAGCCTGGGGTCGTTCATCACGAAGCTCGACTATGCCCGGCTGATGGCGCGCGCCGGCCTGGCCACCGTCATCGGTGTGATGCCGGTGGCCTACTCCCTCCATTTCATCGGCCTCGCCACGGGCCTCACCCGCGCCTTCGCCCAGGCGGAGATCCCCCTGGTGCTGGCGCAGGTGCGGGGAGGGCGGAGCCGCATCCAGCTTCTGCGCACGGGCCGGTGCGACTTCGCCGTGGCCTCCCGCATGGCCTGGGAGGCGGAGTCCGGGGCGGGCGACCTGCAGCTGGTCTTCTCCTTCGGCCCGGGCAGCAGCGTGGGCGAGCACGTGTTGCTGGTGCGGGAAGGGTTCGACGGCATCGCCGACGGCATGCGCGTCGGCGTCGACCCCACCTCCCACGACCACATGCGGCTGACCCTGGAGGAGTGCCAGGGCAGAGCCGTGGAGATGGTGGAGATCTCCTACGCCCAGTCGCTGTCGCTGCTCCTGCGGGGTGCGATCGACGCCACGGTGTGGGACGGCGGGGCGCCGCTGGTCCCGCCCGGCCTGAAGATCCTGCCGCTCAGGCGCCGCAGTGGGCCCACGGGAGGTGACACGGAGGCGGTTCTGCTCACCCGGGGCAGCGACCAGGCCCTGGCCGCGCTGCTGCGGGCCCGCATCCGGCCCGAGGCCGTGGTGGAGGTGCAGCGGCGCGTGCTGTCCGGCGAGGAGTTGCCGGCCTTCTAGTGGTGCTCCGACGTGATGCCCGGCTCCGGCGGCAGCATGAGGCGGGGCTCTTCGGCAGGCGGCGTGGCCTGCATCGCCAGCTGAGGCTGGGCGGCCGCCAGGCGCCGGCGGTTGTTCTCCTGCTCGATGAGCTGTTCCAGCAGGGTAATGTGCAACGCCGTGTAGGCCTTCTGGCTCTGGTGGACGTAGAAGCTGAGCAGAACCAGCGAGGCGAAGAGCAGCCAGAAGAGGAAGATCTGCCAGATGGGGACCTGGCTGAGCAGTTCCTGCAGCCGGGAGCTCACGATGAGGCCGAAAAAGGGGATGGCGGAGAGCGCGAGGGGAATCATCCCGATGCCGTTCTCCTCTTTTCTTGCCCAGGCGAGCATGAGGTAGCGCTCCTCCTGGGTCAGCCCGGCGTAGTACGATGCGATCTCGCGCACGTGGTCGAGCCGCTTGACGGGCCCGGGCGGCGGGTCGGGATACTCCCGGCGCAGGGCCCGGTAGAATCGGTCCACGTCGCCGCGCAGCATCAGCTCACCCCCGCACGCTAGTATGCCCGCCGCACCGCCGCCCGCGGTTCGGTGCACAGAAGGGTCCGACCGCGGAGCTGGACCAAAGAAGTGCCGGCCCCACCGAACTTCTCATAGGATGGGCGCGTCTTCTACACGGACGCTGCACTTGGCAACAGTCAAGGTGTGAACAAGGGAGGTTGAACGTGTGCGAGTGATACGGCGGACGCTGCTCGGGGTGCTCCTCGTGGCCCTGGTGGCCGACCTGGCCCTGACGACCTGGTTCCGCGTCGGGGAGCACGAGTCTGCCCTCGTGCTCACGATGGGACGGGCCACCCGGCAGGTGGAGAAGGGCGTCCACACCAAGCTCCCCTGGCCGCTGGAGAAGGCCATCGTGGTGCCGACGAAGCAGACGCAGGAACTGCAGTTCGGCTTCCGCGAGGAGAACGGGAGGGTCCAGCTGATAGAGGACGAGGCGCTGATGATCACCGGCGACGAGAACCTGATCTGGGCGGACCTGCTGGTGGAGTGGCGCGTGCGGGACATCGAGAAGTACCTGTTTGCGACGGATGACCCCGAGCGCCTGCTCCGGAACGCGACGGCGGCCTCGCTCCGCTCCGTGATGGGCACCACCGGCCTGGACGTGGCCATCACCACCGGAAAGTTTGAAATTCAGGAAGAGGTCGAGCGGCAGCTGGTCGACCTGATGGAGACGTACGGCACCGGCATCCAGATCATCGACGTGAAGCTGCAGGACGTGGAGCCGCCGGAGCAGGTGGCGGCCGAGTTCAAGGCGGTGACCGACGCCCGGGAGGCCCAGCAGACCAAGATCAACGAGGCGGGCAAGTACGAGGCGGAGCGCATCCCGGCGGCCCGCGCCGAGGCCCAGCAGCTGCTGGAGCAGGCCGAGGCCAACAAGCAGGCCCGCATCAACCAGGCGCTTGCCGACGTGGCCCAGTACAAGGCGATCTACGACGCGTACAAGGCGAACCCGACCGTGACCCGCCAGCGGCTGGTGCTGGAGACGCTGGAGGCCATCCTGCCCGGCGCCGACATCGTGATCGTGGACTCGTCTGAGGGCACGATCAAGTACCTGCCCATCGTGCGGGGAGGAGGTGACGGCCAGTGAACCCCAACCGCGAGCCCATCGAACTGAGGCTGAACGTCCAGCCCGGTGACGTGAAGCGACTCCTGATCTGGATCGCGGCGATCGCCCTGGTCTTCGGCGCGCTGAGCCAGATCATCTTCGTGCGGGAGGACGAGTACCTGGTCGTCCGCTCCTGGACCGGCGTGGTGCAGCGCATCCAGACCGAGGCGGGGCCCACGTTCAAGATCCCGCTGCTCCAGTCGGTGCAGACGCTGCCCAAGCAGCGCATGATCTATGACAGCAACCCGGCCGACGTGCTGACGGCCGATCAGAAACCCATCATCGTGGACTACTACACCGTGTGGCAGATCACGGATCCGCTGAAGTTTGTCCAGAACACCCAGACCACGAGCCGGGCCGAACAGCGTATCGACGCCGCCGTCTACTCCACGGTGCGCGGCGTGCTCGGCCGGCTGAAGTTCGGCGAGATCATCTCGGAGGGCGAGTCCGCCCGGGGCGACCTGAACGCGCAGGTCACCGCAATGGTCAACGACCTGGTGGCCGACTACGGCATCACGGTGCACGACGTGCGCCTGAAGCGCACCGACCTGCCGGAGCAGAACCTGGAGTCGGTGTTCAACCGCATGAAGTCGGAGCGGTCGAAGATCGCCCAGGACTACCTCTCGCAGGGCGACGAGCAGGCGGCCAACATCCGGGCACGTACGGATAAGGAGGCGACCCTCATCATCTCCGAGGCCCGCCGCCGGGCCGCCGAAATCGAGGCGGAGGGCGAGGCGGAGGCCGCCCGCATCTACAACGAGGCCTACGGCGCCGACCCGGAGTTCTACGCCTTCTACCGCACCCTCGAGTCGTACAAGACGACGCTGAACGGCAAGCCGACCATCGTCATCCCCATCGACTCGCCGTACGCGAAGCTGCTGATGGGGGAGTAACCCCCCGTTCACAGGCAAGACCTGGCGTCCCCACGGGGATCGCCAGGTCTTCTGCTACTCTGCCAGCACTTTTTCCATATGAACGTGCGGGATGCCGGCATCCAGGAACACCTCCGGGGAGGTGGTCCGGTACCCCAGCTTCCGGTAGAACGCCTCGGCGTGGGTCTGGGCGCCGAGGACGAAGCGGGTAAACCCCATGGCCCGCCCGATCTCCTCCAGCGCCTCCACCACCGCCCGCCCGTAGCCCTGGCCCCGGACCTCTGCCAGCACGGCGATGCGCTGCAGCTTGCCCGTCCGATGGCCGTAGGGGATGAGGCGGCCGGTGGCCACGGGACGCCCGTCGGGGTCGAGGGCGAGCACGTGGGCGGCGGACTCGTCCAGGCCGTCCATCTCCTCCTCGGGCGGGACCTTCTGCTCCTCGATGAAGACCTTGCGCCGGATGGCCAAGGCGGCCTCCAGCTGCTTGGGGGTGGTGACTCGCATCGTGCGATGGGCCATGCGCGGATCCCTCCACTCGTCCTTGAGCGGGTCGCCCGGGCCGGGGCCCGGGCGACCGGCGCTACTCGGCGTCCACCTCGGGCGACTCGTTCTTCGTCTCCCCGCACCGCTCAGACCGGCCGGCTTCCTGTCCCGACCGGGAGCCGAAGAGCTGCTGCCAGGTCTCCATGGTGGCCAGCACCTCCCGGGGCTTGGAGCCCTGGTGGGGCCCCACCAGCCCCATCGCCTCCAGCTCGTCGATGATGCGGGCCGCCTTCGTGTAGTTGCACCGGAGGCGGCGCTGCAGCAGCGATACGGAGGCCTGTCCGTGCTCGATGATGATGCGGGCCGCCTCCGGCAGGGCCTCGTCCACCGCGGTGGGGGCCGGGGAGTCACCGGAGCCGTTCTTGTTGCCCTTCCGGTTTCCGTTCCCGTTCTCGACGGGCACCTCCACCGCCGTGTACTCGGGGCGCCCCTGCTGCTTCACGAACCGGACCAGCTCTTCCACGGACGTCTCGCTGATGTACGCGCCCTGGGCCCGCAGGGGCTTGGACAGGCCGGACGGGTGGTAGAGCATGTCCCCCCGCCCGAGCAGCCGCTCGGCGCCCGCGGCGTCGAGGATCACGCGGGAGTCCACCTGGGACGAGACCGCAAAGGCGATGCGGGACGGGATGTTCGCCTTGATCAGGCCGGTGATCACGTCGACCCGCGGCGACTGGGTGGCGATGACCAGGTGGATGCCGCAGGCGCGGGCCATCTGGGCCAGGCGGCAGATGGCGTCTTCCACGTCCGCCGGGGCGACCATCATCAGGTCGGCCAGCTCGTCGATGAAGATGACGATGTAGGGCAGGGGCTTCGGAGCCTGGGCGGGGTCGGCCGCGGCCTGTTCGGCCACCTGCCGGTTGTACTGCTCGATGTTGCGCACGCCCGCGGCGGCGAAAAGCTCGTAGCGGGCCTCCATCTCGTGTACGGCGCCCTTGAGGTACCCGGCCGCCTTGCGGACGTCGGTGACGACCGGTGCGATCAGGTGCGGGATGCCGTCGTAGATCGAGAGTTCCACCATCTTCGGGTCGATCATCAGCATCTTGACCTCGTCGGGCCGGGCCTTGAAGAGCAGCGAGCAGATGATGGTGTTCATGCACACCGACTTGCCCGACCCGGTGGCGCCGGCGATCAGGAGGTGGGGCATGCGGGCCAGGTCGCCGACCACCGGGTGGCCGGAGTTGTCCTTGCCGAAGGCGACGGTGAGCTTCGACGGGCTCTGCCGGAACTCGGGCGACTCCAGCACCTCCCTGAGCGGCACGGCCAGCCGCTCCTTATTGGGCACCTCGATGCCCACCGCCGACTTCCCGGGGATGGGTGCCTCCACCCGCACGTCGACGGCCGCCAGCGCCAGAGCGATGTCGTCTGCCAGGGCGGTGAACTTGTTCACCCGCACGCCCGGCGCGGGCTGCAGCTCATAGCGCGTCACCGCAGGGCCGAAGGAGAAGTCCACCACCTTGGCCTCCACGCCGAAGCTGGCGAGGGTCCGCTCCAGCAGCAGTGCGCGCTCCAGGACCTCGTCTTCCGAGAGTCCCCGCTCACTGGCGGGCAGGGGCAGGAGGTCGATCGGGGGCAGGACGTAGTCACGGGACGGCGCCGCACCGGTGGGTTGCGCCGGGGCCGCCGGCTCGGCCGGGGCGGCCGCCCCGGCCTGCCGGGCCGGCGGATCCTCAAGCCCCAGGGAGCGCCGCTCCGCCTCCGTGAGCGCGGGGAGGGTAGCGGCCGTGGGCCCTTGGGGCGCCTGCGGCCCGGCTGTGGGCGAAGGCTCCTCGGCCGCAGCGTGGCTGGCCGGTAACGCGGACACGGGGGTGAAGCGCCCGGCCTCCGGAGAGGCCGGGGCCGGCGAAGGCGCGGGCTCAGGAGTCGGGGACGGGAACGCCGTGGCCCCGGAATCGGCCGGAACCGGCTGGGGCTCCGGCACATGTTGAACCGGCGTGGTGAGCTCCGGGGCCGCGGCAGCGGCGACCTCGTGCTCTGACCGCGCCTCTCCCGTCTCCCCGGGCGACTCGGGGTCTTCCACTGCCCCGCCGGCCCGCGCACGGCCCACCGTATGCTCCATCCCCGCCACGATGGGACGGGATCCGGGGCGGCCGAACAGGGGCGGGGGCACGGGAGGCGGCAGGCGCCCGGACCCGTACTCGTGACCTGGCCCGCGGTGTTCTGCGCTCCCGTCCTGCGCCCGAGGCACTGCGTGGAGCGCCGGCGGCGCCGGTTCCTCGTCCAGGAGCGTGTTGTAGTCGAGGCGCACCGCGTTGGGCCGGGACGGGCGCTCTGCGGCGTTTCCCGCCCCCCTGCCGTGGGGTTCATCCGCTGCGACGGCGCCGGCCTCCACCGCCCTGCGGTGGCGGGACGGCCGGTAGAGGACGTTGACCAGCAGGAGCAGGCCCACCGCTCCGGCCACGGCCAGGTTGGGCCAGAGGCTTGCCTTGCCGGTCCACCAGAGTGCGAGCCAGGCGCAGAGGCCTGTGCAGCAGATCAACACGGCTCGGCGCCGGACCTGACGGGATCGCTTTCTGCGGCTCAAACACCGGCCCTCCTATCTCAATCAGAGGGCGGAGCCGATGCGGCTCCGCCCTCTGGCTCCCAGCATTTCCAAACCTGCTACATTCCGCTATATTCCACGGTGCGGATGGGTTCTCCTGCCTGCGGCGCTTCCGAAAGTGCCCTGGCCGGGGCCGTCACCGCCGCGGCGGCAGGTGGAGCAGCCGGGAGACCACCCGTTCCGCCCACGTCACGGCGAGGTAAAGCAGGGCCGAGATCAGGGCCAGGATGACCACGGAGGTCATCACCAGCTGCATCTGGAACACCTGGCCCCCGTAGATGATCAGGTACCCCAGGCCCGCCCGGGCGGAGATGAACTCGCCGACGATCACGCCCACCAGCGTGAGGCCGATGTTGACCTTCAGGGCCGCCATCAGGGTGGGAAGGGACGCGGGGATGACCACCTTCCGCAGGATCTGCCCCTTCGTGGCGCCGAAGGTACGCATGACGAGGATCTGATTCGCCTCCACCTCACCGAAGCCCGCGTGGAGCATGACGACGGTGACGATCACCGAGATCGCCACGGCCATGCCGTAGACCGAGCGCTCGTGACCGAGCCAGATGTAGAAGATCGGCCCCAGGGCGATCTTGGGCAGGGCGTTGAGCACCACCAGGTAAGGATCCAGCACCTCGGCCAGGGCGGGCCACCACCAGAGGACCACGGCCACGCCCAGCCCCAGCGCCATCCCAACGGCAAACCCGACCAGCGTCTCCCGCAGCGTTACGCCCAGGTGCAGCCAGAGCGAGCCCGAGGCGATCATCTGGGTCAGCGTCTGCCAGACCGCCGTGGGGCGGCTGGTCAGCATGGGGTTGACCCAGTGGCGGCCCGCCGCCAGCTCCCAGAGAACCAGGACGGCGGCGAGGAGGGCGACCTGGGCGGCGGCGACGGTGGCGCGGCGGCGCCGCTGCTGCCGGCGGTAGGCGGCGACCAGTGCCTCCTGAGGGACGTGCACCACTGCTCACCTCCCCGGCTGGTCCAGCTCGGCCCAGATGCGCTGGAAATAGCCGCTGTACTCGGGGGCGCTCCGCGCCTTGAACGGCAGGGGTCGCTCGGGGCCGGCGAAGGTGATCTCGTGAACCGACTTCACCCGCCCGGGCCGCTGGGAGAGCACCATCACCCGGTCGGACATGGAGATCGCCTCCGAGATGTCGTGGGTGACGAGAAGGGCGGTCTTCCGCTCCGCCCTCAGGAGGCTCCACATCTCGTCGGCGAGCATCAGCTTCGTCTGGAAGTCAAGTGCGGAGAAGGGCTCGTCGAGGAGCAGGATGTCGGGGTCGATGGCGAGCGTCCGCACCAGGGCCGCCCGCTGGCGCATGCCGCCGGAGAGTTGGTCCGGGTAGGCGTCGGCGAAGGCTGAGAGCCCCGTCTTCGCCAGGAGTCGCGTCACCCGCTCCCGCGCCCGCCCCAGGTCCTGCCCCTGCACCTCGGGCCCGATGAGGCAGTTCTCCTGGACCGTGCGCCATTCGAAGAGATAGTCGCGCTGGAGCATATAGCCGACCCGCTGGGAGGGACCGGTGACAGGTTCCCCGTCCAGGAGCACGCGGCCGGCGGTGGGCGCAAGGATCCCGGCGATGAGCGAGAGAATCGTCGACTTGCCGGAACCGCTGGGGCCGACGATGGAGACGAACTCCCCCGGGTAGACTTCGAGGTTCACCCCGGCCAGCGCCGGTACGGCGCCCCGAGGGGTGAGGTAGGTGAGCCAGACCTCCTCCAGCGCGATGCGGGGACGGCTCATGTCAGCGCCTCACCGCCTCCTGGGCGAACTGGTTGGTGGCGATGGCGTCAAAGGGGGCACGCTGGTGGGGTTCGAGCACGCCGCCCTCAATCATCAGATCCTGGAGGGCGTCGTAGTCTGCGGGGTTCATCACCGGGGTCTGCACCCAGCCCCCCTCGTCCCGGTAGCGCTGGATCGAGGCGGCCAGGAGGTCGACGTCGGTCCCTTCGAAGAACTGGGCTACCTCCTCGGCTACGACCTTCGGGTCGGTCTCGTAGACGTACCGGATCGCCCGGTAGATGGCGTTGGTGTAGCGCTGGATGACGTCGGGGTTCTCGGCGATGAACCTGTCGGTGGCCACGAAGCCGGTGTACGGCATGGGCCCGTAATCGGCCCCGAGGTAGGAGACCAGGTAGGCGTGCCCTTCCTGAACCAGTTGGCTGACGGAAGGTTCAAAGACCTGTATGTAGTCCCCCTGACCGCTCAGGAAGGCGCCCACCATGGCGGTTGCCGCCAGGTTGTCGATGTACTCCAGGCCGTTGTCGGGGTCCAGGCCGTGCCGCCGCAGGATCGCCTCAGCCACCAGCTGGGGCATGGAGCCCGGCCGCCATCCGATGATGGACTTGCCCTTGACGTCGGTCCACGCAAACTCGCCCTCGGGCTTCTCCCGCGCCAGCAGGAACGAGCCGTCGCGCGCCGTGAGCTGGGCGAAGAGCTTCACCTTCACGGGCGAGTCCTGGTTGTAGACGAAGACGGTTGTCTCGGGCCCGACCATGGCGATGTCGGCTGTGCCCGCCAGCAGCGCGGCCACGCCGCGGTCCGAGCCCTGGGCCGTGGAGGCGACCACCTCGAGCCCTTCCTCTTCAAAGAAGCCCTTGGCCTGGGCCACGTACTGCGGGGCGTAGAAGATGGAGTGGATCACCTCGGTGAACCGGACGGTCACCTTGTCGTTCGGCTGGGTTGTCCCCCTGCCGCATCCCGCCAGCACTGTCGCCACGAGCAAGGCGGCGAGCAGCCTCACCAGCCGCAGTCTGCGCATGGGCATGTGCCGTTCCTCCCCCTATCTTGCGCCCACCGGGAAGCGGCGGGCGAGCGATTCCCCATCACGGTATGCAAATCGCCTCAGGCTGGTTAGGCACTTGGGCAGACTACTGGCACGAAGCTGAGGCGAAAGGAGTGGCGCGCACAGGCTCTCGCAGCGTCCATCATGTTTGTGATACACTCGCTCTTTGCGGGACTCTCGTCTGCGTGCTGCGGGACTGAAAGGAATCGTCGTAAGGAACCGATCAAGCGGCTGATGTAGGAGGCGATTTCAGGTGGTATTCGGTCTGTTCGGCAGGAAGCAGCCGCTCAAGGTAGTGGCGCCCATGAAGGGTGAGGTGAAGCCCATCACCGAGGTGCCGGACCCGGTGTTCGCGGAGAAGATGATGGGCGACGGCTTCTGCGTCTTCCCCGAGATCTTGTCCGCCGCACAGGTGGTGAGCCCTGTGGACGGGGAGGTGGTGAACCTCTTCCCGACGGGCCACGCCGTGGGCATCCGCACGTCCGGCGGCCTGGAGGTGCTGGTTCACATCGGCATCGACACGGTGAAACTCCAGGGCAAGGGCTTCCGCATCCTGGTAACCGAGGGGGCGAAGGTGACCGCGGGGCAGCCGCTGATGGAGGTGGACCTCACCGCGATTCAGCGCGACGTCCCCTCGCTCGCCACGACGGTGGTGTTCACGAACCTGGATGAGAAGAAGTCCTGGCGCCTGGAGCGGCAGGGGTCGGTGGAGGCGGGCGACCCGGTGGCGGTGGTGGAGTAGCGCGCCGCCCCATGGGGCCTGTTCGGGTTGGCTGGCGCTGCTCGGGCCCATCCTGCCTGTTCGGGTTGAGTGGTGCTCACGGGCGCCGGGGCCTTGCCCGGGCTGTGAGCCACGTTCCGGCATTGCCTTGCGGCGACTGGCTTCGGGTCTCGTGACCACCCGCGACCCGATGTGCACAGGGTGCTGCTCAGCACCAGTGAAGGCGAACAGGCCCGATGCGCCGCCAGGGGCAGTGTAAGGGGCGGCGGAGACAGCGTGGCCGTACAGGACGCTTCCTGTGGCCACGCTGTTCGCGTGTGTCTGGCCGGAGGCACACTCGGGTGTGCGCGACCTCGGCAAATCGTTGCCTTCGCTGAATCCCCTGCGGGGCACAACACCGTCGATATGTTGCGACGACTCGCGGCGGAGTCACGGGCACGGGACTTCGCCCGTAGGAGCGGCGTCGCAATATGATTGCCGAGATCGCGGAGGGGTGTTCTGTGAAGCGCTGGGCTACCGCTGTGTTGGCGCTGGCTGTGTTGGTCATCGGGTGCGTGGGCTACGCGGCATGGAGCCGGACGCCTCCATGGGGCAGACCCGAGCCTGCGGCAGTTGCCGGCGCCGAGGGGGACTACCTTGTGCTGGGGACGCTGGAGGAACTGGCGCAGCAGGCGGAGTTGATTGCCGTCGGAACCGTACAAGGGGTGGCCGGCACACGCAATCTGGCCCGAGACCCCTGGGATCCCGAAAAGCCTCACCCGTCCCTTGAGATCACTGGGGTCGACTACCAGTTTGCGGTCGAAGAAATCCTGAAAGGGTCGGCGCCGGACACAATTCTGGTTACGGAGGCCAGTTCTCTGGCGTCGAGGGGCGGGGAACCCGCGGAGTTCAGAGGGTTCAAGGAGATGCCGTCGGGCGGGCGTTATGTTCTGTTCCTGCGCGCAGTGACCGATGGGTCTGGGAACTGGATTGGCGTCGCGGAACCCTGGCGGTTCGCCCTGCGCGATGGGCAGGTGATCGTCGAGAGCAAGTGGGAGTATGCTTCGGAGCGGTTCCCGGTTACCGCTGAAGACGGCTTCATGGCGCAGGTGCGCACAACGGCAGGCGGGCCGTGAACCGGTGCCGGCCCCGGCCCACCCACCCCGGTAGGAATTCTTTCCTGGAGCGCCGTACCTCTCAGGTGAGGTGAGGCGCA
>Ga0134100_1001490_pt1 | contig 21703 bp, 18 predicted proteins | sample 11_taG_2_FD_94444 | JGI IMG/M metagenome (GOLD analysis project Ga0134100, IMG submission 94444) | Switchgrass degrading microbial communities from high solid loading bioreactors in New Hampshire, USA - 11_42_5_180_A3 metaG | ecosystem: Engineered > Bioreactor > Semi-continuous > Anaerobic >...
CAACCGCAGAGCTTACGTGGCAGCAAGACAGCAACAGCAACCCCATCGCACGCCTTTGCTTGGAGGTTGAAGACGAAAAGGATGCCCCGACGAGGCAAGGAGCGTGGGTGAGAGATGGTGTGTTCGGTTGCAGGCACTCAACCCGGGTTCTCGTTGGCGAGAGCGTGCGGCGCCACCATGGGGACAACGAAAACGGCATGCAAGTCCTCCTTGAGCTCCGGTACCCGAGACCGTTTGTCTATCCAGGAGTGAACTGCGGAAACCAGGGGCGTGTTCAAGCAGCGGTGTACGAATACCTCGAGCGCAGTTCGCACCGACCCATGCTGGTGCGGTACCGGTCTCTCAACGCGGTGTAAGAGACCAGGAGGTGAACGTGAATGAACCGGTTCGACGAACAGGACCGGGAACCAGAGCCTTTCGACTTCGTCCCCATTTCGCCTCATGTGAGCCGGGCAGAGCCTCCGGGACATCAAGTTATGACCGGGTACGCCATGGGGGGAGCGTACCCGATGAGATTAGAGTTTGAGGGTGTGGCCCTCCAGCCGGTCCACGTGGGAAGCGGAGCCGTAATGGTTGCGAGTGTGCAAGGAAACAGAAAGATCGTGCTCCGACATACGGAAACGAAAAGGCGCGACGGGGCTGCCGCAGCTCGATACGTCGTGATCCCTGGGTCGTCCCTGAAGGGAGCCATCAGGTCGATTTTCGAGGCTTTGACTGACTCGTGCGTGTGCATCGCAGGGACACAGACGCGCCGCGCGTTAAGCGGAGGAGGTGTGTGCTCTGACGTTGACGATCTGTGCCCCGCTTGCTCCCTATTCGGTGCAAGATCGTACCAGGGAAGGATAGCATTTCAGGATGTAATTGTCACGAAAGGCTCGGGGAGTGCTGTGGGTACGCCGAACCTTTGGCAGCCCGCTCGAGGCAACCGGATTCCCAGGTGCTACTTCAAAGAAGGCGCCAAGCTAGGACGCAAGTTCTATTTCCACAGGCGGCCGGCGGAGGGAAAGGTGCACCGCGAAGTCGTGGGAAGGCAGACGAAGTTCCGGGTGCAGGTCGACATCATGCCTGGCACTCTCAGGGAGGCAGGGGCCGTAATCTGCGCAATGGGCTGCTACCCCGGGCATTCGTTTCCCGTAAAGCTAGGGGCCGGCAAGCCAGTTGGGCTTGGTTCTGTCAGGTTCACCCTCGTAAAGGCCGTCCTTTATGGTACGGGCCAGAGTGGTCAGCAGGGCGGGCGCCTTGGCAGACAAAGCCGTGAACTCGTGGGTGAGGAACTGAGATCGTGGGTGAACACGGCGACCAATAGCGCTCTTGCGCGAGACAACAACGGTAAGGCAATGGTCGACGCGGGCAGGCTCAAAAAGCTCGCCGAGATATACTCCGAGCACGGCCTGAATCAGAGCGCGCCTTCGGGCGTTTACTGATGAGCACCGGGGGGATGGCCAAGGTGGATTGGGAAACCATCGTTCAAGAGGGAAAGAAGCTCGCCAGCCTTATCAGCGGGGGCAAGGTGGACCTTAACGAGGCCCAGAAAGTACTCGAATTCTACGTGGACGCGAAATATGACGACGCGCGTCTCCGGGAGTTCCTTGACATCATGCTCCACGACCCCCCGCAGAGGTCAAGAAAGACCGAGATGTACTATCAGAATCTTACCACCGGCCTTCGTCAGTGGAGGACCAATCTCCAGGGAAAGGACAAAGCACTGGCTTGGGGATGGGCAATAAGGATTGCGAGAAGTGAGAAAGGCGACGGGGATGATGAAGACGGACATCGCGATAAGCCTCCACAACTGGCTGATAGAAGAGTGGAACAGCGATGGAAGCCCCACAAGATAACGCGATCCTCAAGAGCCTCAAGGTAGACAGGGATCGCGAACACGAATTGCGAGCAGTCCTGACTCAGGTGGATTTGATGTAGGTCGTGCACCGGTCATATATCGCAAGCGACCGGCGTTCGAATGAAAGGGGTGACGGGGCGCTATGGGTGAGGTGGACCGCATAGAGGCGCAACTCCAGGATATATCCAGGCAGTGGCTCTCCCTGCCCCTTGAAACGAAAGAACAACAAGCGGCTGCTGCACAGTTCTACTCTGAGAGAGTGTTTCCCCTGATTCAACAAGTGTTCATCGCCAGGGAAGCCCCGAAGGTGAAGACTCCCATATACGGCTTGATCCTACCGCTGGGGACGTCTCCCGAGCCGCTCATACTTTCGATCTCGGCCATACAGCCAGAAAAAGTGCTCTTTCTCTGCACTGAGGCGACTGAACCTCTCCTTGACCGGGTCATTGCCAGCACAGGCCTGTCGCCACGACAGTGGGACAAGAGGCTCATTGACCCGGCCAATCCCCTGCACATTTATCGCGAGATCCGAGAGGCTTGGGTCCGCTGGGGGCGTAGGCGCGACATCGCTGTGGACTTCACCGGCGGGACGAAGTCGATGTCCGGCGGCGCAGCGATGGCAGGTGCTCTCATCGGAGCGCAACTCGTATACATCGCGAACCGAAATTACCTCCCCGACCCGTACCGGAGACCGGAACCGGGCTCTGAGTATCTAGAATTCGTCCCCAACCCATACGCGGTCTTTGGTGACCTCGATGAGCGGGAGGCTGCGAGCCGCTTCCAGAGGTACGACTTTGCCGGTGCGCAAATCATTCTGCAGCGCCTCGCCGAGCGAACGGCACAGCCGAGGCAGTATGAGGCTCTCGCTCATCTGGCTGCAGCATATAAGTCCTGGGAAGACCTCAATTTCGAGGATGCTTGCAAGCATCTGGCGAGAGTGATCGACCTCGTCAGCATAATCCGCGAGCAGGATGTCTGTGGCAAGGCGAGTGTTTTAGCCCACCATAGCGATCTGCTTCGCTCGCAACTTGCAGACCTCCAGGGACTGTCAAGGATGATCCCTTCGAAGCCGGGGACATCAGCTCTCCCGCTTCTCCAGGACCTCGCCAGCGTGAAGGTCCTCGCCTTCACGATCCACGGTGCTGCCAGAAGACAGGAGGAGCGGGGCAACTACGACACCGCAGCTCTACTTCTCTACCGGCTCGCGGAACTCATGGCGCAGCGGCGCCTTGCTACCTACGGCCTCGACACGGCCGAACCGGATTACGGTTGTCTCAAGGGCTTTGACCTGACCGCGGTCCTAGCTCGCGTCAACGAGATCAGGACTGAACTGAAGCACGAGCCGTCATCGCAACTCCCACAGCCTATAGGCCTCGTAGACAGCTATGTCCTTTTAGAAGCCCTGAAGGACCCATTCGGGCTTGCTCCCGCGGGAATCCACTGGCAGCGGTTCCTTGCGGAGACACGGGGACGGAATTATAGCATATTTGCGCACGGGTTCATCTTCGTCTCTCAGACCCAGTACAAGAGGTTCAGTGAGATGCTCGATTCACTGCTCGTCACGTTCTGCTCCGTGGAGGGCATCGACTTCCGAACTGCTCAAGAAGCATGTGCCTTCATTGACCCGTGGAGCACCCAAGAGCAAAGTGCCCTGTGATTCAAGCGGGACGTGTGGCATCACCGTCACCCCGCCAAACCGGTGCGTGCAAGCGTCGACAGTCATAGATGAGAAGCCACCACGCACAATAGGCGGTCTAGCTGCGCCGGGGTGCATAGAGGATGAACAAACCCGTCAAGATGCGCTCGCACCCAGCCCTGGGCGACGTGCGGCACCGGCCTGAACCCTGCTGTCACATTGCACGAGGAGGCGAACCGTGTGAGTGAAGAAACCCTTGATATGCTGGTGACACTCGTAGGCGAGCAGCCGATGGCAAACCTCCTGCCGATAAGGTACCTTCGCCCGAGGAGAGCGCTGCTTCTGTTCTCAGAGAAGACCCAGCCTATCTCGGACAAGCTGAAACAGGTTCTCTGCCGGTGGAGAACGTCAAGCGATGAACCGCAAGTCGAGGTTCTTGAACAAGAAGTGCAGCCATACGATATCGCACCTGCCCGTCAGGCCATCCGCGAGGAACTCGAGAGCTGTGGCTGGGATCCTTCGAAGACCATTTTCAACCTGACCGGCGGGACGAAGCCAATGATGATCGCTGCCTACGACATTGCACGTAGCCGTCGTGCTAGAGCAGTGTACCTACACAGCGAAGACTCCCGAAGCTTGCTATACTACTACTCATTCAATGATGGTGGTGAGGGGATTGCCCCTGACTGCACGGTCGAGATACCCGGGGTCATCACGCTGAGGGACTACCTAGACGTACACCTTGGGGTTAATGGTTATGCCCATGGACAATCCGCAAACGGGCCCGGAGGGCCGTTTGAGCAGGCTGTCTTCACTGCTATACGGAACGCCGTGGACGAGGCCGACGTAGCAATCAAGATTGGCAGCGCAGTCGATATAGATCTTGCCGTGCGCTGTGGAAACCAAGTTGGCATCGCCGAGATCAAGACAGGAAGAGATGCCAACCGAAAACGCGCGATTGACCAGCTAAACACCGCCGCACATCCCGCCTTCCTCGGCCGATACACCGCCAGATTCCTCATCATCGACAGGCATCATACGGACAGAAACGTGTCGGAACTCGCCAAGAAAAGAGGAATAACCGTGATAGAGCTACCAAGCTACAGCGCGGACGGTACAATTTCCGAGGAAGACCAGCGCACGTTGCGCGAGACTGTCTGCGGCACCCTGCGGGGAGGGTCGCATCGGTAGCAAGGAGGAGCCAGCCGAATCTGCCCGCGGATGGTTGCGCGACTCCACAAGGCTAGCTTTGCCGACACCAAGGCGTACAGTATAGGCCGTGAGCAGCCACCTGCCGGATACCGGCAAGAACCAGTAATAGGGGGCAATGGTCTCAATGGCTAGACGTCCCGCAGCAAACCTCATATCCACGGTGGGCACGAGCGTGCTCCGGAATTTAGGGAACCTACAACCGACCGATGAGCGGTCGTCGCGGCTCGCCGACGCGTACAGAGCGGGGGATTGGGACAAGGTCGGGCAGTTGCTGCGTGCGTTCGACCCAGAGGATAAGCTGTGCGGCGCGGAGATCAATTCCGTGGCAAGCCTGCTCCGTCTTGGGTGGGTGAAGCCCGGCACTCTTTTTCTGCTCCATTCCGCAACGGAACAAGGTCGCGCCGTGGCCAGAGTCTTGCAGGCGTACTTTTCGCCTCCCTGGGCCGCGTACGCCCGCGAAGTGCGCGGCCTCCAGGACGATAGGCCCAAGGTCTTTCGCACCACCGGGCTTCGCAACCTCGTCAAGGAGATCGCGCGATGTGTCCAGGAGGTCGGCGGACACAACGTCGCCATCGACGCCACCGGGGGCTACAAGGCGCAAATCGCCATCGCCGTTCTGTTCGGACAAGCGAAAGGCATTGACGTGTACTACAAGCACGAGAAGTTCAACGAGATCATCTCCGTGCCGCCAATGCCTGTCGCGTTCGACATGTCTCTGTGGATGCGCCACAGCGCCACTTTCACGGTCCTGTCCGACGCTGACGCCCCGGTCCGTCAGGACGAACTTGGCGAGGAAATCGACGAGCGTATCGAACCCCTGATAGAACGCACCTCCGGCGCACGCGGTTACCTCATAGAGTTATCACCCGCCGGCGAGGTGTTCCACGAGACCTTCAAAGCCCGGTTCGCCGAGGAGGGGGAGCGCCTGCTTCCGCCTCCTGCTGCCCCCGGCTCGAAGCACAAGGTGAGGCTCAGCGACCATGACTGGGGAGGTGCAAGGGAGAGGATACTGAGCTTCTTTCGCAAGGTGCACGACGTGCCATATGTGACATCTGTCTTCGACACCTACTGGCATCAAGGCGCCCCTGCTATAACCTCGTTCCGGATGTCCCGCGACGAGATCGAGGGCGTGTACTCCGAAGGCAACTGGCATGTCAGGTTCCGCGTGCTGACAACCGCAACCAGGACCGGGCAGAAGGAGGCTGCGATCGCCGATCTGAACCAGCGCTTCGGTCCGAAGCGCAGATAAGATGCTACAAGCTAGGCTTGACCGACACGATACGTTGCTAGGCATGGGAGAGGTGGTCTACTTGGCACGTCCTGACAGCGTCTTGAGTGAAGAACAGGTACTCATGGAGGAGTTCGACAGGCTCGTAAGGGAAATCGGAGCATCGGTCGTCGATACATCCATTAAGCCCGTCCTGCTCGGAGTTGTCCAGAGATTGGACGCAGCGTTGACATGTGTGTCCGAGGCGGTCGAGACAGGCTCGAAGAACATAGAAGCCCTGATGGCCGATACAGACGTGGCGGCCTCCCTCCGGCAGATGGCAGAATGCGCAGAGGCTCTGAAGGAGGCAAGCGCGGAGGTCGCAAGCGAACACCAGTTGCTGACAGAGACTTTCCGGAAGATACAGACAGAAAGCACAAGGACTGTCGCTGAGATCTCCAGCCGGGTTCCTGACGTAGCGCACCATCTCACGAGCTTGACGGATCTCGTTACCCGACTTGAGGCGCGTATGAGTAGTCTTTATGAAACGATCAGCACGGGCGTGGAAGCATCGGTCGGCGCGTCTGAGACCGTTCGCACGAGGCTTGATGAGATGGCGAAGCACATCGACGAGCAAGGCAAGTGCCTGCAAACAGCGGTGAGCTCCTTGAACGCTCTCCGTGACACAATTACAGGTACAGCTAATGCAGTCGAGGAGTCAGTAACTGGTCTCATCACCACGAACATCCAGCCACTTGTGGGCAGGATGACAACACTCGAGGCTGTGACTGCTGCTTTGTCGAAAGCCTTCGTGGACCTTGCGAGCCAGCTTCAACGCTCGACGCAACAGGAGACGGACGATCACTCCCTTTTACTCAGACTTGTTCGGGATATGAGGAGTGATCTCAGCTCAGACCACACCCTCATTGTGGAAACGTTGGCGCTTGGACAGCGCATGTCCAGGAAGCTGAGCTGGACGCTCACGATAATGATCGGTGTGCTTCTCAGCGCCGCCGGGCTGGCTTACTGGTATTTCCTCAGGTAGACAAGCCCTTGCACCGTGCAAGAGAATCAATCCGAGAGTAGACGGGAGGGCTCGCAAACGGAGAATGTCGCCCAACGTTGACCATATGCGGAGGAGTCACAAGGGTAGGACCGCGTCCTCCCTGGCCGTACAATTCTACATGCAACTCGCTCGCTGCGCCGAGCGCCGGAGGTCCCATCTCCTCGGGGCGATACTGAAGGATACAGGCAGGCATCTCCTCCATCACACCGTAGATCTTCAGAACGCGATTGTCGGCCCTGATGGCAAGGCCCAGGGGTCGCGGCTGGCCTTACCAGTAGTGTCGGTCAGCAAGGAAAAGCTTCAGCAGCTTGCGCACCTTGCCGACGATCTGGGTTCACCATTTTCTCTCTTTATAGTCGGCATGGGCAAGTTCGGCAAGTCCACGCTTCTCAACGCTCTCGCAGGTTCGCGTCTTGCGGCTATGGACGTCCTGCCGAAGACGTGGAAGATAGACGTATACGAAGCCGCTCGGCCCGGCACACCCGTTACCCTCAAGTTTCGGGATGGGTCTTCAAGGCAATGGTCCTTCAAGGAAGCCTGCGCTTTCATCGCAGAAGAGGAAAGAAAGCGAGAGGAGAGCGAGGCCCTCATCTATAAGAAGTTCCGCGAAGACTCACCCAAGGTCTCGAGTGCCGAGGCCAGGGAAGAACTCCTTCATCATCTCAAGAGCAAATACCTGTACATTTCCCCTCTGTGTGAGGTCCACTGGCCGTGCCCGAGAACAGGCCTCCTGGCCAACTTCAAGTTGGTCGACACACCGGGGTTGTGGCAGGACTACCTTCCGGACGATATAAGGTCGAGCTTGTCCGACTACTACCACAAGGCCGACGGGGTCATCTGGGTCCTCGACGCCCAGAAGGTCTCTGCACGGAAACCCCGCGAGCTCATGGATGACCTGCAGAGGGCCCTGGACCGGGTCGGCAGGCGCACCGGCAACATAGTGGCTGTGCTGAACCGTATAGACACCGCGACATCGTCCGATCCCGATGCTGCAAGAAAGGTGGTAGATGAGGCGTACCGGCTTTTCGGGGACATCTTCTCGGAGATCGTGCCCATCTCGGCCCTCCAGGCCCTGAAGGCAGCCGAGTCGGGAGACCGGGACCTATTCAACCGGAGCGGGCTTGCGGATCTCCTTGTCGTGATAGACAGGCGGTTCAGGAGAAACGCCGTCAGGATTCAGCAAGAAAGCAAGATAGCCGGAGCTGGCCTGATCCTGAGAGACATCAAGAACGTTGCGTTCTCCTACAGGCACAAACTGGAGGCCGACGACGCTCGTCGTCGTCAGCTCCAGGCAGAATTCGAGGCTGATCTCGCGACCACCCGGCAAGGTATGGCGGACATGATCGAGGCTGCCCTGGCAAGATACTATGCCGGAGTGCGCAGCCGGATCGAATCGACGTCCGAGGAACTCCTCGACGCTGACAGCACCGACCGCCGGGCGGCCGTCCTGCAAGCGATTGCTGGGAAGGACGAGTTGGTGATTGCCGTCAAGGACTGCGCTACTCGGATTGCACATACCATGACGCAGTTTGCAGCCGTCTGGGCAGAACGATCGTTCATCAGTGAATTCCAACACCTACCGGTGACATACACAGCTAGCCCCTTGCCGACCTTTTCAATCGCAGACCCGGATATCAAACTATCGTCGTTTGACATATCGGACAGTAAATTCAATATAGGGGCCCTCATGTCGCTGCTTGGATTTGGCCTGCTCGGGCCAGTCGGGTTGTTTGCAGGACCGGTTCTGTCGTTCTTAGGGGTAACCGGGTCCATCGCTAAGTCCTGGCACCTTCCACGAATCAAGAAGGAGCTGACTTCCAAGTTCGGCGCCGTAACCGCTGAGGCTCGAGCAGCTTTGGTCGCGGTCCTGGATAAGCACACAGGCGAAGTCAGGGATTACGTGTCTCACATCAGAGAGACATCGTATGTCGACCTTCATGGCCCGCCCGACAAGGTGGCCACGCTCAGGCAGTGTCTATTGAACATCGAATCCCAACAACCGCCGTCGCTTGAGCCCGTCGCCATTACCATGCGCAGGCTCATTCTCGAGGGGAGGAAGAAAGATGCCGACACAAGTGGTGGAAGGTAACCGGCCCGGAGTAGCAACCGCACTCAGCGAATGGGCGCTCAGTTCGGAAGCCCACATGGCGGCGTCACCGGTTCGCCGGATCTTCGAAGCAGGAGGTAACCCGCCTGTTCGTGTCCCACAAGAGGTTTTCAGTGAGTTGCTTGAGAACCTCCGCGTGCAAATTAGAAACCTGCAGAAGCCTCTCTGCGTCGTGCTAATGGGCGAGGTCAAGGCAGGCAAATCCACGCTTATGAACGCCATCGCCGGTGGCGAGATCTCCCCCACCGACGTGCTCGAGGCGACTGCTGCCATCATCGAGGTATTTCATGGGGCTAGTCCCCGGGCAACCATCAAGTACGCCGACGGCACCGTCACAGAGGACGCGCCCGGCGTCATCTACGAGACCCTTAAGTCGCACAGGGGGGATGCGGATTTCTTTTCAAGGTGCAACCTCGTGCAGATACAATCACCCCTGCCTGGCCTTGCGTCCATCAGGATCGTCGATACTCCCGGGCTCTCGACGCTCACAGAGGCGAACCAGAAACTTTCACGGGACTTCGCGCGTGAATCGGACGTAGTGCTCTGGGTGCTCAATGCCAACCATCTCGGCCAGGCCGACGTGAAAGAAGAGATGGCGCGGGTTGCGAGAATGGGAAAGCCTCTGGTAGCGATAGTGAACCGCATTGACGAGGTCGATTCGTCGCCTGACCGTCTCGTGCGATACGTGGAACAGGAATTCGCAGCTTACGTAAGGGCTGTGTTCCCGTTGTCCGCACGGAGAGCTTACGACGCGGTGGTCCGCGGCGACGAAGTTGGCATGCGGGAGAGCGGTTTCGCTGATATAGTGCGCTTCCTTAAGGAGGAGATCAGGGAAGAGCGGGACCGGGTGAAGTTCGATAGTGCGAAATCGTCAATCGTCGCACTTCTCGGACAGGACCGGGTTTACCATGAGTCGTTCCTTCGCCAGCTGGCATTCAGCAAGGAGCAGGTAACGAAGTACAGAAATGAACTGGAGCGCAAGCGGGTCGTTATTGACGATAGAATGAGCGCCCGTCTGGAATCCAGGATATACAGGGATTTTCTCAGTCGAGAACTCGAGCAGGTGGATGCGCAGCTGAGCCAGGGATGGCTCCCACAGATCGACAGCTCCGTGCGACAGACCATAACATATATGTTCTCCGGGGATGCCACCAATGAGTTCCTGCAACAGCTGATTGACGAGACTCAGAGGGAGCTTGAGGCGGCCTGGGAGACATCACTTGCGGAGCTTAACTCAACCTTTGCTCAGGAGATGCAGGCTTTCCTAACCAGAGAGTCGGAGACGGTTCACTCATCTATAGTAGCCATCCTCCCTGACGCGTCCACTGATGTGTTCAGAACCGCTTTGGAAGGGGCGGCTGTTGCAGGTGGAGCAGGGGTGGGCCTCGCAGCGTACACGGCGGTTCTGGGCCCGGCAGCGGCGTACATTTCGCTCGGTTCCGCGCTTGTCTCCGTCGTGCCTCCACTGGCTTTGGCCGGGGTGGTCGGCGGAGCGCTGGTGGGTCTTACGGCCCAACTGCGAAAGAAGGATGAACTCAGGGCAACGGTGCGAGAGAACGTAGCCAGACTCCGGGATGCTCTCAAGCATCACTTAGAGGCCGAGGTCTTGCCCAGGCTGCAGGAGCACAGCCGGACCATCGCGGGCCGCCTCGGCGACCGCTTCGCCCGGGAGTGCCTTGGCGGCTGGACGGAAGAGGACGTGGACTCCCTCGAGCAGGCAGTGCGGAGCTATCTCGACACCACAAGTGTGCTCGTCTCCAGCGCGCCCGCGCCTGCGCCCGCTCGTGGGGGCTGACGGGGCAGGCGGTCTGCGTTTCAGCGGTCTGAGCTTCAGAGGGTCGGGTCGCGCGGTCGCGTGCGTCAGTCGTCAGCCCTCCACGCGCTCGGGCTTGAAGGAGCCGGTGCACGTGTCGCGCCAGTCGCACGAGTTGCACCGCGCGAGGGGCACAACCTGGGGCTTCTTGTAGCAGGATGGCTTGGTCTTGTAGACTTCAGTGGCCCATTGCTTGCCTTGTCTGAAGGCTTCTTTCAAGGCCTTCCTGTCGGCCTTCATGCCGCTCTCGAAATATCGGATCGCTACAGAGCCGATTCCCACGGTCACCCCGAACACCCACGGCGCTCCCAGCATGCCGCCGAGCACCGGGATGAACTTGTAGACCGTGAGAAGTCCCTGTTGTGCGAGGTACCCAAGACCGACCACGCCCGCAAGCTCGGCGAATATCTCCTTGGCGCGGGCCGGTGTGATGTGGTACCCGTATCTGCGCCCTATCCACAGCACCATCCCGGCCTGTATCGGAGTGATGATGAAGAAGTCCGCTACTGGTATGGGCACCACCGCGATCGCAGCGCCGGCTGCAGCGGCGCTAAAGGCGTACCTCTTCGCGTCAGCCCGCGCCCTTTCCAGCTCTGCGGGGCTCATTGCCAGCGACACCTGGATGTTATTGGTGCTCATGCTCCGCACCCCTCCCTGGCTCGTCCCCTGGTGACCTCCCAGAGGTAACCCGGCTTCTCGAGCAATGCAGTCCTAAACTCCATCACAAGGTCTCTTGTGAGACGCTCGGTGTGCGCCGCACCATTGCGGTATCTGTGGCCCACCCCGTCCTCGAGGAATGCCTTGTAGAAGTCGGCATCTCGGAAGAGTTTCGCCCCGGGGAGCTGTTCCAGATACTCTCTGAACCGCGCCATGAGGGCGCCCGGCATGAGTCTGGCCTCCGGGAACTTCAGGATGTTCGCCACCTGCACCACAGTGAGGCGATATCGGCTCTTGCACCGTGGACCCAGATGCACCACAGGCATCAGCGCATAGAGGGCTTCGGCAATCAGGAAGTAGTCGTTGCACGCGTGTTTCTCGCGTGCAGGCTCATCCACCAGAGCCGTCCTGCGCCCGGCACGCTCGATGTAAGGCCGCAGGAAGGTCTCGAGCACGCCCCTTCGCTCCAGGTACTCGCCGAAGCCCTTTATGAGCGCCCGGATCTCTGCCTCCAGCGCCTTTGAGTATTCCACCGCTACCGCCGAGCAATCGGGGCTCGACGGGAGATCCCTCATCACGTCCCACAGGAACTCCCCGACCGCGAGAAACTCCTGCGCCTCGCTGCACAGGCTCGGGAAAAGCGGATACCGGCACTCAAGGCGTCTTTGGACTTCGCGAACTTCGGCCCGCTGTCTCGTCCCCCTGTCCATAGTCTGGAGGACCAGAGAGTGTATCCGCTCGGCGAGGTCCTCGATGTCTTCCTCGGTAATACCGCGGCCGACCACGGCCAGGTGTTGCCGCCAGTCAGCCCGCAGCTTCTCCACGGCCTCCGAAATCCCGGCGCCAAGGTTTCGCAGCTCATCCCTGATGCCGGCAAACGCCTTCTGAGTGTCAAGCATGTCGAGCCTGCGCTGCACAGTGCGTATCGCCACAGTCACTTCCGCGTCGTCAGGCTGCAGCCTCTCGAGCGCCCGCAGCACATCGAGCGCCCGCTCCAGGCCGGCGTTGTCCCCCTCATCCAACAGGCAATAACAGTTTGCAAGGCGGCGGAGGTTCTCGGTGTCATGTGGCTGCACCTTAGCCCAGAGCTCGAATATTCCAATTAGCTCCTCGTTCCACCATGGCGCCTCCCGGCCGTCATCGGGTGTGGTCTCCTCCAGATAGCGCAGGGAGGTCTCGAGAGCCCTGATGGCGTTCGACACGTCGCCCGGGTCGCGCAAGTCCAGAAGGCTGATGTAGGTCTGGAGGACGGCCTGGTTGGAAGGGCAGTACTCGAGGCTCCTGCGGTAGTCTTCGAGCGCTTGCCGCCTCAGCTGGCCGTGCGCCCCAGGACTCCAAGCCTGCACCTGGTTGAGCAAGCCGCATGCTGCAAGGTATGCAGCGCCGAGCATCCGTCCTTCCTTGTCTACGTCCTCGCCGCCGAGCTTGCGAAGGTAGTGAAGGAAAAGCTCGTCGTTTCCTCCCTCGAACAGCTCCTCGAAGCATTTCCGGTAGATAGCGATGGCATGGGTGTAGTCACCCCGCTCCACCGCTTTGAGTGCGGCCGCGTGCCTGTTGACGAACAGCTGCGCGGCCTCTTGGACTCCAAGGCCTGACGCTACTCCTAAGGCAATGCCTATCGCCATCCCTATCACGCCGAAGAGAGGCCCCATGGGTGAGAGCCCAAGAAGCAACCCGATGATGGCGCCGATTATGGCACTCTGCCTGGACCTCTCGCCCGCGTTGTCCCCGGGACCTCGCACTCGAAAGCTACCGAAAAGCTCTTCCAGCGCCAGCCTCACGTCGCGGGAGGAGTGAATGGGGCACGCAAGTGGACGCTTATCAGGATACAGCGGACGAAGGAACTCAAAGCGCGACCCGGGCCACTCCCGGGGATGGGCTAGGAAATCGTCCATGCCGCGTCACCCTCCTGAGCGGGCGTGAAATGTGTTCTGTCCAGGAGTTGCCGCGAAAGTGAAAGTCCATTGCGCAAGACGACTCTGCTGCGTGGAGACACCTCCATCTTACCATCGGATGGTCCGAGTGCCAATACCCGGTTTGACAATGTGGCCACATGCAAACGGTTCGGGGGACCTGCGTGCAAGACCGGGACGCCAGCGTGCGGTCGGCGAATGTCGCGCCATGCGTTTATAATCTATACAGAACCGGAACGCGCGAGGCCCTTCGTGGCGACTTCAGGGTGGCATCATCGCAGGGTCAAGCGCAGTAGCGCGCTCCTAGGCTCTCATCGATGTCGACCTTCGCTGCCAACATCAATGAGAGCGCAGGCGCTGGTGCTAGTTACCTTTCCTTACTGAAGGAGGCTCAGGAGAAGAATGGCCAAAACTGACAACGGATGCGGAGGATGCTTCCTACCGCTAATTCTGCTCGTAATCGGCGGAGCGATAGCCGGACCTGTGGGGGCATTGATCGGCCTATTCATCGGGCTGGCGCTGTCTGGTGCGTGGTCAGACCCGGGGACATCCCCGACCTCACGCTCGTGTCCTCAACCACCTTGGCGGTCCCCTCTTCTCGCCCCGGCACATTCAAGGGGTAGGAACGTGCCAGTCCAGCCTGGCGCCGGGCGCCCGAGAGTGGCCAGGCCGTCCGAGGTGGGCAAAGTTTGCCCGTACTGCACCACCACGATAGGCAGGTCGGCGCAAGTTGTTGAGTGCCCGGGTTGCGGGCGGGTCTATCATGCTGACTGCTGGCAGGATAACCACGGCTGCGCCCTCTACGGGTGCCGGGCGCGGGCTTGAAGGACATTGAAGTGAGGTATCGTCAGGATGAGGCATGACTGACGGCCCCGGGCTAGAAAGTCCCCGGGGCCGTCCGCCTTGCGAAGCGTCTCACCCCCGCACCATGGCAAGGCCGAAGTCGCCCTGTGCCAGGGCCGGAGCCTGATATCAGGCCTTTCCTGTGCTCGTTCAGTGGGGTTATAGGGTTGCAGGGCATCCCTCACTCCGAAAGAGGCACGATCAGCACTGTTCCGTAGTAGATGCGGTCCGGATCGGATAGCCCATTCCTCAATGCTAGTTCCCGATACCGAGTGCCCGTTCCGTAGTAGTAAGCACTGATCCCCCATAGAGTGTCGCCTGGCTGGACCCGGTAGCCCACCTCGATAGACAGGTTGTCTGCGATAGCGACCCCATCTTGCCCTGATGGCCCACTTCCCCCAGGTTGCTCCCGCAGCCTCGGTCGCTCCGACCGCCCAGCCGGCGGGCAACAGAGAAACCAGACGAGCGCCGCGACCAAGACAAGCCAGATGGCTATAGCTATCAGACGTCCCGGCACTGGATCCGGGTAACGGGCGCCCCCAACACCTCCTCGCCGGCTCGGGCGGAGCACATCGGGCTGCCCCTGGGCTCGCCGCGTCGGGCCAGACGCGCGGTAATCCACGATTCGCCCGCTCTCCGCGATGGCCACGCGCGACCCGCCCTGCCGACGGCTTCCGCCCTGGCCTGAGGGCCCCTCTCGCTGTAAGTAATCCACGTCCCGCCTGGAGCAGGAGCGCTCCTGCGGGCCTGACGGCCGTCCTCCGGCGTTAGCGTCTCCCGTGACCGGTAACGGAGCTGTACGCGGGGCAGTCCTGGAACCATCAAGGGTACGGGAGCCGGAAGGAGCCTGCACGGGCTCGCCAGCCCAGGGCGCAGGCGCGGGCCGAGACCAAGGCCTGGGCATGATCGCGCCCTCTACATCCCCCCTGGCCCTAGCCCTGACCTTGCATTTAAACGTCGCAAGCGTTCCGTCCCCGCCGAGAATGAGGAAGTCCTCACACGAGACCACCTCTCCGCCTTGCCATCGGAAGAACCCCCGCGACTGGGCCACAGGGTCGATGACGTACGCCACCTGCCACGGCTGGTCGAAGAAATGCTTCTGGATGAACATGTCGTGGCCAGACAGGAACACCCCAAACCCCGGGTGGGTGTGGAACCACCCTACGATCTTTTGTCCCGGATACCGTTGTTCCATGACCTCGTAGATATATTGCCACGTCTCGTGGGTAAACGTCAGGCTTGCTCTCTTGGCCTCGCTGAATCGCGCCTCTATGGCTGCCGCCACGAGGATGCCTGGTTGGCGCGGCATACCAGCGTCCGCCTCGGCCCGCCTCGACGCCCCCGTGTCGCTCCACGCAGCGGGGCAGGCCTTCGCAGGGCCTGCTGCGGAGCCGATGCCGCCTTCCGTCGCGCACCCACCGGCATCGCCGACGTCTGCATCGGTGCCTACGCCTGCGTCTGTGTCTGTGTCTGCGTCTCTGTCCGGGCCAGCACCTGTGTTTGTGTCCGCATCTACATCTCTATCTGCGTCTGCGTCTACATGGCAGCTGCCGCTCTCGCCCCGCGCTGCCCGCAGCAACGACGAGATATCGTTCGCATGCCGGCCCACCAGCACCCCGCCTCGCTCCCGCGAGGTGTCGCCCCTGGCAAACTGCTCCATGAATCTGAAAGCCTGCTCGCTCACGATGATGACCACGTCGCTCACCCCGCTCGTCCGTGTCATCCCGCGCCTCCCAGCGCCTCCTCCCGGTCCCCTCCGAGCTCGAAGTGGACCATTTTGAGACCGTCCCGGGCGGTCAGAATGTCGAAAGGAGGGATTCCCGCATCCTTGAGCGTCATATCGAGGTACGGCTCATTACCCTGTATCGAGTGGGTGAACTCGGGCCGTCGCATCCCGCCGCAGCCCGGGCAGCGCGCGTCGCTTTCCGTAAGCCGTCCGAGCTGGTCTATGCGCCGCGCCGAGGTCCCGCACCGCTCACACGTAAACCCTGTGACCAGTTCCCTCGAAAACTCGAGGACCGCGTCCCGGCCGAGCAGTTCTCGCGCGAGGCTGAGCGCCTGGCCGAGGGTCGTTTCATGTGCGGAGAGCGGCGTTGTCAGGACCTCGCCGAAGCTGTCGTGAGCCGGACAGTCGTTTCGCCTGGCATAGGTGACCACATAGGAATCGTAGGTGAGACCGTTGTATACGAACCCGCGGCCCGATAGAGTGGGCAGGTCCTGCCGGCGGTGAATCAGCTTCACCGCCTCCTGCACCTGGATACCGGCGATCACCGAGGCCGTCGTGGGCGTGGTGGGGACCTTCCCTGCCAGCATCTCGCCACGGCTCAGCAAGGTGCAGGACTTCCTCAGGTTGAGCAGCCGGTAATCGGTCTCCCCCATGGTGCACTCGTAGCACGGGCCGTCGGGCGGGACGAACACCCTGGCAACGCCGATGAGCACCTCGATGGCTCCATCCACCCACGGCGTGCCCGTGCGCCAGCAGCTCTGGTTTATCGCGACCCTCGCCTCTCGGTTGTCCAGCCCCCCGAGCACTACATCCATTGCGCGGAAGACGCCCAGGCCGATATCGGTGATGACGTTGCCGACCACAGCCTTCGCCTGCACGTCGGGGTTTATCTCCCGCACGCGCCTCGCCGCAACCTCAGCCTTGAACTCCCCCTCGTCCTCGGCCCGGTACAGGACCGAACGCGAAAGGTTCGAGTTTTCGATGCGGTCCAGGTCCACAATGAGGACGTGCCCCACCCCGAGCAGGGCCAGGCTCTTCAACAGTTCGTTCCCGAGCGCGCCCGCGCCCACCACCATCACCCTGGCCCGCCTGAGCTTCTCCTGGTCCCACCACGGGATGAGACGCAGGCGGCTATATCTATCCTCGGGCGCGTCCGGGTCCACCACGAGCGGCGGCGTACATAACGCCATGGTAATCCCCCCTATCCCCCTCTCGGATTCTCTCTACCTCGCCCCGTCGCGTCAGCGCTCCGACATCGCCGCATCATCACGTCGTAATAGGGTTCGCGACCGGCGGCACCGCCGGGCAGCGGTTGTCACCGCCGGGTGGCGGGTCGGCGTCTCGCCGCCCTACCGCCCGGTAGCCAGTACCCGGTGCTCGGCACCCAGCGTCTGGCGTCGCCTCCCCTCTGGACGGCGGCTTTGCTAGCCAGCGGTGATTTCCGGCTGGAGCCTCAACACGTCGCCGTCCTTCACCCCCGCACCCGCAAGGGTGTCCTCGTCAGCGAGCTGCCTGCCCGAGGCCTTGTGATGGAATTTGTAGCTTATGGGCTGGCCGTCGGGGCCTGTCGCGGGCAAGTTCATCATCTCCACCAGCTTCGCTATGATCCTGCGGACAGGGGTGTCGTCAGGAACGGTCGCCTCCTGTTCCTTGCTCCCTGTAGCGTCGATGATCTTAACGTTGATCTTCCCCACGGTGCGAACCTCCTTTTATTAGGACGATCTCGATGTCGTCCTCTGATGCGGCGGGCGCGGCCTCGGGCGTGGACGCCGCCTCGGGCGTGGGCACAGGCGCCGGCGCGGACGCGAGCCCCGGCCCGAACCCGGGCCCGGATCCGGACCCGGAGCCGCAGCCGGAGCCTGAGCCGGACCCGGACCCAGATGCGGGTGACCGGACGGAACCGGCGGGAGGACCGGGACTAGCGGGACGAGCGACACTGGCGGGACGAGTGAGACGCACCTCGACTTCGTCCGGTTCGTTAGATGCGCGCCTGCTTTCGCCGGGTGCGCGTCCGCTGCGTTCGCCCCGCTCGGTCCCCCGACCGTTGGCTGCACGCGTGCGCCGCATCGCCCGCCTCCGCGTCCTCATCCGCCCCAGCACCGCCAGCGTAAGGCCGCCGACGGCCACGAGTGCCGCCGCTACCACAGCCCACCTGAGAGCCTCGATGATCACGTCGGCCGCAGCATTGGCAGGGACATTGCGGGGTTCATCCACCACCAGGACCGATGGCTCACCTTCTGGAACAGCATATCGTGCGACCGTGCCCGGACCATCCAGGCTCCATGACGCGCTGACAGCGTAGGCCTTGAGCAGCGGAACGACGTCTGCCACCGGGACTGCAAACCCCAAGCCGCTCGCCTGCCTGGCCAAGAGAACGACGATCCCCACGACCTCGCCGGAAGAGCTCACCAGCGGCCCGCCGCTCGTCCCCTTGTTGAGGCTCGCGTCTGTCTGTATGTAACGAGCCTCACCGATCTCTCGGATCGGCCCGCTCACTATGCCCTGCGTGAGAGTGTGGTCCAATCCGAACGGGCTTCCGAATACCAGCACCGGTTCCCCCGGCTCAAGGGCATCCGAGTTTCCCAGGCGCGCCACGGGCACGTTTACAGCATCGGCCTTTAGAAGCGCCACATCCGGCACGTCCGACGCTCCCACGAACTCGGCGGCCGCCGCCCTTCCGTCGGCGAGCACCACCGCGATCTGCCTGGTCCCCGCTACCACATGGCCTGCGGTGAGGACGTAGCCGTCAGGGTTTATGAAGAATCCAGTGCCTATCCCTGTGTCAGTGCGGACTTCAACCACCGAGGGGCCCACCTGGCGCGCCACGAATCGCCACATCGCCGCCGCGCCATCGGGTGCGGGCCCCGCCGCAGCCGCGGCAGCCGACGAGACCGGGACCGGGGCCGCGGCCCAGCTTATCCAGCCTATCGAGATGACGGCAAAGACCAACGCCGCCACGAGCAGGCCCCTGAGCGACGGCGCCCCGGTAGATCCGGCTCTGCTGTGTGGGAGACTAACTGCTCGCCTGAAGCTCATTGCCACACACCTCCGCACAGGTGACTTGTGACGACCCGCGACGACCTACACCTGCGGCAGGCCTGAGACGTCCTGTCCTGAGACGCCCTGCAGCACTTTGCAACGCTCTGAGACGTCCCGCAGGCTCTACGGGACTCTAAAAGTAAACAGTGGGCTCTGCAAGTGAACAATACACCATGGCCGCGACACGGAATCGTGTCGCGCCGGGTCGCGTCGCGGCGGGCTATGTCGCGTCGCGCCACGCCACGTCACCTCACGTCACGCTGCGCTGAGTCGCGGCATCGGAACATTGCGGCGTGCCACGTCCCACGCTACGCCGGGACGCGTCACGCCGGGGCACGGCATATCACTGTGCGTCACGTCATGTGCGCCACACCACGCCACACCACGCCACGAACGCGCGACGGATGGAACAGAACGAGCTTGACCGGCCATGCCGTGCCCAGCGTCTGTCCGCTTGTCTGTCTTCTGGATTGAATGCATGATATAGGAAACGGATGGGGCGAAGCGGGACGGACCAGGGTCGAGCGGAATGGAGCAGGCCGGGCGGCGGGTTGAGCGGGGCCTGCAGAAGGGCAGGTCCGGGTCCCTAACTGGGACCCGGACCTGCCGCCACCTGTATCTCCGCGAGCAGCCCCCGACAGCCTACCACCTGAACCCCGTCCTGCCCGATAATCTGCGCCAGGGGAATCGGCAGAAGGCCGGCCCGTAGGCCCGGCAGATGAGGTTCCTCGACGAACCCGGGCGCGTCGGCTTCCGCGTCCAGCAAACACATGTCTTCGTCGTCTGACTTCGCGACCGTTCCGCCACGGCAAGCGGCGTTCCGGAGGATGGTTACCACGGTGACCTTAGCGAGAAGGTCCATCGGGATAAAGTAGGTTATCTCCGCCGGCACCATCGTGTAGAGGAGACCCTGGGTCTCGCGGTCCCATACCCATCCTTCACTCCCATCAAGCCTCTTCGTTTCCACAAGGATGTCCTGGTAATTCCTACGGCGGAACTTCTCCCTCACGGTTATCACCTTCCCGCTCCGGGTGATGAGTGCCCTGCGTGGGCAGTACGGGTCCTCGAACTCTATGATGTCCCAGAGGTCGCCCACGATCTTCTCCACCGCCTTCTTGTAAGCGGCTGCCTCGCGGCATTTCCGGTTGAACCTCAGGTTCTCTTCCATGGGACTCATGTTCCGCATCTTGACCGACCTCCTTGCAGAAAGGTGTCAGCGGCAGGGAGCGCCCTTCTGAGTCTGGACGCGAGTCTGGATGCGAGTCTGGGCACGGACCCGCCCCGTCCGCTGCACCCGTCATAATAGCGCACCCTCGCGACATTGACGCGACGCGACCTGACGTCACGTGACGCGACGTGATGCGACTAAACGGCGCGACAACGTGAGCCAACGCAACGAGGCGAGGCGCGCTGTTGCGAGGATGCGCGGCGCCGTGCGCGAGGCTGCACGGCGCTCAAGCGGGGTAGCACCATATAACTGAACGCTTTGTCAGGACAAGACGCAGGAGGGCAGGCGCCGAAGCTGATGACGCCCTAAGTGAGGGTGCAGAAATGCTCCCGACTTTTGGCAGGGGTTGCCGGTGATTGCACGAGGGGTGTCAAGATCCGGCCACTGGCCAGACGGGCCGGATTTTGTCAAGGCACCCCGCTTGGGGCGCCGTCCCCGAGTGCAACACCGGCAACCCGGCAACTACTGGAAGAGGGGCGAGAACTAACGCACCCTCACTTAGCAGCGGTGATGCTATCCGAGAGGAAGGAAGGATCGCTGGCATCGTCGCCATGAGTGTTGCAGCCGATGACACCCCGTCGGCGGTGATCCTACTCAGGCAGGCGGCGCAGGAAGCGCACGCCCCAGAGCATCGGCGTGATGTGCACAGGCGCGCGTCGGGCGCTCGCGAGAGCACGTTCGAAAAGGTCCACGCCGATTGCGACGCGGGCGGCCAGCATGGCCTCCCCGGCCTCCGCGCTGGCCTTGCTGGGGTCGCCCATGTAGGGTTTCATCGCTGGGTCCCCGACCCAAGCGAGGGTGTTCGCAAGATGCTCGAGGTCGCGGCCGATGACGCGCCCGCCCAGGGCGCGAAGAAGGCGCCCGAGCCCGGACACCAGCGCCACCGCTCCTGTGCGGCGCTGCGGCAAACGAGACGGCGGGACTTCGTGAAAGTCGGTTGACACGCGCGCTGGGTCGCACGCGAGCATGAGCGAGGTCTCGTTGGTGCCCGCGTGGTTGTCGGCATCGTCCCCGCACGTCCCAGGGCCGAGGCCGGTGCGTCGAAGGAAATCTGGGTCGTGCTGCACCATGAGCCGGTAGTCGACGCCGAACGGGTCTATGAGATAGAACCTGTGCCTGCGCCAGAGCGCCCGGGCCGCGGCCTCGACGGCCATCTGGTGACGCGGCCCGCCGTGGTTGTCCGCCACGAAGAGGTAGCGGAACCCCTGCTTCGCAAGGCCGCGCCCGTACGCCACGAGCACCCCCTCCAGATGCGGCGCCGGGACCGAGAGGGAGCCAGGCACCGGCAGCGCGTCGGACCCGCAGTGGAGCGGCGGCAGCTTCACGAAGGTCAGCTCAGGGTGGCGGTCGGCAAGCGCGGCCGCATAGCGGCGTAGAAGCTCCTCGGAGATGAACACGTCGGTGCCCACAGGGAGG
>Ga0134100_1001495_pt1 | contig 21669 bp, 22 predicted proteins | sample 11_taG_2_FD_94444 | JGI IMG/M metagenome (GOLD analysis project Ga0134100, IMG submission 94444) | Switchgrass degrading microbial communities from high solid loading bioreactors in New Hampshire, USA - 11_42_5_180_A3 metaG | ecosystem: Engineered > Bioreactor > Semi-continuous > Anaerobic >...
CAGACCGGCTGGCGGCGGGAGCCCATCCCTGCGCATAGGCCTCAGCCCATGCGCCGGCTTCGGCCGCAGCGTCGGTTCCGGCCGCCGCGGCTTCCACCGGCAGGGGCTGCTGGTCCCCAGTCGACTGGGTGGAAGCGGTCTCGCTTTCCTCACCGGCCTGTGCGGGTGAGGCTGCCTCAGCCGACGCCTCCCCCGCCACGCCCGCCTCCGACGCAGACGCAGCGGCGGGCGCCGGCGCCTGCTCGTCCTTCGTCACCCAGTAGCCCAGCGCCAGGAGGAGGAGTACCCCCAGGAGCACCGGTGCGAGCGGGCTGGCCAGAGCCTGGCGGCCGCCATTCGAACGGCGCGCGCGGCTGCGGGCGCCGCGTTTCACGCGGGCGCCCGTCGCAGAACGTCGTTTCGCCTTGCTCGCCTTACCGGAGTTCAGCGCGGACCACCTCCCCGATGGCCGCGGCCAGGCTGCGGAGCTGGTCCATGTCGGGCCCCTCCAGCATCACCCGGATCAGCGGCTCGGTGCCCGAGGCGCGCACCAGCACGCGGCCACGGCCCGCCAGCGCCGCCTCGGCCTCCGCCACGGCAGCCCGGATGGCCGGGTTCTCCTCCCAGCCCTCCTTGCGACTCACCCGCACGTTCTCCAGCCACTGGGGCAGGCGCTGCCACTGGTTCGCCAGCGCCGAGAGGGGCTGGCCCTCACGGGCGACCACGGAGAGCAGCTGCACGGCGGTGAGGATGCCGTCGCCGGTGGTGGCGAGCGCACCGAAGATCACGTGGCCTGACTGCTCGCCGCCCAGCGTGTAGCCGCCCTTCAGCATCTCCTCCAGCACGTACCGGTCGCCCACCTTGGTCCGCAGCAGGCGGAGGCCGTGTTCGCGGAGGAAGAGTTCCAGGCCCATGTTCGACATCACGGTGGCCACCACGGTATCGCCGGGCAGGAGGCCGCGCCGCTTCAGGTCCAGCGCGCAGATGGACATGATCTGGTCGCCGTCCACCAGCTGGCCCCGCTCGTCCACGGCCATGCAGCGGTCGGCGTCGCCGTCGTGGGCGATGCCCGCGTGCGCCTTGTGCGCCAGCACCGCCTGCTGCAGGGCCTCGGGGTGGGTGGAGCCGCAGCCGTCGTTGATGTTGATGCCGTCCGGCGCGGTGTTGAGCGGAATCACCTCCGCACCCAACCGCCGCAGCACCTCGGGGGCCAGACGGTAGGCGGCGCCATGGCCGCAGTCCACCACCACGCGCATCCCACGGAGCGGGCTCCCGGTGGCCACGAGGTGCTGGATGTAAGCCGCAACCTCAGCCTCGCTGGTGCGGATGGTGCCCAGATCCGCCCCCGTCGGGCGGGGCATCGTATCGGTGGTCGAGCGCACCAGCGCCTCCAGTTCGTCCTCCACGGCGTCGGGCAACTTGTACCCGTCGCGGGAGAAGAACTTGATGCCGTTGTCGGGAGCCGGATTGTGCGAGGCCGAAATCATCACGCCGAAGTCGGCCTGCATGTGCGTCGTGATGAACGCGACACCGGGCGTCGTCACCACGCCCAGGTCCACCACGTCGCCGCCGGCGGAACAGATGCCGGCGGAAAGCGCCGCGGCCAGCATGGGGCCGGAGCGCCGGGTATCGCGGCCGATTACCGCCACCGGGCGTTGGCCCGCGTCCCTGCGGGCCAGGGTGGCCGCCGCCCGGCCCAGCGCAAAGGCGAGTTCGGGGGAGAGATCGGGAGTGTTGGCCACACCGCGTACACCGTCAGTTCCGAACATCCTGGGCATTCAGCCCGCCCCTTTCTAGTCAGTTTCTACCGGAGGAGCAGAGATGGTCACTTCGACCACCGCCGGGTCGATGGCCGACTCGACGATTTCGGGCGGGTACGTCACCTTCACCGGCAGCCGGTGGGTGCCCGGCCCGAGCCCGCCCACGTCCACGAAGGCGCCCACGGCGCTCGCGTCCAGCGGGTGGATCAGCGTATAGCGGCCCGTCAGCCGCACCTGGACGGTGGGATGGCTGAGGGCAACCTCGAAGCCCTCGGGGGCGTTCTGCACCATGATGGGCACGGCGCCGAACACCTTCTCCGCGGTGAGCTCGCGGATCGTAACGGTGACCTCCACCGAGGTCTGCGCCACGCTGGTCCCTTCGGGTGCGATCAGCCGGGCCACCGTGGTGAAGCTCTGCGTCTGGCCGGTAAGGTCCACCGGCTCCGTCAGCACCGTGGAGACCGCGGGCAGGGTGCCGTCCAGGCTGGCCGAGCGGATGGTGACGGTCTCGGGGGAGACGCTGAGGCCGCCCAGCTCAAACCCGGCGGGCAACTCGCCGGTGGTCTGGGGCTGCACCGTCACCCGCTTGCCCGGCGGCAGCTCCTCCCACGTGATCACCACGTCCGCGTAATGCTCTGCCAGCTTCTCCACCGGCTGCATCACCGCGTCGACCAGGCGGACGGGCTTCTGCAGCCGCATGCTCGACTGCGTGAGCTTTCCGTCTTCCAGGGGCGGCTCCAGGTCAGAGCTCTGCAGGGAGACCACCGCCGTGCGCACCAGCCCCAGGTAGTCCGACCGGCCCGACACGGAAATGGTTTCGCGCACGGGCCGGGCGGTGTACCGGAACTCCCGGTCGCCCACGGCGACGATGCCGGAATCGGGGGTGACCATCACCGGGACCGTGATGGTGCGGTTCTCCACCAGCGTCACGGTCACGGTGGGCGGGGTGGCCCGGTACTCCAGCTGCCCCCGGTAACGCTCGGGGCCCGATACCTGCACCCGCACCTCCTGGGCGCGGCCGGGCTGCTGCACGGTGCTGTAGTCGACCCACGCGTGCAGGTCGTCGGCGGTCAGCGAGGAGACCAGGAGGTTCGGCCCGGTCACCCGCACCTCCACCTCGGTCTCCAGGTCCAGCCTGCCCTCGTAGACCTCCCACTCGGGGTGCGAGATCACCTCCAGCGGCACGTCGAACGAGACCGAGGTCACCTTATTGTAATCCTGTACCACCATCGCCCAGAGCAGGACGGCGGCAACCACCGCCAGGGCCTTCAGCCAGAAGTCCTGTTTCACGAGGGAGAGCAGCCGCTTGATCATGACGAAGACCCCCAGCCGAAAAGCCCCCGCACGCTGCTTGGCCGCTTGCCGCGGTCCATCAGCTTGAGCAGTATCTCCCGCAGGGATTTCTCGTCCAGATTTCGGGTCAGCCCGCCCTGATAGGCCACCGAGATGATGCCCGTCTCCTCGGAGACGATCACCACGACGCAGTCGGTCTGCTCCGTGATGCCGACCCCCGAGCGGTGGCGGGTGCCCAGGTCATGCGAGAGGACGGTGGACTCGGCCAGGGGCAGCCAGCAGGCCGCCGCAGCCACCCGGTTGTTCTGGATGATGGCAGCGCCGTCGTGGAGGGGGGTCTTTTCCACGAAGATATTGACCAGAAGCTCGGCGGAGACCAGGGCATCCAGCTTGATGCCGGAGTCGATGTACTCCTTGAGGCCCGTCTCCCGCGCAAGCACAATCAGGGCGCCCGTCTTGTTGCGCCCCAGGATCTCCGCGGCGCGCACCACCTGGTCGATGGTGCGCCGCATCTCCGCGTCCTGTTCCTCGTCGGATCGCAGGCTCGCCTTGATCAGGCGGCCCCGGCCGAGGTGCTCCAGGGCGCGCCGCAGCTCGGGCTGGAAGATGATCGGCAGCGCCACCGATGCCGCGATGAAGACGTTCTCCAGGATGAACTGGATCGTATACAGGCGAAGCCACTCAGCAACCTGGAGCGCAACCACGAGCGTGATCACGCCGTTGATGAGGGGCACGGCCCTGGTGCCGCGAATCAGGGAGAACAGCTTGTAAAAGATGTACGCCACCAGGGAGATGTCGAGAATGGTACGGAAAAAGTCCCAGGGGGAGCGCATCCCAACGGCTGCCATGAAGTTGGCGATATGGTCGAGGTTTACGGCGACCACCCCCTCGTGGCAGAGGCCCCAGCTTCTCGCTCCATGATAGCATGGCTTAATCGACCGGACTATTGGACGAAACGGCGCCCAGAAAAGTTCGGCGGCGCCCCTCAGGGGAACGCCGCAGCGACAAGTTTACTCCCCTTCGCCCGGATCTTCCTCGCTGGCGGAGGTGTAGTAGGCGAGGCTCTGGAGCTCAATGGTCAGGTCGATGTTCTGGATGAACACACCATCCAGCTTCAGCTTGGCCGGTGCGAAGTTCAAAATGGCCTCGATGCCGCCCTGCTTCATTAACTCCGCGGTGGACTGTGCGGCGGAGGCCGGCACGGTGAGGATGCCGATCTTCACGCCCTGCTGGCGGCAGGTCTCCACCAGCTGCGACACGGGTTGGATCCGGACGCCCATCACGTCGGTACCGATCTTCTCGGGGTCGGTATCGAAGAGTGCGGTGATCTGAATGTCCTTGTGCTGTGAGATGGAGTAGCGGGCGAGCGCGTGCCCCAGGTGACCCACGCCGACCAGTGCGGCCCTCACCCCGCGGTGCAGGCCCAGGATCCGGGCGATGCGGCGGCTGAGCAAGGACGTGTCGTAGCCCACCCCCCGGGTGCCGAACGCCCCGAAGTAGGCCAGGTCCTTGCGAATCTGCTCCGGCGAAAGTCCCGTCCGCTCCGCCAGCTCAGCCGATGAGATGATGGGCACGTCGGCGGCCGCAAGCTCGCTGACGACGCGCAGGTAGATCGGCAGACGCCTGATCGCAGCCTCGGGAATATTGGTCCGTCGCATACCGTTGCCTCCTGATCACCAGGATGAAAACCGGATATCAGAACTTCCGGTTGACAACAAAATCGGCAAGGGTCTTCAACACAGGCCGGGTGGTCAGCGTGGGCACCCGCTCCAGCGCCCGCACGGCCCGGTCGATGTGCTCCCGCGCCTTCTCCCGGGCGTAGTCGAACGAGCCGGAGGCCGCCAGGATCTCCTTCACCCGCTCCACCTCTGCCGCACCGATCGACCGCGTGCCGATGATCTCCCGCAGTTCGCCGCGCATGGGCGAGTGGTGCAGGGCGTGAATGACAGGCAGCGTCAGGATGCCGATCTTCAGATCGCCGCAGACGGGCTTGCCCAGCGTGCTCTCATCGCCGAAGAAGTCGAGCAGATCGTCGGCGATCTGGAAGCTGAGGCCGATGCCCATGCCGTACTCGTAGACGGCGTCAACTTCCTCCTCGCCGGCGCCGGCCATCACGGCCCCGAGGCGGCACGCCTCTGCGATCAGGTACCCGGTCTTCTGGGCAATGCGCTTGAAGTAGTCCTCCTCCGTCTGCTCCACATCAAAGTAAGAGGCCATCTGCGCCAGCTCGCCCTGGCTCATCTCGCGCACCACCTCGGACATGAGGCGCACGACCCGGTTGTTGCCCGTCTCGGAAAGCAGGGTGAAGGACTTGGCGAAGAGGTAGTCGCCGACCAGGACGGAGACCTGGTTGTCCCAGATGGCGTTCACCGTGGGCCGTCCCCGACGCAGCGTGGCGTTGTCCACCACGTCGTCGTGCACGAGCGTGGCCATGTGAATGAGTTCCACCGCAACCGCCACGTCGATCACCTTGTCGAGGCTGACGCCCGGGAAGCGGCTGGAGAGGATCACCAGCGCCGGACGGATGCGCTTGCCCCCTGCCCTGAGCAGATGTGTGGAAACTTCTTCCAGCATCTTCTCGCGCGTCGACAGGGCCGCTTCAATGGCGGTCTCCACCCGGCGCAGATCGTCGGCAATGGTTGCGAAGACGTCCAGCGGCTTCAGATTGTCGGCGAGCGGTTGGAAACTCACCTGATCACCTGCTTTTCAGAGGGTAAGCTGGCTGAGCAGATGGAGCATGGCATCATGCAACATCGAGCTTGTGAATCATTCCTATTGTACCATGACGAGGGTCATTCGCAAGCTGTAAAGACTACGTATTGCGGTTCACAGGAGGGCGTCCGAAAGCGCCATGAGCTGGCGCATCCGGTGTGCCGCCCCCGATTTGCTGACCGGCGGACGGCAGAGTTCACCCAGCTCCTTCAGGCTCGCGTCGGGATAGGCCAGCCGGAGGGCCGCCAGCTCCCGCAGGGGCGCGGAGAGGCTGTCCAGGACGCCGGCGGCCTTCAGCCGCTCGATGGCCTCCACCTGCCGCGCCGCGGCGTCGGCCTGCTTCGCCACGTTGGCCAGTTCGGCGTTGACCTGCCGGTTGACCCTGTTCTTCATCTCCTTGAGGACCCGCACCTGCTCGTAGCGCAGGAGGGCCTGGTGGGCGCCGATCACGCCGAGGAAGCGGACGATCTGCTCCGCCTCCTTCACGTAGAGAACCAGCACATCCCTGCGGGCCACCATGCGCGCGGCGATCCCGTAGCGGAAGAGCATCTGCCCCAGCGCGTCGGCCGCCTCCGTGGCGCTGGTGCTCAGCTCCAGGTGGTGCTGCTTCTCCGGCGCCGCCACCCATCCGGTGCCCAGGAACGTCCCCCGCAGGTACGCCCGGCAGCAGTGGTCGTTGGCGAGCTCGGGCGGCTCCGCCCACTCGGTGAGCTCGCCTTCCGGGGTGACGAAGCCCGCCATCCGCAGCAGCTCGCGGATGCCGGGCTGCGGCGGGATGAAGACCCGGTAGACCAGGTTCTTGCGCAGCTTGCGCCGGCGCATCACCACCAGCTTATACTCCACCTGCGAGACCGTGCGCAGGAGCCGGATCGCTTTCCGCGCCACCGGTCCCGAGTCTGTGGAGAGGGTGAGCGCGACGCGGCCCCCTCCGTGCAGCTCAATCCGGCCGATGGCCCGCACGAGCCCCGCCAGCTCCATCCGCTGGCAGCAGGGCAACTCCGGGCCCGGCAGTGCCAGCTCGGCCTTGACGGCGGCGGAGAAGGACTGTTCTTCGGCCAACGCTCACGCCCCCCCGGGCTGCCCGTAGCGGGTCTGCATGTATCGGAACAGCCGGCGTCGCTCCTCCTCGGGCAGGATAATCGGCTCGCCCAGATGGCTTGCGATGCAGTAGAGTTGCGCGGCCTCCTCCACCCCGACGGCCACCGCATAGGCCCGGTCAAGGGTGGGCCCCACGGCCATGACGCCGTGGTTCTGGAACAGCACGGCCACGTCCTCGTCGCCGAGGGTTTCCACGGCCGTCTGCGCGAACTCCTCGGTGCCGCTCGGCGCGTACGGCGCGCAGCGCACGGCGCTGCCCACCAGGCCCGCCAGTTCCGTGGAGATCACCGGCAGTTCCCGGCCGACGCAGGCGAAGGCCGAGGCGTAAAGCGAGTGGGTGTGCACGATGCCGCCCACGTCGGGGCGCCGGCGGTAGGTCAGCCGGTGCAGCGGGGTCTCCGTGGAGGGGCGGCGTCGCGCGTCCACGACGTTGCCGTCAAGGTCGAGCACGCAGATGTCCGCCGGTTCCAGGCGGTCGTAGGGCATGCCGCTGGGCGTGATGGCCAGCAGGTCCGTGCCCGGAATCCGGCAGGACACGTTGCCCGAGGTCAGCCGCACCAGACCGTCGGCCTGCATCCGGCGCGCGATGGCGATCACCTTCCGCCGCTCGGCCTCGTAGGGCAGCGCCGGTTCCGCCTCCTCAGCGACGCTGAGCAGCAGGCCGTCGACCCGGGCGCGGCGGCCCTCCCAGTCGGGGGAGACCGCGGCGACGCCCCAGAGCAGCGGAGCATCGCCCACCACCGGCGGCTCTCCGGCCGCCATCACGGCCGGGCGGGTGCGGTCCAGCACCTCCAGGGGTGAGAACTCCGGCGCCACGAGGATCGCGTCGTCCGGGTACGCCGTCCCCTCCAGCCGCCGGGCCAGCCAGCGGGCGACCATCTGCAGGGCCTGCGCCCGCTCCGCCAGCTCCTCGCTGCGCGCCATCACCCCCGCCACGAGCGCGGCCGCCTCCTCCAGGGCCGCCGGCGCGGCCAGGCCGTGCTGGTCGATCAGCATGGTGACCCGTTGCGTGAAGGCCGCGTCCTGCAGGGCCTCGCGGCACTGTTGCAGCACCACCCTCCCCCCGAGGGTGGGCTGCCGCTCGATCCACGTCTCCAGGTCGGCCAGCCCGCGGGCCAGCGCCTCCCGCAGGCGTCCGATCTCCGCCGGCCGGTCGGCGCACCGCGCCCGCTCCGGCCTCTCCGGCGCACCCACCCAGACGATGCGCCCCTCGGCCGTCCCCGGCCAGCCTCCCGCCGCGGTGTAGACCGCCATCTACCGTCTCCCCTCCTCCATCGACCGTTCCCGCAGCCGCTGGCGAAACAGGAAGAACTCCCACGGGGTGCGCTCCTGGCGCGGCCGGCGGGTCAAGAACAGCTGTCCGATCGCCTGAGCCAGTTTCACCGGATGGTGGCGCACGTAGTCGCCCTCCACCGTGAGCAGGTCGCGGGCCACCACCTGGACGCCGAGCCTGTAGGCCGCCGGGTCGATCACCACGGGAACCGCCCCTTGCTCTGCATAGCGTTCCCGTACCTTCGCCGGCACCGGCCGGTTGTTCGCAAGGCAGACGTCGATCAGGCCGTAACCGCCGTGGTCGATCAGGGCCCGGAGGTGGTGCGACACGGCGTAGCCGTCGGTCTCGCCCGGCTCGGTCATGACGTTGCACACGTAGATCTTGAGGGCCTGTGAGCGCCGGATGGCGTCGGCCACACCCGGCACCAGCAGGTTGGGGATGATGGAGGTGTAGAGGCTGCCGGGGCCCATCACGATGACCTCGGCCTCGGCGATGGCGGTGAGAACGTCGTCCAGCGGGGCGATGGTGCCCCCGTCCGCCCGCTCCAGGAAGACCCGCCGGATGGGGCTGCCTGCCTTGCCGATGAACGACTCACCCGAGACCACGCGGCCGTCGGCCAGTTCCGCTCGCAGGATCACGTCCGCAAGGGTCGATGGCAGCACCCGCCCCCGCACCGCCAGCACCTCGCTGGCCGCCCGCACGGCGTGGTAGAAGTCGCCGGTCGTCTGGCACATGGCGAGGATGAAGAGGTTGCCGAAGGGGTGGCCGGAGAGCCCCTCGCCGCCCTGGAACCGATACTGGAAGAGGCGCTCCATCAGCGGCTCGGTGTCGGCCAGCGCCACGAGGCAGTTGCGGATGTCACCCGGCGGCAGGATGCCGAACTCCGTGCGCAGCCGGCCAGAAGACCCGCCGTCGTCGGCCACCGTCACGACGGCGGAGATGTTGGCCGTGTACTCCTTGAGGCCCCGGAGCAGGGTGGAGAGACCCGTCCCGCCGCCGATGGCGGTGACACGCGGCCCCCGGAGCAGCAGGCGCCGCTCGAAGAACGCGTCGGCCATGCCCTTCTCCCGGGCCGTCAGCGTGGCCAGCACGGAATGCACGAGCCGGCTCACGCCGAACCAGGTGAGGGCGACGCCCAGCGCCAGCACGAAGAGCCCGACCCACATCGGCCCCTTTCTGAACACGGCGGCGCTGGCGCCGATGTTCTCCACGAGCCAACGGCCCACCAGGGCGTACAGGTTGATCTGGAGGGTGAGCGACAGGCCCACGGCCACGAGGGCCACGCCCAGCACGGCGACGAGCAGCCACCGCTTGATGCCCAGCCCCGGCGCGAACCAGCGCAAGATCCGCATCATGCCTGTTCACCTTCCGTCTGCGCTCCATCCCCGTCGGCCGGAGCCTCCGGCTGAAGCCGCATGTCGCGGTGTTCCACCGACACCGCGTAGCCCTTGTCGCGAATCCAGTCGGCCAGTTTGCGGGCGATGCAGACCGAACGGTGCCGGCCCCCGGTGCAGCCGATGGCGATCGTCAGCTGGCTCTTGCCCTCGCTGACGTACTGCGGCAGCAGGAAGCCGATCAGGTCGGTGAGCAGACGGAAGAACTCCTGCGTGGTGTTCCACTTCATCACATATTCCTGAACCGGGGCGTCCTCGCCGGTCAGCCGCCGCAGATTCTCCACGTAGTGGGGATTCGGCAGGAAACGCACGTCGAACACCAGGTCGGCGTCCATGACCGCGCCGTGCTTGAAGCCGAAGGAGACCACGTTCACGCGGAACCCGGGCTCTTCCCCCTCCTGGCCGAAGAGATCCTGCAGTTCCCGGCGCAGGTCCGACGGTTTCATCGCCGACGTGTCAATGATGTGCCGGGCGAGGCCCCGCAGTTCCTGCAGCAGCTTCCGCTCCTTGCGGATGGCCTCCAGCAGCCGGCCCTGCTCCGCCAGCGGGTGGCGGTGCCGGCTCTCCTTGTAGCGGCGCACCAGCACCTCGTCGGAGGCATCCATGAACAGAATCTGGTAGGCCACGCCGATCTGCTCGGTTTGCCGCAGGGCGCCGATGATCTCCTTGAAGAACCTGCCGCCCCGGATGTCGAGACCCAGGGCGAGCCGGTTCACCTTGCCTTCCGTCTGGTCGAACAGCTCGGCGAGCTTTGGCATGAGCGACGGGGGCAGGTTGTCAACGCAGAAGAACCCGAGGTCCTCCAGGAATTTCAGGGCCTGGGTCTTTCCTGCTCCGGACATTCCAGTCACAATCACCAGTCGAATGGAGTGATCCACACCCTCACCCCCTAGCCTTTCACCGCCCCAGGTTTTCGCCCCCGCGGTGCGCTTCTCCTGTTGCGCGGGTGCGCTTCCTGAACCTCCCCCGCGCCGCCGGCGGGGCGACGATCTCGGTGCGCGGCGCCGGGGCCGTTGCGGCGGTCTCACACGAACGCAACGAGGGCAGGTCGCTCACGACCTGCCCTCCGTGTGCCGACGTCAGCGCCAGACCAGCGTCGCTGCGCCGATCAGCCCGGCGTCGTTGCCGAGCGACGCCTGCACCACCTTCACCACGCTGGCCGGACCGGGCATCGCGTGCCTGGCGATCATCTGCCGCATCGGCTCCATCAGGAACTCGCCGCCGTGGGAGGCGCCGCCGCCGATCACAATCAGCTCCGGGTTCAGGGCGGAGACCAGCATCGCCGACACCAACCCCAGGTACTCCCCGGCCTTGCGCAGGATCTGCTGCGCCTCGGGGTCGCCCCCGCGCGCCGCCGTGATCACAACCCGGGCGTCGAGCCGGCCGCCCTGCTCCGACGCCAGGCGGGCCATCGCGGGGGAGCGCCCCGCCGCCACGACCTCCCGGGCCGCCCGCGCCATGGCGGTGGCCGACGCCACGGCCTCCAGGCAGCCCTTCAGCCCGCAGGTGCACTCGGGGCCGTCCGGGTCGATGCAGATATGGCCCAGTTCGCCCGCCCAGCCGGTTGCGCCGCCGTAAATGCGTCCGCCGAGGATGAGGGCGCCGCCCACGCCGGTGCCCAGGGTATACAGGATCACGTCATCGTGCCCGCGTGCGGCGCCGCACCACTGCTCGCCCAGGCCGGCACAGTTGGCGTCGTTCTCCAGCCGCACGGGAACCCCCAGCCGTTCCCGCACCAGCGCCGCCAGCGGCACGTTCTTGAAGTTCAGGTTGCCGGAACTGACGACCACGCCCTCATCGACGTTGCAGATGCCCGGCGTGCCCACCCCGACTCCGTCGAGGTCAGACAGTTCCAGTCCCGCCGCCCGCAGCGCATCCCGCCCGGCCAGGGCGATGTTCTCGGCCACGCCGGCCGGCCCCTTCTCCGGCTCCGTGGCCCGCTCCGCCCGGGCCACGATCTCGCCGGCGCGGCTCACCACCCCGGCCTTGACGGTTGTAGCCCCCAAGTCGATCCCGAGTGCGTACCCTTGCTCCGCCATGGTTCTGAGCCTCCTCAGTATAGCTGCCTCAGTATTGCTGCCGTTGTTGCCTCCACAGGAGCCAGATGCCGGCGCCCAGGGCCAGGACGCCGAGTGCGAGGCCGTTGACGAATCGCTGCACGTGATACAGGCCGAGCATCCGCAGAAGGTCGACGGTCAGCACCCGCCACAGGGCCAGCGCGCCGATGGCGATGAGTGCAATGCCGACCTGGCGCTGGTTCCAGTGCGCCAGCAGCGCCCGCACGTCGACGAAGCCGCGGTCCTCCACGTCGAGCCCCTGCCGGATGCGCAGGTGGATCTCGCGGGCATCGAAGATGCTGAAGAAGATGGCACCGGGAATGTAGAGGGCCAGCAGGCCCGGAAAGACCAATCCGAGGATCGCACCGCCCACCAGCGTGCCCACGAAGAACTGCAGCCCCCGGTTGAAGAGTCCCATGTACAGGTGGCCGACCCCGGGTGCAATGGAGAGGACGAAGCGCACGAACCCGTTAATCTCCCTGGCCGGACGCTCCATCCGGGCGGTCAGGCAGGTCTTGCAATAGGGGCGGCCGCTGAGCTCGACCAGGCACTCCGCGCAGACCGGCCGGCCGCAACTGCTGCAGATGCCCCGGACTTCCCGGTCAGGGTGGTAGGCGCAGCTCATGTTGTTTCCCTCCTAAAGCTAGTACAGGAAGGCCGTCAGCGCGTACCACACGCTGAGGAGCCGCTGGGAGAAGGGGGCTGCGTGGGCCTCCAGGGCCGCCCAGTACGCCTGGCCCCGGGCCGCCCAGACCGCCAGCCGGCCGGTGGCCTGGCTCCAGAGGAAAAGCCCGTTTCCCAGCGAAACTACCACAAAGGTGGCGCAGAGCGCGTAGGCGAGGCTGGCATACTGGTGCGCCGACCACCGGGTGCGCAGCCAGGGCCACAGCAGGTTGAACGGCCGCGGCTTCTCGGCGGCCACCCGCGCCATCACCCGTTCGGTGAAGTCGTCGGGCAGGGGCGGCGGCTCCGTCAGCACCAGCCGTGCCAGCTCAGGGTCATCGAGATCGGCCGCGAGTTCGTGGCCCTCCGCCAGGAGCCGGCAGTCCTCGCAGCAGGCGAGATGCGCCTCCAGGGCTCTGCGCTCCGGCTCAGGGAGTTCCCTGGCCCAGTAGCTCTCCAGTTGCAGGAGCACGTCGCTGCACCTCACCGCGGTCACCTCCCTCCTGGGCCTTCAGCAGCCGCCTCAGGTTCGCTCTGGCCCGGTAGAGCCTGGTCTCCACCGTGCGCACCGGCACCCCGAGCCGGTCGGCAATTTGCTGGTAACTCAGGTGGTAGAAGTGGTAGAGCACCACCACTTCGCGGTAGTCCGGCGAAAGTTGGCCGATCGCCGCCCTGAGGTGCTCCCGCCGCTCCTCCCTGAGCGTCAGTTCCTCCGGTCCTTCGTCGGGGCTGGGCAGGTCGGCCGGGCGCCGGTCCTCGTCGTCGGGCGGCGGCTCCAGCGGCACCGTCAGCGGCCGGCGCTTGCGGGCCCGGAGCCAGTCGAAGGCGAGGTTGAGGGTGATGCGGTGGAGCCAGGTCGTGAAGGCCGCATCGCCCCTGTACCCCGAGAGGGAGCGGTAGACCTTTACGAAGACCTCCTGCGCCAGGTCCTGCGCATCGGCGGCGTCGCCCACCACCTGATAGAGGGTGCGATAGACCCGGCCCTTGTGCCGGTCCACAAGGGCCGCAAACGCCTCCATATCCCCACGCTGTGCGGCGAAGACCAGAGTCTCATCACGGGGCGTCAATGGGCGACACACCTCTCGGGAGTTCTACCGGTTAGACGCCGGCTCGCTGCCCCATTCCTTCAGCGAGCCCCCATTTCGATTCAAGTGAGCGGAGGCTCAGATATCGTGCACACAGATCAACTGGCTGCCCTGGTGCGGGTCCTCAGTTTCTACCTGGTGGCGCTGGTTGCGCTGGTCTTCTTCGGCGGCCTGCTCCAGCACACGCTCGGCCTGGCTGGAGTGGTGCTCTCCCAGCTTCTGATCTTCGTCCTGCTGCCCCTGTTCTTTACCGCCGAGGTGGAGCGGCGCCCGCTCCGCCCCTTCCTCCGGCTGCGCATGCTGACGCCGGGCGGAATCGGCCGGTCGGCGCTGCTCGGCGTCGTGGGCTGGCTGACCGCCCAGCTCATGGGCGCCATGCTGGTGCTGCTCGTGCGACTGCTGGGAGGAGAGATGGTCCACACCTACCAGATGCTGCTGGACGCGGGCTCGGGGCCGGCGCTGCTGGTGGGGGCGCTGCTGCCCGCCATCTGCGAGGAGCTCTCGTTCCGCGGCTATGTCCTCGGGGCACTGCGCCCGCTGGGGCCCACCGCCGCTGTGCTCCTCACCGGCCTGCTCTTCGGTGCGCTGCACCTCAGCCTCGTGCGGCTGGTCCCCCTCACGCTGCTGGGCATGCTCTGGGCGCTGGCGGTTCAGCGTTCGGGTTCCATCCTGCCGGGGATGATCATGCACCTGTTCAACAATGGAATTGCCCTCGGGCTGACCTTTTTCGTTCAGAATCGGACAAATCCTGCCGAACTGGAGAGCCTGGAGGCGGTTCCCGATGCGGCCCTCTGGGCGGCGGTGGTCATGCTGGGGCTGATGGCCACCGGCCTCGGCGTGACCGCCTACCAGCTGGCGATGGGCTTCAGCCCCCGCCACCTCGCCCGCCCGGTCGAGCTGGAGGTGGAACAGGACTGGCGTCCCCGGCCGGAGCCCGCCCGGGACGCCGCGGCCGACAGCCCGGAGGTGGACCGGCTGCGGGCCGAACTCGCCGTGCTCCACCAGCGGCGCCGCCTCCTGCTGGGCGCCGCCTCGGTGCTGATGGGCGGAATGACCCTCTGCATCTACCTCTGGGCGTCCTTCCAGGAATTGGCGGTCGTCTTTGGCTGACGCGATTCAGCGTTTCCCTTTTTCCTGTACCAGGTTGTTCAGGAGAGCGCTGATCACGGCGTCAAGCACCGAGACCACCACCGCGTTGAGGAAGCCACCCACGTGGAAACCGTCCACCAGGGCCGCCGTCAACAACATCATCAACGCGTTGATCACCAGCGTAAACAGGCCGAAGGTGAGGCACGTGATCGGCAGCGTCAGGAGGCGCAGGATTGGCCTCACGGTCAGGTTAAGCACCGAGAGAATCAGCACCGCGACCGCGGCGGCCCGAAAATCGGAAACGTAGAACCCCGGCAGGACGTCCAGGGCCTCCGCCGCGTAGGCAATTCCCAGGAGCGCAAGGGCATTCAGCACCCAGCGAATCAGCACGCTCACGGAAACCGAACCTCCTCAAAAAAGGGCCCGCCGCTTTCGTCGCGGCGGGCCCTCTCTTCTTGCCTTTCCAGCGCGCCGCACAGAGGCTATTCGACGGTGATGGAGCCGAACCCTGTGCGCACGCGGAGAGAGACCTTCGGTTCTGCCGTATCGAACCCCTCGGTGTGGGCGATCACGTGCTTGTAGCCAATGTTGCGCTCGTCCAGCTCGTAGACCAGGCCGGAGCGGGAGATCGAAACGCTGCCCATACCGGTGTGGGCATCGATGTAGAGGCCGGTGTCCCGGGACAGCCGCCCGGTGTCGATGGTGGCGGAGCCGTTGCCGGTCTTCAGCTGCATCTGCTCCGAACGGCGGCCCGTTGGGATCACGCGCAGGGAGCCGTTCCCGGTGGACGCCTCCAGGTCGGCCACGTCGGCATCGACCTCGATGGAGCCGTTGCCGGACTTGAGGTAGAGCCGGTCGGCGATCACGTTGCGCACGGTGATGCGGCCGTTGCCGGTCCGGGCGCTGCCCTCGCTGAGCCGGAGACCCTCGATCCGGATCGGGCCGTTGCCCGTGCTGGTCTCCAGATGGTAGACGCGGTCCCTGGGCAGGAAGAGCGTCAGGTGTACCTCAACGTCAGACAGGGCGTTCGCGAAGCCCCGGTCTGTCTCCAGCTGGAAGCCGGTCTCGGTGGCCGTCACCCGGCAGGCCTCCTGCGCCTGCCGCTGGGCCTCGGCCTGATTGGACGCACGGGTCTTGGAGACGATCTGGGCCTTGTAGCCGGGCTCGTCCCAGCTCCGCAGTTCCACGGGGCCGTTGCCGGAGAAGATGCGCAGCGGCACCTCGTCGACCGTGAACACGCCGGTGATCTCGGTGGGGAACTGGTACTGCTGGCCCTTAAGCTCGCTGAGCACCCCGGCGACCCGTTCCACCGTCTCCTCGATCAGATTCGTGAGGCTGGAGCCCAGGCCGCCGGACTGGCCGCTGCGCTGGCCAGTGCGCGGCGGCGCGGACGTCCCGCCGGAAGGCTCCTCGTCTCCCTCGAGGGCCTGCAGGAGTGCGACGCCCTCGCTGGGGGTGATCTTCTTGTCGGCCACCATCTGCAGAATCATCAGCCGTTCGTCCTGAGACATCCATCCACCCTCCTCAACGTCTCGGTCTGCACCGCCGACTTCCGCTCCAGCCACCCGGCCAGGGCGCGGATCTGGCGGTAGGGCTCCCGCTGCTCCTGTTCCGCCAGACGCCGCTCCATCACACGCAGCGCCCGGTCCAGCGCCTCATCCACCTCCCGCAGGACGCGCCGCACCAGCTGAGCGGGGCCGTACCCCCGCGGGGTCGGTGCGGCCGCGGACGAGGCCGGCTCGCCGGAGGAACCCACCGCCGCGGGCTCCGCCAGGGCGTCCAGCAGCGCCTCTGCCTCGGCCACGGTGATCTTGCCTTCGGCCAGCATCTGCAGCACCAGCTGTCGTTCTTCGTTCACAGCTGCCACCCCCTAGAGGCTCCTCAACTCGGCCAGCGCCTCCTCGGCGGTGATCTCCCCGCGGTTCAGCCGCTCCAGGAGCTCCCTCCGGCGCTCCTGCTTGGCGCGGGTTTCCTCCTCGACGGAGGTGCGGTCCACCCGGAACCCGAGCGCCTCCAGCACCGCGTCCAGCCGCGCGCGCACGGTGGGGTACGACATGGAGAGCGCGCGCTCGACCTCCTTGATGTTCCCGCGGCACTTGAGGAAGGTGGCCACGAACTCCAGCTGCTCCTCCGTCAGCCGGGCAAAGCGCGTCGCAGAAAACCGACCCTCCAGCCGGGTGTCGCAGTGGCTGCACTGCAGCTGCGTCACGATCAGGTCGCCGTTGCACACGGGGCACCGACTGGGCATTCGCCAGGTCTGCAAACCCGTTCACCTCGCCTCTCCGGGGTGCCCTTCCTCATTGGTTAAGGCCACCCCTTAAGATCTTTAAAGACGTGCTTTCACGTTGATAATACGCGCGCGGAGGGGCAGCTGTCAACAGGTGCCTTTAATGTTTTCAAAGCACCAGTTTCATATTTCGCAGGTTGCACCTTAACATCGCGCACACCCTGAGACGCGTCTGGGCTGCGGCGCGGCTGGGCGGCACTGACCGCTGACGCCCGGCTCCGGTGGTGCCCCGGATGCGCGTGAAGAGCGGGGAGCCGCGCTCCCCGCTCTCTGTTCGCTATGGCAGCACCACGAACTCGTATCCCTCCGCCCGCAGGGCGTCGATGATGAGCGGCACCGCCTCGGCGGTGTGCTTCATCGTGTCATGGGCCAGGATGACCGAGCCCGGATGCAGTTGGTCCAGCACGGCTTCCACCACGAGGTTTGGATCTTTGTACCCGTCCACGACCCCGTCCCAGTCCAGGGAGCCGTTGCTCCAGTTGATCGCCTCCAGCCCCAGCTCGTCCAGCGTGGCCAGGAGCTCGTCATCGTAAGCCCCGAAGGGAGGGCGGAAGTACTTGGGCGGCTCGCCGGTCACCTCGGTGATGAGGTCGATCAGGGGCTGAATCTCGGCGATCTGCTCCTCGCGGCTCAGCTCCGTCATGTTCGGATGGGTCATCGTATGGATCCCCAGCACGTGCCCCTCCTCGTGGATGCGCTTCACCAGATCCGGGTGCTGCTCGGCCCCGTAGCCGGTAATAAAGAACAGCGCCTTCACGCCGGCCGCCTTCAGCCCGTCCAGCACCTGGGGCGTGTAGTTCGAAGGGCCATCGTCGAAGGTGAGCATGGCGACCTTCTTGTCTACCGACGGGTCGCTGGGTACCAGCGGGTAGCCGATCCCGCTCGGCTTCCAGGTCACCTCCGGACCGGTGGGGGCTGGGGGCTCGGAATCAGCCGGCCCGCCTGCGGGATCCGACACATCGCCGGACCCGGCTGGCTCGGTGGGTTCCGTTGTGTGGCCGGACGGGTCGCCGGACTCGTTCGGGTCGCCGGAGTCGGCGGAACCGCTCGCCGGTGGCTGGTCTGAGGACCCGGGGCCGGGCTGCGGGTTCGTGACGGCACCGCCGCAGCCGCCCAGGAGCAGAACAGTGCAAAGCACAGATGCGATCCAACGCTTGTTCATACGTACATGATCCTTTCCAAATAGCAATAAACTAAGGGACAATCCTTACTGGGTCGCGCCGCCCAGCGCCTCCTTTACGCGCTCGGCCAGCTCCCGGTTCAGGCCGGGAACCGCCGCCAACTCTTCAATCGAGGCGGCCCGGATGGCCTTCAGCGAGCCGAAGTGCTGCAGCAGGGCCTTCTTGCGCTTCGGGCCGATGCCCGGCACGTCGTCCAGCCGGCTGTGGCTGGCCGCCTTGCGGTGCAGCTTGCGGTGATAGGTGATGGCGAAGCGGTGGGCCTCGTCGCGCACCCGCTGGAGCAGGAAGAGCCCCTGGGACCCGCGGGGCAGTTCGATCCAGCCCGGCCGGTCTTCGGCGCAGAGGAGTTCCTCCTCCTTGGCGAGGCCGAACGTCGGGATATGCTCCACCCCCAGCTCCCGCATCACGGCCCGGGCGTACGAAAGCTGGCCCTTGCCGCCGTCGATGATCAGGAGGTCCGGGAACACCGCAAACTTGCCCCCGTAATCGGCGCCCCCCTCGGCCACCTGGTTCTCCGCCAGGTCCTTCACCCGGCCCTCCACCTGGGCGGCCCGCTCGGCCAGGCCCCGCCGGAAGCGGCGCCCGACAGCCTCCGCCATGTTGGCGAAGTCGTTGTTCTGGTCCACCTTCATCTTGAAACGCCGGTAGTCTTCCTTCTTGGGCTTGCCGTCCTCAAAGACGACCATGGAGGCCACCACTTCAGAACCCTGCACGTGGGAGATGTCGAAGCATTCGATGCGGCGAGGCAGTCGCGGCAGGCCCAGGGCCTGCTGCAGCTCCATCAGCGCGCCCTCGGTGGCGGCCAGCTCCAGCTCGCGTTGCTGCTTGCGCTCCGCCATGGCCTCCTGAGCGTTCTGGGCCACCATCTCCACCAGCCCGCGCTTTTCGCCCCTGAGCGGGCGGCGCAGCACCACCCGGCCGCCGCGCTTGGCGGAGAGCCACTCGGCCAGCATGTCGGCGTCGGGCACGTCTTCGCTCACGAGGATCTCCCTGGGCACGAAGTCCGTCTGGGCGTAATGCTGCTGGATGAACGCGGCCAGGATCTCGCCGCCGCTCATCTCGTCGGCCCCGGTCATGATGAACTGGTCGCGGCCCACCAGCTTGCCCTGGCGGACGAAGAAGACCTGCACACCGGCCTCGTCGTACAGCCGGGCATAGGCGATGGCGTCCAGGTCGTCCATCTCGTGGCTGATGATTTTCTGTTTCTCCGTGACCTTCTCGATGGCCCGCAGCTGGTCGCGCAGTTCGGCCGCCCGCTCGAACTCCAGGTTCTCGGCCGCCTGCTCCATGCGAGCCCGGATGCGCGCCACCACCTCCTGCGTGCGGCCTTCCAGGAAGGCCTGGAGGTCCCGCACCGCCTCCGCGTAGGCCTCGTGCTGATTGAAGTCCGGCAGGCAGGGCCCGAGGCAGCGGCCGATGTGGTACTGCAGGCATCCCCGCGGATGTCGGGACGGATCGTTGCAGGTGCGCAGCGGGAAGAGCCTGCGGGCGAGCTTCATCGTGTCCCACATGGCCTGGCTGTTGGTGTACGGACCGAAGTAGCGGGAGCCGTCCTTCTTCATCGTGCGGGAGACCACCAGCCGCGGCCACTGCTCGGTGAGCGTGAGACGCAGGTAAGGGTAATGCTTGTCATCCCGCAGGCGGATATTATACTTGGGCTTATGTTTCTTAATTAAATTAGACTCGAGCACCAGCGCCTCGGTTTCCGTGTCGGTGACGATGTGCTCGATTTCCGCAATCTGGCTTACCATCGCCAGCACCTTGGCGGTGAGGTTGCGGGAGGACTGGAAATACTGGCGGACCCGGTTCCGCAGGTTGCGCGCCTTGCCGACATAGATGATGCGGCCGGAGGCATCCTTGTAGAGGTAGCACCCCGGTCGCTCCGGCAGCAGTCTGATCTGCTCCTCGAGGTCCACGTGCCTTCACCTCCCCCTCTCTAGTGTAGCACCCGAAGCGACAGAAACGCCCCGCCGGTGCGGGGCGAGCCGTTCTGAAATCGTTTCCTCAGCGCAACAGCGTGATCTCGGCAGACGACCAGCGCAGGTCGCCCGCCCCCAGGCCGCCCCGGTCTGCCTGACCGGGCAGGAAGGCGCCCACCCAGTGACCGGGTGCGAGGACCACAGGCTCCAGTGCCGGCCTGGCCGGCACGGCAAGGAACCAGCAGAGTCCCGCAGCCACGCCCACCGCCAGCAGCTGCCGGAACGCCGCGGTCGCGCGCTGCATCCGGGCGCCCTGTCGGTTCCGGTTGCGCTCCAGTTCCCGGCTGATTCGCTCCCACAGGTCGGGCGGAGGAGAAACTCGCTCCGCCTCGGCTCGCAGTACCTCCCGAATCATCCGTCCATCGACGCGCATGCGCTCACTCCTCGCAGGGCACCAGCGGGGTGTGGGCCGAAAGCCGGTGGTACGACAGGGCAACCAGATCCGGCCGGCCGAGCTGGCGCGCCATGTGATTGCGCAAGAGCTCACGCGCCCGGTGCAGGCGAGACTTTACCGTGCCCGGGGGGCAGCCGATGATGGCAGCAATCTCGCTGTCAGAGAATTCGTGGAAATACTTGAGCACCACCACGGAGCGGTGGACGGGATCCAGGCGGCCGATGGCCACGTGTAGCAGACGCCGCTCCTCGCTGTCGAGCACCGCCTCCTCGGGCTGCCACGCACGCTCGAGGCGGCCGCGCTGGTGCTCCTGGATCGCACCGGGCATCGGGTCCAGCTCTTCCCGGATCTTGCGGCGGCGCAGGAGCGTGATGGCCTCGTTCACCGCCACCCGGTAAAGCCAGGACTTGAAGCTGGATCGGAACTCGAACTTGTTGATGGAGCGGAAGACCTTCAGGAAGGTCTCCTGCACCACGTCCTGAGCCAGGGTTGCGTCCCGTACGACCAGGTAAGCGAAGCGAAAGACATCGTCGCGGTAGACCAGGAACATCTGTTCCAGAGCCGACTGGTCCCCCGCCTGGCAGCGCGCGATCAACTCCGACTCCACGTCGCGCACGGGCTCCAACTCAGCGATGGCCTTCGCCCCCCCACCTACAAATATAACTTACTATACCACAACACTTTCTTAGACTGAAAGACCTCAGTTCGAAAAGAGTTTTCTCAGTCTTCTCCACGCGAGGCGCGTTCTCCTTCCTTCACCCCTGTGGTAAAGATCATCGGTGCTGCACTAAAGAACGCGAGCGCACCGCGCGGCCTTGCGCGCGGTGCGCTCCGTCCTCTGCACTAGCGCTGCAGTTCGTAATGCCCGTCGACCCACTCGAACACGTACACCTGGGCCGCCCGGTTCTCGCCCGTCTGCGGATCAAAGCTGATGGTCGTCGACCAGCCCTTCAGCCCCCGCGTCGACCGCACCAGCTCCGCGAACTCGGCCCGGTCCGGCACCTCGCCGGGGTGCTCCTCGCCGTAGCGAATCAGCGCTTCCAGGATGACCCGCGCCGCGTCGTACCCGAACATGCCGTAGCCGCGGGTGGGCTTGCCCAAAATCGCCTCGTAATGGCGCAGGAACCGGCCGTCGGTCCCCCGGGTGTAGTGGGTGAAGTAGATCTCGCTCCAGCCGCGGCCCTCCGTCTCCTCAAACGCCGGGTTGTACAGCTCGGCCCCGCCGATGATGGGCACCGTGACCCCCTGCCGCCGAAGGGCAACGGCCGCCTGGTAGCCGGACTGGCTGTTGCCGGCGTAGAAGATGGCGCCGGGAGCATACGCCCGGACCGCCGCGGCCAGGGACGCGGCGTTGATCTCGGACGGCAGCACGATTCGCCCGGCCACGGGGAGGGCCATGATCTCGGCCGCGGTCTCAAAGGCGGC
>Ga0134100_1001497_pt1 | contig 21658 bp, 24 predicted proteins | sample 11_taG_2_FD_94444 | JGI IMG/M metagenome (GOLD analysis project Ga0134100, IMG submission 94444) | Switchgrass degrading microbial communities from high solid loading bioreactors in New Hampshire, USA - 11_42_5_180_A3 metaG | ecosystem: Engineered > Bioreactor > Semi-continuous > Anaerobic >...
CCGGTCGGCCAGGGCCAGGTCGCGGCAGGCGGCCACCGACCCCGTCGGGAGCCCGGCCGCCACCTCCTCCGCAAAGTTCGGGCCCGACAGCACGACGATCCGCCCCCGGTGCTCCGGCAGCTCGGCCGCCACCACCTCCGGGGCCAGCATGTGCGTCCCGGGCTCGATGAACTTGGTCACCGTCACCATCACAGCCTCGCGCCGCAGGTGCGGCCGCACGAGCCGGCACGTCTCCCGCAGCCCCGCCCCTGCCGGGCTGAGGATGACCAGGTCGGCCCCTTCCACCGCCTCCTGCGGGCTTGCGCACGCGACCACGTTCTCCGGCAGCCGCAGCCCGGGAAGGGCCGGGTGACCCCTGTCCCACGCCTCGGCCCAGCCCGGCTGTCGCCGCCAGAGCCGCACAAGGTGTCCGCCGGCAGCCGCGGGTACGGCGAGGGCCGTGCCCCACGCGCCGGCGGGCAGGATGGCAATCTCCACTGGCAACCGCCACGCCCCCCACGAATCCCGCCGCTACACCCGAAGCGCTACGGCCGGGGCTGGGCACGCACCCCCAGTCGGTTCTCGGTGCCCGCGGCGATGCGCTTCATGTTCTCCCAGTGCCGCACGTAGATGACCACCGCCATGCCCACCATCACGAGGCGGTGCGGCAGAGGCGCCCCTGCGAGGAACACCTGGGTCACCACCGCCAGCGTGGCCACCAGGGAGCCCAGCGAGACCCACCGGGTGGGCAACACCGCCAGCGCACCGCAGAGGATGCCGATCGCCACTGCCAGCGGGTAGTGCAGCAAGGCCACGCCGCCGCTGGTGGCCACGCTCTTGCCCCCGCGGAAGCGGAGCCACAGCGGGAAAGAGTGGCCCACCGAGGCCAGGAACCCCGCGACGGCGTAGCCCCAGTCGCCCGCGACCCGTTGCCCCACGTAGGCCGCCAGGAGCCCCTTGCCGATATCGCACAGCACCGTGAACAGCGCCGCCCACGGGCCGATGGTGCGCAGCACGTTGGTGCCGCCGGTGGCGCCGCTGCCGTACTTGCGGACGTCAATCCCCCGCAGCCGGCCCACCAGGAACCCCACCGGAATGGCCCCCAAGAGATAGCCAATAATGCCTACCAGAACCAGACCCGCCACGGCTCACGTCCCCTCCCATGGGCAGATTGGGCCAGCGTTGACTGATTCGCCGTTCGCACGGTTATTCCTGGTCCTAGGAGGAGGTTCTAAATTCGTATCGAGTACGACCCCACCCTACTCGGTGGAGCGCTTCTGCGCCGCGCGCCGGATGGGCCGAACCTCGCCCTGGCCCACTACCCGCCGAACCTTGAGCGGACGCTCTTCCAGGTTCGCCTTTGCGCGGGTCCGGAAGTAGAGGTTGATGGGCGTGCCCTCAAAGCGGTAGGTCTCGCGCAGCCGGTTCTCCAGGTACCGCTGGTACGAGAAATGGACGAGTTCGGCGTCATTGACGAAGAAGACGAACCCGGGCGGGCTCACGTGGGGCTGGGTGGCGAAGTAGATCTTCAGCCGGCGCCCCTTGTCGGAGGGCGGCGGATTGAGGGCGTAGGCCTCCCGCACCACGTCGTTCAGTTCCCGGGTGGGAATGCGCCGGGCGTGGTTGGCCGCGGCCTCCTTGATGAGCGGCAGCAGCTTGTGCACCCGGGCGCGGGTCTTGGCGGAGACGAAGTGGATCAGCGCGTAATCCATGAAGGAGAGGCGGGCCCGAACCTCCTCGGTCATCCTGGCCATGGTGCGGTCGTCCTTCTCCACCAGGTCCCACTTGTTGACCACCACGATGCACGCCTTGCCGTTCTCGTGGGCGTAGCCGGCAATGCGCTGGTCCTGCTCCGTCACGCCGTCCATGGCGTCGATCACCAGCAGCACGACCTGTGCGCGCTCCACGGCCCGCAGGGCGCGCATCACCGAGTAACGCTCCACCGGCTGGTCCACCTTCGCCCGGCGGCGCATGCCGGCGGTGTCCACCAGCAGGAAGCGGTCCTCGCCCCGCTCCACCAGCACGTCGATGGCGTCACGGGTCGTGCCGGGCACGTCGGACACGATCACCCGCTCCTCGCCCAGGATGGCGTTCACCAGCGACGACTTGCCCACGTTGGGCCGGCCGATGACCGCGACGCGGATCGGCCCGCCCTCCTCCGGCTCGGGCTCCTCCGCAGCCGGCAGCGCGGCCACCACCGCGTCCAGGAGGTCGCCCGTGCCCATGCCGTGCTCGGCGGAGATCGTGATCAGCGGGTCGAGCCCCAGCGACCAGAACTCCAGCGCCTCGTCCTCCCGCTTCAGGTTCTCCACCTTGTTCACCGCGACGATCACCGGCTTGCGCGTGCGGCGCAGCCGGTCCGCCACCTCCTGGTCCTGGGCCGTCACCCCCTGGGTGACGTCGACCACAAGGATAATCACATCGGCCTCCCGGATGGCCAGCTCGGCCTGCCGGGTCACGTGGGCCTCGATGGTGTCGCCTTCCTTGTCCAGCTGAATGCCGCCGGTGTCCACCAGCGTCATCACACGGCCGTTCCACTCCGCGTCGGCGTACAGGCGGTCGCGGGTCACGCCCGGCTGGTTCTCCACAATCGCGTGCCGGCTCTGGGTCAACCGGTTGAACAGGGTCGACTTGCCCACGTTGGGTCGACCCACGATGGCTACGATCGGCTTCATAAGGCCTTCCCCCGATGCCTGCCAGATGGTGCGGGGAAGCGGCCCGGCCGTCATCCCCGCCCAGCACATTATCCAGGAATGGCCAATCGCGGTCAAGAGACCGGCAGGTCGGGAGAGACGGGCCGGTCCGCCGCTGGGCCCTGCATCAGCTCCACCAGGGTGAGCGCGAGGATGCCCGCCACCAGCGCCGTGCCGTGAAAGCCCCCGCCGGACATCCGGAACACCAGGTCGGGCTGGTCCGCGGCCACGTAGCGGAGGTAATGGTAGAGATCGGCGCCCAGCGAGCCGAGCACCGCGGCGGCGAAGGCCGCCGGACGGGTGTGACCGATGGCGTAGCCCAGCGTGCCGGCCACCACGGCATAGAGGTACTGCGCATCCAGGTAGTACAGGTTGAGTTCCGTGGGCTGGCCAGGCGGGAAGTACAGGCTGATCAGGGCCAGCGCGGCGGCGCCGGTGGCTGCGCCCCCCACCGCGGCCAGGGGCTCCCACCACCGGCGCATCTGTCGCGCCAGGTAGAGGGCGAAGCAGAGGGGCAGGAGCCCGGTGCCCAGGTTGAGCGTGAGGCGCGGCGTCAGGGGCAGTTCCACCAGGCTGCCCAGGAGCAGCGCGCCCAGGAGGGCGATCCCCTGCCTCTCGCTGAGGCTGAGCCGCCGCAAGGGCCCGGCCAGAAAGCCGCTGGAAGCGAGCACGATCAGCACCAGCAGCAGAATCGGACTCACCGGCATCACGACGCGGAGTCCCTCCAGAGGGCTTGATGCGGGGTGCCAGGTCGCAGAAACCCGGCAGGACCTGGCAACCCATTAGGTTAGCTTTTCCCGCCTGCCGCAGGCTATACCCGGCCCATGCGCCGTCAACCGGCACGAGCGGAGCATAATCGCCACGGGGTCACGCCAACCTATGGCTGTCAAAACCCTGTGGGAGGATCCCGCCAGATGCAACTCGACACAGCAGGATGGGTCTACCTGGTGGCCGTGGGACTCCACCTCTCTTTCTTCGCGCTCTTCCTGCGCCTCCTCTGGTGGAAGCGTTACTCCGAAAGGAAGTACTGGAAGCGGCGGCCCGAACTCTCGCTCCAGCGCCTCGCCGCTCGGGCGCACACCCTGGGGGTTGCCCTGCCCCGGTTCTCCATCATCGTACCCGCCCGCAACGAGGCCGACGTCATCGAGCGGACGGTGGACCACCTCGCCGGTCTCACGTACCCGACGGACCTCTACGAGGTCGTGGTGGTGACAGACGCCAAGGAAGAGGAAGCGGCGGAGCGGAGCCGCACCGAGACGGTGTTGGCGGCGGCCGAGGCCCTTCGCGCGGGCCGGGACCTGCCCGCACCCGACACCCCCACCGGCGGCCTTGTGATGGCCCTCGTCGCCGGCATGGCCCTGGAGGGCGTCGGGACGGTGGCCCGCCGCCTCGGGCCCAACGAGGGGCTCCAGCACCTCCGGCGCATTCCCGCGCCCCTGCTCCGGCCGCTGGTCTGGGAAGCGGCGCTGCGCCTGCTGCGCAAGGATGCGCGGGGGGCCGAACACCGTCTGCTCCGCACGCTCCGGTCCCGCCTGCCGGGCCTGGGGCAGGAGGAGTTGCAGCGGGCCTACGCCGCGCTGCTCTCGCTGGCGATCCCCTGTGCGGTCGCCTTCGCGTCGCTGCGGGGCGAGGACGGGGCCGCCCTGGGGCGGCGGCTGGCCGCCGTGGCGGCCCAGGCCCACCACTCCCTCACGCGGGAGTTGATCCAGTCGCTCTGCTCGGCGCTGGCGGCAGACCTGACGGCGCGCCTCGAGGGGATCGCCGCGGACCCCCATCTCGAGGTGCGGCTCGCGACCGCCTACCGGGAGGTCTACCCCACCACCCAGGACATCATGGACCGGAAGGTGGCCGAGTACGCCGCACGGCCGGGCAGCCCGGTGGTCAAGCACGTGGTGGTTCCCGTGGACTTCGACGGCCAGCTGGGCGGGCGCTGCCTGGGCGTGCCCGTCCCGTCCACAAAAGGCCGCGCCCTGAACTGGGCCCTGGGGTACATCGACGGCCGCTCCACCTGGTGCGGCTTCTACGACGCCGAGAGCCGGCCTGACCCGCGGGTGATGCTCTACCTGGCCCACCGGGTGCTGGAGGCCCACAGCAGCGGCACCCCGCTGCCCCGCATCTTCCAGGGCCCGGTGTTCCAGGTGCGCAACTGGTACGACATGGGCGCCTTCTGCAAGCTGGCGTCGCTCTTCACGGCGATCAGCCACGAGTGGCACCTGCCGGTGGTCTACCGCTCAATCCCCTTCGTGGGCGGCACCAACGTCTTCGTGGAGACCCGGCTGCTCCGGGAGATCGGCGGGTTCGACTCCTCCACCCTCACGGAGGACCTGGAACTCGGCACCCGCGCCTGGCTGAAGGCCCGGGCCTGGCCGGAGTACCTGCCGTACCCCTCCAGCGAACAGACTCCGCCCACGTTCGCCGGTTTCTTCCGCCAGCGGCTGCGCTGGGCCAGCGGTCACATCCAGGTGATGAAGAAGATCCGCACCGAGGGGCTGGGCACCCACGAGCAGCGCCGCCGTCTTCTGCGGTCGCTCTGGTTCAAGGGGCAGGGCCAGTGGCTCTTCTACCAGGCGGCCACCCTGGTGCCGCTGGTGGTGCTGCTCCTCTGGGCGATGGGGCTGGTGGACCCCACCGTGCTGCCCCCAGCCTGGCGCTACGGGCTGCACCTGATCTCTACCATCTACATCGGCTTTGCGCTCTACATATTCCTGCACTATCTCCAGTACGTGGACCCGGCCAGCCGCCCGCTGATGTGGCTGGGGCAGCTGGGGGCGGTGGCGCAGATTCTCATCCTGCCGCTGGCCGGCTTCCTCTTCCCCGTGCCCTACTTCAGCGCCCTCGTGCTGGCGGCGGCGGGCAAGGGACCCAGCCACTGGGTGAAGACGCCCCGCACGAAGGAGTGAGGCCGGTGACCTTCCGTACGCCCAGGAGACACGGTGCGCCCTCCCGGCACAGCCTCGCGGCGCCCCTCTTGCTCTACGGACTGCTGCTGGCGGGCTGCAGCGCCCGCCCCCTGCCCGTGCGCCCGGCCGACGCCATCGTGGCCGCCCTGGCCCACCCGGAGGTGGCGGAGTGGTACGAACAGCACTCGGCCCCTCGGGTGCTGGAAGGACTGAGCCCCGCCGCCGCCCGGGGGCTCCAGCGGTTCGAGCCGGACGCGCTGGTCGACCTGGGGGCAGAGGGGCTCGTGGTGCGGTTCACGTCGGCGCTGGGGCCGCGTCCCCGCCGGGTGGACGTACTGGTGGATCAGAACGACGGCCGGGTGCTGGACGTGCGCATGGGAGGGGTGAGCTGGCGCGGCTGGAACTAGGCGCGCCGGTGCTGCAGGAACCACTGGTAGAGCTCGGGGTTGGCGTACGTCTGCGTCCACGAGTCGTGCCCAACCCCCGGGTAGAGGGTGAAGCGGACCGGCGCGCCCACGGCCTGCAGCGCCTGCACCATCTGTGCCGAAAGCGCCGCCGGCACCACGTCGTCCGCCTCGCCGTGGAAGACCCAGAAGGGCAGGCGGGCGTGCTCCGGGCGCACCTGCAGGGGGTTGCCCGCACCGCAGATGGGGGCAACCGCCGCGAACCGCTGGGGTGCGGCCAGCGCCAGAGCAAACGAGCCCATGCCGCCCATCGAGAGGCCGGTGAGGTAGACGCGGTCCTCATCCACGGCGTACTGGTCGCAGACCTCGTCGAGCAGCGCCAGCAGCGTGTCCACGTCCCAGGTCTGCCCCTCGGGGCACTGGGGCGAGACGATGATGAACGGGAAATCGCCGGGCCGTTCCTCCGCCAGACGGGGCGGCCCGTGCCGCTTCACGAGGCTGAGGTCGCTGCCCCGCTCGCCGGCGCCGTGCAGGAAGAGGATGAGCGGCCAGCGGCGGGCCGGGTCCTCGCCGTAACCCTGGGGCAGGAAAAGCAGGTAGTTGGCGGAAACTTGCTTCTGGATCACGCGTGCGAACGATCTGGATTGCTGCATGGATCTCATCCTTTCTCGCCGTAATCTCTTTCGCGCCACCCCTCGATGGTGAGGATTTCGATCTCCACCAACGGGTCCGGTTCACCCCAGCGCAGCGGCACGCTGATCAGTCGGCGCTGATGGCCAGGGCGATCCGTCACCACCGCAACCTCGTCGGGGGCCGGGACGCCGGCCACCTCCACGGACGTCCGGAGCCCCTCCACTGGCTTGACCCCATGACCGTGAGGGGCGGGTGCCAGTACGCCCACCCGATCGCTTCGGCGTAGGCCAGCAGCGGCACCAGCAGGGCCAGCCAACCGCAGCGCAGGTACCGCCGCCACTCCCGTTTCACCGGACCGTTGCGGCCCGCTTCCCACTGTTCCATCTGAATTTTCCCTCCCGCGGTGCGACAGCTCCGGGAGGATTACGGTTCCCAGCGGTTGGCGAGTGCGGCCACGTCCACCCCCCGCAGGCGGCACCACTCGCCCACGAAGCCCGTAATCACCACCGGCCGGCGCTGCAGATCGGCCAGGGTGCGGGCCCCGCAAAGCAGGACCGCGGCCCTGAGGTCTGCCAGCAGCCCTTCCAGGTAGGCCCGGGCGCCGGTGCGCCCCTCGCGCTGGTGGCGCACCAGCACCGGGCCCGCCACGGCCACGGCCCGGGCGCCCAGGGCCAGCGCCTTCGCTGCCTCGGAGCCGTGCCGGATGCCGCCGCTGGCCACCAGCTCCAGCCCCGGCAGGCCCAGCGCCGCCACCTCCGCCAGGGAGCAGGCGGTGGGGATGCCCCAGTGCTCCAGCCCCGGATCGGGGTCGGTCAGCCCGGCCCGGCGGTTCTCGATCCAGGCGAAGTTGGTGCCTCCCCGGCCGGAGACGTCGATCACCCGCACGCCGGCGTCGTACAGCTTGCGGGCGGTCTCGCGCGCCACGCCGAAGCCGCACTCCTTCACCACCACCGGCACGGGCAGTTCCTGCACGATGCGGGCGATGCGCTCGAGGCGCCCCCGGAAGTCCCGGTCGCCCTCCGGCATGCGCAGCTCCTGCGGAACGTTCAGGTGGAGCTGCAGGAGGTCTGCGCCCACCATCTCCACCGCGGCCCGGGCCTCCTCCAGGGTGGCGTCGCTGCTCAGGTTGGCCAGGATGACCCCCCGGGGGTTCGCCTGCCGCACCACGCGGTAAGTTTCGCGCACCTCCGGCTCCCGCAGGCCGGCGGTCTGCGACCCCACGGCCATGGCGAGGCCGAGTTCGGCTGCGACGGCGGCCAGGTCGCGGTTGATCGCCGCCACGCCGTGGGCGCCCCCGGTCATGGCGTTGATCAACACCGGCTGGGGCAGCGCCACCCCGCCGATGGAGGTGCTCAGGTCGACCTCGTCCAGGCTGAGTTCGGGCAGGCTCTGGTGGACCAGGTGGACGTCCGCCCACCCCGCGTCGCCCGGGCCCCCGGCCGCCCCTGCGGACGCCGCGGGCTGCTGCGTGGCCAGCCGTACGTGGTCGAGCTTGCGCCGCTGCCGGTGACTCATTCTCGCTCCTCCCTCCATGCTCCGATCCGTGCCCGGACCGTAAAGGTACCCCGCAGAGCCCGCCCGGCATCTCGCTGCACAAGGCGACTGCGGTCAGCACTTCCCGTCAGCACCCGTCGCCGGTGAGTGGTCCCCACCGCTCACCCCTTTCCGGCAGTCCTCCCACCGGCACCGACCGGCCGGGCGCCCCTGCCGCGCGCAGACGCACGCCGCCGGGGCCGGTCGGGCGGGAACTCGAACCCCACCTGGCCGTCCTCCCTGAGCACCAGGTATGCGGAGAAGCTGCGCCCGTTCCGGGGCGACGTGAAGCCCCTGATCAGCTCCGTCCGGCCGCGGGCGAGCAGCGCCTCCGCCACACTCCGGTCCAGCACCTTGCCGCACAGGAAGGTGGGCACGCGCAGCGCGCACCCCTCGGTGGCGCAAGTCCATCCCCGGCTCCCCTTCCGCACCGTACCCCCGCAGCGGGGACAGGGGGTAGCCAGCACCTCGGCAGGCTGCTCCGCGCCGGGTGTGGCGGCGTCTACGTCCGGTGCGCCCCCTTCCGCCGACCGCACCAGGGTTACCACCTGCGACGTGAGCTCGCGGATCTCCGCCATGAACCGCTCCGGGTCGTACTCGCCGGCCTGGACTGCGGCGATGCGGTGCTCCCACTCCCCGGTAAGCTCCGGGCTGAGCAGCACCGTCGCCCCCACCTGCTCGACCAGCTCCACAAAGCGCCGCCCCTTCGGGGTGGGCACCAGCGTCCGCCGCTCGGCCCGCACGTACCCGACCTGCTTCAGCCGCTCGATGATGGCCGCCCGGGTAGCCGGGGTACCCAGCCCGTGGCCCTTCATCGCCTCCTTGAGCGCCTCGTCCTCGATCTCGCGGCCCGCGTACTCCATGGCGCTGAGCAGCGTGGCCTCCGTGTACCGCCGGGGCGGGCGTGTGCTCTTCTCCCGGCTCTCCACCGCCGCCACGGCCACGGGCTGGCCCGCCCCGAGGCTCGGCAGCAGCTGCGGCGCTTCCTCCTCCTCATCGCCCTCCTGCGCCCTGCGCCGCGCCTTCTGCGGCTCCGGCTCCACCTTTCGCCAGCCCGGCTCCAGCACCTGGCGCCCGCGGCTCATGAACCGGTCGGGCAGCGCGCCCACCCGGGTGACCACCTCCTGCTCCAGGAAGCGGGCGTCGGGGTAGAACTGGGCGAGGAAGCGGCGGGCGATCAGGTCGTAGATCTTGGCCTCCGCCCCGGCGAGGCTGTGCGGCACCTCGGTGGTGGGGATGATGGCGTGATGGTCGGTGACCTTGGCGTCGTCCACCACCCGCCGGTTGGAGCGGGTCACCCGCCCCGGGTCGGCCCCGGTCACCAGCGGGTGCAGGTCGGGTAGGCCGGCCAGCGCCCGCAGCACCTGGGGCAGTTCGGGCACCAGGGCGACGGAGAGGTACCGGGAGTCGGTGCGGGGGTAGGTGATGTGCTTCGCCTCGTAGAGCGACTGCGCCGCCTTCAGCGTGGCGGCGGCCGTGAGCCCGTAGCGCTTGTTGGCCTCCCGCTGCAGGCTGGTGAGGTCAAACAGCTGCGGCGGTCGCTCGGTAACCGGCTTCTGCTGGCACGACTCCACCTGGCCCCGCTGTCCCCGCACGCGCTCCACCACGGCCCGGGCGGACTCGGCGTCAGGCAGCCGGTCGCCCTCGGGCCCGAACCACTTCCCGCGGTACCGCTCTCCAGCGGCGGTGACGAACTCCGCCGTCACCTCCCAGTATGGTTCGGGGCGGAAGGCCTCAATCTCCCGCTCCCGCTTCACGAGCATGGCCAGGGTGGGGGTCTGCACCCTTCCGGCGGAGAGCAGGTCGCCCCACTTCACCGAGAAAGCCCGGGTCGCGTTGATGCCCACCAGCCAGTCGCCCTCGGCCCGGCAGCGGGCGGACTGGTAGAGGCGGTCGTACTCCGACTGCGGGCGCAGCTCCGCAAACGCCGTGCGGATGGCCGCAGGCGTGAGCGCCGAGACCCAGAGCCGCATCACGGGGGCGCTGAAGCCGGCGGCCTGGTAGATGTAGCGGAAAATCAGCTCGCCCTCCCGGCCGGCGTCGCAGGCGTTGATCAGGCTGGGGGCCTGCCGGCCGAGCCTGGCCAGCGTCTGGAACTGCGCCCGGGTCTCGGGGAGCACGGTGAGGCGAAACTCCGCAGGCATGATGGGCAGCGTGCCCAGGGACCAGCGCTTCCACCGCTGGTCGTACTCCTCCGGGGCCTGCAGCTCCACCAGGTGACCGATCGCCCACGAGAGCAGGTAGGTGGGCGACTCGAGGTACCCCTCCCGCCGGCGGAAGCCCCCAAGGGCCTCCGCTATGGCCCGTGCGGCGGAGGGCTTCTCGGCGATGATCAACGGCTTGCCGGACATGGCGACCCCCCTCAGAAAAGATGTTCGCCCACCGCTTGTTCCTCTCCTGCCTGCCTGTTCCCACAATCTGGATTTCGCTTCGGCCGTGCCCGCCGCTCGCTTTCCAAGAACAAGAGAAGGCCCGGCCCCCCAAAACGGGGACCGGGCCGAATCTGACCTCCTACTCCTCGGGCTTCTCCTCGGCGGGAGCCTCCGCCGGAGCCTCGCCCGCATCGGGGGCGTCGGGCTCACCGCCCTCCTCGGTCACCTGGTCGATCGGGCCCACCTCGGCTGCGATGGCCTGCGCCGCCAACTCCTCCTCAGCCGCACGCAGCGAGAGGCTGATCCGGCGGTTCCGCACGTCGAGGCCGATGACCTTCACCTTCACCTGCTGACCGACCGAAACCACCTCGCCGGGGTTGTTGATGCGCCGGTCGGCCATCTGGCTGATGTGGATCAGGCCGTCCACGCCGGGCTCCAGTTCGACGAAGGCGCCGAAGGTGGCCAGGCGGGCCACGGTGCCCTCGACGATGGCACCCTCGGGATACTTCTCCGCGACGCTGTCCCACGGATCAGGCAGCACCTGCTTCAGGCCCAGCGAGACCTTGCCCTTTTCCCGGTCGAGCCGGAGGACCTTCACCTTGATGGTCTCGCCCTCCTTCAGGACCTGCGAGGGGTGCTTGATGCGGCCGTAGGACATCTCGGAGATGTGCAGCAGGCCGTCCACCCCACCCAGGTCGATGAAGGCGCCGAAGTCCGTGAGGGACTTGACGGTGCCCTCGAGCACCGCACCCTCCTCAACGGTCTCCCAGAAGGCCTTCCGCCGGGCCTCGCGCTCGGCCTCGATCACCTGCTTGCGGGAGAGGATGACGCGGCCCCGGTGCGGATCCAGTTCAATGACCTTCACGCGGATCTTCTGACCCACGAACTTGGACAGGTCGGCCACGTAGCCCCGGTCCACCTGCGAAGCGGGTAGGAAGGCGCGCAGACCCAGGTCGACCACCAGACCGCCCTTGACGGCCTCGGTCACCTCGGCCTCGACGACCTCGTTGTTGCGGAACATCTCCTCGATGCGCTCCCACGCGAGGCGCTCGTCCGCGCGGCGCTTGCTGATGCGCAGTCCTCCCTCGCCCTTGGCGTCCACGCTGAGGACCATGACCTGCACCGTGTCGCCAACCTTGAGGCCGGCCTCCTCAGCGCTGCGGAGCGGGCGGTGGGACAACTCGTTCAGCGGAATGATGCCCTCGGACTTGTAGCCGACGTCCACCATGATCGAATCCTCGCTCACGCGCACGACCTGGCCGGTGACGATCTCACCCGGCTTGGGTACCCGCAGGGCAGCCTCCAGTTGGGCGCGGGCGGCCTCCTCCATGGTTTCGTTCTCCCTACCCTGGTTGTCAAACTCCTGCACGATCGTTGACCTCCTCGATGGCTCGGACACGGGTGCGGCACCGGCGCGACCGACTCGAACCACACATTACCTTCCTGATTTCATATTTCTTATAATAAAACCAGCCCCGGGCGGCGGGTTGTGAAACCAAGCCCTACTCCCTCACACCGGCCTCATCTCCGTGGCCTCCGGCAGACTCGGAGGCGAGTCTAACAGGCGTGCAATGGCCTCCATGATGGCCTCGCTGGCCTGCTCCAGCGTCTCGCTGTTCAGCCTGGCGGACCGGAACCGGTCCAGGTCCACCGGCGGACCGAACCGGATGCGGATGCGGCCGAACAGCCGGTAGTGGCCGCTGATCGCGGCGGGAATCACCGGCACGCCGGACTTCAGGGCGATGTACGCCGTACCCGGCTCCAGCTTTCCCATCTGACCCGTACGGGACCGGGTCCCTTCCGGGAAGATGCCAAAGCACTTGCCCTCCGCCAGCAGCGCCAGCGCGTGCCTGAGCGACGTGCGGTCCGCGGTGTTCCGCTTGACCGGGAAGGCGCCCAGGCCCGTGATGAGGAAGCGCAGGAAGGGGTTGTGAAACAGCTCCTCCTTCGCCATGAAGCAGACCGGCCGAGGGCTGGCGAGGCCGATGATCAGCGGGTCCTGTGCGTTGATGTGGTTGGAGCAGAGGATCGCGCCTCCGCTGCGCGGGATGTGCTCGGCTCCTTCCACCTCAATGCGGTAGATCAGATGGTAGACAATCCCCACCACCACCTTGCCGAAGCCGTACAGCCACATCGCTACGCCCTCCGGCAATAAGCCAAGATTTCTTCGACAACCGCTGCGATAGTCCTGCCCGTCGTGTCGACGACGATCGACTCGGGCAGCATCACCAGTGAGTTGGGGCCCTTGTTCATGTCCTGTTCGTCGCGCAGGGCGATCTCTTTTTCGACGGCAGCGAGATCCACCTTGTGGCCCTCGGCCTGGAGCTGGGCCTGCCGGCGGCGGGCCCGCTCCTTCAGCGAGGCGGTGATGAAGAACTTGAGGTCGGCGTCGGGCAACACGTACGAGCCGATGTCGCGCCCGTCCATCACCACGCCGCCGCCCCGGGCCATGGCCCGCTGGGCTTCGACCATGAGCGCCCTCAGCTCGGGCACGGCCGACACCCGGGAGACCACGGCCGAAACCGTGGGCGTGCGGATCGCATCGGTGACGTCCTCGCCGTCGAGCATCACCCGGTTACCGCCGTCCGGGGTGCTCTCGAGGCGCACCTCCGTGTCCCGGGCCATGGCGGCGAGAGCCTCACGGTCCGTCTCGGCGATGCCCAGCCTGAGCGCCTTCAGCGCCAGCGCCCGGTACATGGCGCCTGTATCCACATATAGATACCCGAGCCGTTTCGCGACGATCTTCGCCACAGTGCTCTTCCCGGCGCCAGCCGGACCGTCCATGGCGATGACCAGCTCTCGGGTCCCGTTCTCCGCTGTCAAGGTACCCTATCACTCCATTTGCCAACTCCCCGCGGGCCACAGCGGACATGGCGGGGGCGAAAGACCTTGCTGTATGCATTTGTACATGGTACCCGAGACTTCCTTCCCTAGATTAGCAGACTGGAAATGCCCCGTCAAACTAACATTGATACACAGATGTGAAAAAGAGAGCGCCAACCCCGCGCTCCCCTTCTCCTCCCTTATGGGCCCGAAGAACCCGTCCTGCGGCTCCAGTCATCCACCTCGTGGACGGGCACCCCCTCCAGGGCCGAGAGCAGGCCGAACCGACCGAGGCCCAGCGACTGCGCCAGCCCCAGCGCCACGAGGCCCAGCACGATCAGCCGCAGGAGGACCCGCTCCACCCGGTCGGCGAAGCTGCGGTGCCGGTCCTGAAAATGCTGCAGGACCTCCGCCTCTGCCGGCCAGTCGCGCGGCGGCTCCGGTCGCTCCATCGGGGGTCACCTCCACAGATGCTGTCCCCACCTAGTGTTATGTGGAGGTGACCTTCTTTATACATCGTCGTCGGGCCCGTCGTCGGCATCCGAGTTCCGCCGGCGGCCGAACCGGCCCTTGCCTGCGGGGGCAGGCAGGTCGGCCAGAAGCGGCTGCAGCGCCATCCGCACCGTCTCCGGCCCGAAGCCGCGCCGGCTGAGGAACCCTGCCAGGCGGCGCCAGGCGGTGAGGCGGTCCACCCGGCCCATCCGGGCGAGGCGGGCCGCCGCCACGGCCCGGGCCTGTTCCACCGCCTCGGCCTCCCCCCGCTCCTCCTGAACCACGGCTGCGGCCAGGCCGGGTTCGACGCCCTTGCGCACCAGGTCAGCCAGCAGCCTCCGGGCGCCGTAGTCCGAATGTGCGCGCACGTAATTGACCGCGTAGGCGTGGTCGTCCAGCCAGCCCATGTCCGCCAGCCGCTCGGCCACTCGCTCTGCCGTCTCGGCGGGAAAGAGCCTGGCCAGCCGCCGGGTGAGCTCGCGCCGGGTGCGGGGCGCCGCCGCCAGAAGCCGCAGCCCGGCGTCCCACGCCTGCTTCTCCACCTCGAGGGCGTAGGCTTTCAGCAGTGTATCGCCATCCACCGCCTGCCCCACCCGAAGCTGGCAGCGGACGACGGTCTCCAGGTGCAGCCCGAGCACGAACTCGCCGTCAACATAGACCGACCGGCGCTCCGGGTCGCGCTGTTCCTCCAGGGCGGTGATGCGGCCCGAAACGGCCCGCAGGGCTTCCGGGTCCACCGGTCTGCGGCGCGCCCTCTTGCGGCGCCGGGGACCCGCCGCACCGGCGTCTTCCCACTCAGCCATCGACCTCTGCGGAGTCGTCGCTGGCCGGCTTCGCCACCGCCTGGCCGCCGATCAGCCGGTCCCGGATCTTCTGCTCGATCTCGGCCGCCACGTCCGGGTGCTGGCGCAGCCACTCCCGGGCGTTCTCCTTGCCCTGTCCGATGCGCTGGTCGCCGTAGGAGAACCAGGCGCCCGACTTGACGATGATCGGCGGGTTCAGCTCGATGCCGATGTCGATCAGGCTGCCTTCCCGGGAGATGCCCTGCCCGTAGAGAATGTCGAACTCCGCCTGCTTGAACGGGGGCGCCACCTTGTTCTTGACCACCTTCACCCGCGTGCGGGATCCGATGACCTCCTGGCCGTTCTTGAGGGTCTCGACCTTCCGCACCTCCAGGCGCACCGAGGCGTAGAACTTGAGCGCCCGCCCGCCCGGCGTGGTCTCGGGGTTGCCGAACATCACGCCGACCTTCTCACGGATCTGGTTGATGAAGATGCACACGCACTTCGACTTGGAAATCGCGCCGGTCAGCTTCCGCAAGGCCTGCGACATCAGACGGGCCTGAAGGCCCACGAACGAGTCGCCCATCTCACCCTCGATTTCGGCCTTCGGCACCAGCGCCGCCACCGAGTCGATGACCACCACGTCGATCGCCCCGGAGCGCACCAGCGTCTCGGTGATCTCGAGGGCCTGTTCGCCGGTATCGGGCTGGGAGATCAGCAGGTTGTCGATGTCGACCCCGAGCGCCTTGGCGTACACCGGGTCGAGGGCGTGCTCGGCGTCGACGAACGCAGCGACGCCGCCCATCTTCTGTGCCTCGGCGATCACGTGCAGCGCAACGGTGGTCTTGCCGGAAGACTCCGGGCCGTAGATCTCCACCACCCGCCCCCGGGGCAGACCGCCGACGCCCAGGGCCAGGTCGAGCGCCACCGAACCGGTGGGGATCACCTCGATGTTCAGCCTGGACATCTGCTCGCCGAGGCGCATGATGGAACCCTTGCCGAACTGCTTCTCAATCTGGGCCAGGGCCATTTCGATGGCCTTCTGCTTCCCCGCATCCAGCGCCATACCGCTTGAATCCTCCCAGCCAATATTTGCCATTCCGCGTCACCAGTATAGAGCACCCGCCGCCGCCTGACAAGCCCGCTCAGCCGCCCACGGCGCCCGTGAGTGCGGCAGCCGCCAGCACGCTGTACCGCGGCCCCGCCGGCAGCAGGACGCTCTGCATCAGCACGATGCGGTCCACCTGCCAGGTGCCGTAGGTCTCTGGCGGGCGCGTGAGGTGCTCCCGGAGGAGCGGGCCGAGGTCCGCGCCCTGCCGGACCCGCCCGAGAGTCAGGTGCGGCTTGAAGGGCCGCGCCTCCCGCTCGAAGCCGGCCTCGGCCAGCGCGTCCTCCAGGCGGCGGGCCAGGGCGACGAGCCGCGCCTGCCCCGCGCCGGTGCCCGCCCAGATCACGTTCGGGCGGGAAGGGTTCGGAAAGGCCCCCAGGCCGGCCACGGTGAGCGAAAACGGCGGGGTCTCGGCCGCCGCCCGTTGCAGGGCCGCCGCGGCCGCCTCCACCTGAGCCGGGTCCAACTCACCGAAGAAACGCAGGGTGAAGTGAAACTGGTGGGACGGCACCCACTTGACCTGGCTGGCACTTCCCCCCAGCACCCGCCTCAGGTGGTCGCAGGCCGCAGCCAGCGCCTGGCGCACCGCCGGCGACGCCACCTCCACCGCCGCAAAACATCGCATGCGCTTCACCTACCGGGTGCCAAGTTCGACGCCCCGCACCCCATTTCCTTCAGGCCGGGGGGCGAAATCCGGAACATCCGTTCGAATGGGTTCTCACCGGTCTATTCCGCCCGCACGGCGACGCGCAGCGCCGTCACCCGGGGGCAGTGCGTCACCGTGCGGCTACCCGGTGGCGGTGGCAGCGGAAGGACACGCGGCTGCCGGACAAGTCCGACCGGCCTGCGTGCTGCGCACCTGCGTCAGTTATTCCTGTGTACAGTAGACCGTTGAACTTCCTTGCCCGTTTCCCCGTGTTCATCTGTGAAGCCCCTTCGCACGGGAGGAATCGCCGAATGCACACGCCCCTCAGGCCACTGGGCGTGAGCCCCGCCGACCTGGAAGCAGAACTGGAGGCGCGGCGCACCAGCCACCGGGCCCAGGTGGACGTGCTGAAAGCGCGGCTGTCGGAGGTGACCACCCGCAACGCCCAGTTCAGGCGACGGCTGGCGGAACTGACGGCAGAGCGGGACCGGCTGGAGCAGGAGATCCAGCAGGCCCTGGAGGAGCTGGACCGGCCCGAAAGCCAGCTGGAGCTGCGGCTTCGCGAGGTCACCGAGCGGCACCGGCGGGAGCAGGCGGACCGCCAGGCGGAGCTCGAGGCGGTGCGCCACGAGCTTGACACGTGGATCGCCCTGGAGCGCCAGATCGCCGAGGGCGTGCTGGCCGCGGTGCAGCCGTTCCTGGAAGTGCAGGCGTACCTGCGGGAACAGGAAGGAGGTAAGGCGTGATGGGCCAGCCGGAGGGCCGCCGGCTGCGGCGGCAGCTCTGGGGGGTGCCCTGGCCGGAGGCCGAACGGCGGCTCCGGGAGCAGGCCGGCCAGTTCGAGCAGGAGCTGCGCCTCCTGCGAGAGGCCCTCGACCAGGCCCGCGCCGAGGAGAAGAGCCTGGCGACCCAGTGCGAGTCTCTCGAGGCCGACGTGCAGGCGGCGGCCCGCAAGCTCGACCGGCTGCGCAAGGGGCTGCAGCGGACCCAGGCCATGGCCCCGATTCAGGAGCTGGTGCTGGCCCGCCAGATCGCCGACCTGGAGGCGGAGCACGCCGGCCGGATGGCGGCTCTCCAGGCCGAGGTGGACCGACTGCGGGAGGAGATCGCCCGGCGCCGCGCTTCCCTGCAGCAGTGGGTGACCAGCCTGCTGCAGTCGGTGGCCGGGCGGGGTGACACGGAACAGAGGAAGTCGTGAGGGAGGCGCCCACACAGCACAGAAAGGCCACCGCTTCGCTGCGGTGGCCTTTCGTAGCAGTTACTCCTGCTGGCTGGCGGTGCCCGCGTCCTCCTGCAGGTCGTCCCGTACCGATACCGACGCCAGCGGCACGCCGATGCGGTGGGCGCCCCGGGCAACGACCAGCGAGCCGGTGGAGGCGGTGAAGAACAAGAACGGGATGATCAAAAGCAGTTTCAACGTCAGGCCGTGCGTCACCGAGAAGTAGACCGTACCGGCGAGCACGACCAGGGCCGTGCCCAGGGTGGTCGCCAGCGTCGACGCCTGCATCATGTTGTACACGTCAGGCATGCGGATGAGGCCCAGGCTGCCCAACAGCACCATCGCCGTGCCCGTGAGCAGGCAGAGGCTAACGAAGATCTCCGCGACCAATCACCCCACCCCCCTGGACGTACTTCCCCAGCACCATGGTCGAGCAGTAGTTGAGCGCCGAGAGCACGATGGCGTAGGCCAGATACTGCTGGTCATTCAGCAGCATGGCGCCCACGATCAGGAGGTTGATGAGCACCGTGCCGCCGGCGTCCATCCCCACGATCCGTGCGGGCATGGTGGGCCCCGAAAGGGTCCGATACCCGGCCATGCACAGGGCGAGAACCAGCCCGACCAGGCAGGTCCACAAGACCACCTGCAGCATCACTGCAACACCTCCATGACCAGGTCCTCAATGCGCCGACAGGACTCCAGGGCCGCTTCCGGGTCGGAGGCATCGACCACGTGGATGTACAGCGCACCGTAGTCATCTGCGACGTCCAGCGTCAAGGTACCGGGCGTCAGGGTGATCAGGCTGGCCAGGAGGGCCACTTGCGCGGGCTGGCGTGCACGCAACGGGAACTTCAGGATGCCGGGGGCAATCTCCAGCTTCGGCCTCAGCAGCAGGCGGGCCATCTGGAGATTGCCCAGGATCCACTGCCAGCCGTAGTAGAGCAGGAGATGTGCAGCGTGGTAGAGCCAGCGCAGGAAACCACCAGGGCGCCTCACGTACGGTCGGATCAGCCCGTGGACCGGTGCGGGGAAGGCCCACAGGATCAACGCGCCCACCAGCACACCGGTCAGGAAAGTGCCCAGTCCGTAGGCGTCCTGCAGCACCATCCAGCCCACGGCAAGGAGCACGGCGAGCGTGACATTGCGCGCAGCTGTCACGGCCTTCACCTCCTGGCGACGGTCTCAATATAGATTATCGGGTGCATCAACTGATCGGCTGCCGCCAGCGAGAACTCCATCATGAACCGGCCGCCCAGGCCCATGCCTGCGGAAAGTGCCAGGAGCAGCACGGCCGGGACCAGCGCCGTCACGTAATCCCGTCGGCCGCGCTGCACCCGCTCCCCGGACGGGCGGCCCCAGTAGGCCTTGCGGAAGATCTTGACCATCGAGAAGAGGGTGAAGAACGAGACCAACACCGAGACGACGGCGATCCCCCACGCCCCCTTCTCCACGGCCGCCGTGAGGAGCGCAAGCTTGGCGAAGAAGCCGGAGAAGGGCGGCACCCCGGCCAGGGACATGGCCAGTGCGAAGAAGGTGAAGGCCAGTCCCGGATAAGCCCCCAGGAGGCCCGAGTAGTCCTTGAAGTCCGTACTGCCGGTAATCCGGCTGGTGGCTCCCGACACCAGGAAGAGTCCGGACTTGACGATAATGTGGTGGGCGATGTAGAACACCGCACCCGCCAGGCCGAGGGTCGTGTAGAGACCGAGGCCCATGATCATGTAGCCGATCTGGCTGATAATGTGATAGCTGAGGATCGCCTTGAAGTCGTACTGCGAGATCGCCCCGATCACGCCGAGCAGCATGGTGAGGCCGCCCACCACCAGCAGCAGGGAATGCGTGAAGCCGGCGTCGTGGATGAAGATCAGCGTGAACACCCGGACCAGGGAGTAGACGCCCACCTTGGTCAACATGGCGGCGAACAGCGGTGCGATGGCGTTGGGCACATAGTAGTAGGAGCGCGGCAGCCACCAGTAGAACGGGAACAGGGCGCCCTTGGCGGCGAAGACGACCATGAACAGGATGCCGGCCAGGGTGATGTACGGGTTGCCGGGCTCAGCTGCCGCCTTGGCGGCGATGTCGGCCATGTTCAGCGAGGAGACTACCCCGTACAGCAGGGTCACCGCCAGCAGGAATACCGTCGAGGCGGCCAGGTTCAGCAGCAGGTACTTGAGGCCTTCCCGCAACTGCGGGCCTGTGCTGCCCAGCGTCATCAGAAAGTACGAGGAAATCAGCATCACCTCGAAGGCGACGTACAGGTTGAAGATGTCGCCCGTGGTGAAGCTCAGGTTCACGCCCGCCATCATGAAGAACAGGACGGGGTAGAAGAAGGTCTGCTCGCTGGCGCGGTCCATGTCCCTGAACATGAACAGCACCGAGGTGAAGAGGACGATGGCCGCAAGCACCGTCATCATGCCGCCGAACAGGTCCACGGCCAGCGTGATCCCGAACGGCACCGGCCACCCGCCGGCGGTCCGCACCTGGATCCCTTCGGTCCAGACCGTATAGGTCAGCAAGACGGAAACGCCGATGGCGGCCAGCGCGGAGAGCAGGGCGACCATGCGCTGCAGCGCCACACGCTTGTGCAGCAAGAGCTGCAAAATCCCGGTACCGAAGCAGAGCAGGGCCGGCGCGGCGACGAGGTTACTCATGCTCTCCCCCCCGCAGCGACAGCAGGTCGTCCGTTCCGTTCTCCTGCACCGTCCGGTAGGCGAGCACGAAGGCGAAGGCGGTCGTCGCCAGGCTGATCACGATGGAGGTGAGAATCAGCGCCTGCGGGATGGGATCCACGTAGGAGATTCCGTCCACGATGATGCCACCGCCCCCCTCGGCCGGAACCGCCGTCTCGCTGCCCCCGAGAATGGGGGCGCGCCCCGTCTTGAGCCGGCCTGACGTGAGGAGCATGAGGTTGGTGCCGTAAGTGATCAGCATGGTTCCCAGTATGATGCGGATCATGTTCCGTTCCAGCAGCAGGTAGGTGCCCACGCCAAACAGCACACCGATCAGCAGTGCAGCGGCAAGTTCCACGGCTTACGACACCCTCTTTGCAGATGTGCTCGACCCCGGGCCGTTCCCTGCGGACCGGGCCGCGGGGCGGTCGGAGGCGATGGTGAGAAGAACAGACTTCATCGTACCGACGACCACGAAGAAGACACCCAAGTCGAACAGCATGGCGGTGGTCCACTCCAGGTCGCCCAACAGCGGCAGGTGAACCACGCCCAACCGGTGCTGCATGAAAGCGTCGCCCACCAGTGCGGGCCCCACCACCGTCGCGAACGAGATCGCCAGACCGCCTCCCAGCAGGTACGGGATGGGAACCGGGAAGAACCGGTCGGCCGCGTCCAGTCCGAAGGCCACGCCCTGCAGGGCGATTGCCGCGGCAACGATGAGGCCCGCGATGAAGCCGCCACCAGGCTCCTGGTGCCCTCGGAGCAGTATCCAGACCGCCAGGAGTTTCAACACGTACAGTGAAGTACAGACCACTACCCGTACAACCGGGTTTTCCTCCACAGGCGCACGCGCCATCAGCTCCGCCCCCTCCGCTCGCGCTGCCTCCGGAGCTGGACCAGCATGGAGACGGCCAGGCCCGCCACCGTGAGGACGGTGATCTCGCCCATCGTATCGAAGCCACGGAAGTCGACCAGCGTCACGTTCACCACGTTGTTACCGCCGCCCAGGTCGTGACTGTGCTGCAGGTACCACGCGGCCACTTCGGGCGGGAAGAGACGGGCGCCATTCGCCAGCAGGGTGACCACCGCTGCCAGTGCGCCCACGCCGACGGCCACCAGCACGTTGAGGCTCGGTCGGCGGGCCGCCCGCGGGTAGAGCTTCACCTGCCCCAGATGCGGAAAGACCAGCAGGAGGAGCACCACGGTGACGACCTCCACCACCACCTGCGTCAGGGCAAGGTCGGGCGCCCGCATCAGCGCGAAGAGCAGGGACATCGGCATGCCCACCAGCGACAGTGCGGCCACCGCCGTCAGCCGGGTGGTGGACCGTGCGGCGAACACCGCACCCACGGCGATGATGCAGACCAGGAGAATCTCCCAGGGCGTGACGGGGGAGAGCTGCAAGGCA
>Ga0134100_1001502_pt1 | contig 21623 bp, 16 predicted proteins | sample 11_taG_2_FD_94444 | JGI IMG/M metagenome (GOLD analysis project Ga0134100, IMG submission 94444) | Switchgrass degrading microbial communities from high solid loading bioreactors in New Hampshire, USA - 11_42_5_180_A3 metaG | ecosystem: Engineered > Bioreactor > Semi-continuous > Anaerobic >...
TAAAGTAGGTAAATGCTACGATATCGCCGTTAAAAAGTGCCGGATGCGTAATTTTTGTGCCGGCATCGGTGATTGTAGCCGCCGATACATCGAGCGGTGTTTGCGTGCCGTCAGCATTAACTTTGCAGAGCGTTTCGAGGGATTGAATCGGATAATCGGTGCGCAGGATTGTTATGCCATCGTCATATACTCCAGCATCGGCAATGGCAGGCTCGCAGATAATTAAGCCTTTCGGGTAGGATAAGAGGGTTCCGGTTACGACATTATCCTTATATACCGGTGATGTAAGCACATTACCATCACTGTCAAGACGTATTGTCAACCTGCCTGTGCGCAAGTCTATCTCATCATACACACCGTCTGCATTACGCCGTAATACACAAGGTTCAATATAACAAGTGGATTCTTGCCGGGCTTTATATGACGTTGCAGTAGTACCCGATTCAACTTGTGTTTGCGTTGGAAACGCAGTGTTATTCGTTGCGTAAAAACAAATATACCCTGCATTTGGCATTGTAAGGCTGCCCACCGTGTATCCGTTGCCGCTGAGATAACTAAAGCCTATATAGTTGCCGTTGACGTCATATTTAAGCGCGTATTTATCACCTGTAGATGGCAGTCCAGATATATAAATATTTCCTGCCGGTACGGGTATCTTGTTTTTGTTTCTTATCGCAGTGGACAATCCGACTTTTGCGCCGGTTGTTATATTGTAATACCCAGATTCCCAAATGCCGTCAAAGTAATTGCCATTAATAGATTTTAACCGCATAGGTATTACACTTTGCGTACCGCTGAAATAATTCGGGCAGATTTGCATCATTTCGCCTGCAGTTTTGGTTTGCAAGCCATGAGCGTTTAAATCAATTACATATATATTGGCGGCGGCTGATGTGTCATTAGTAACTGTCATCCCTGCCCCCGTGCCGGTCAAAATCGTTTTATGTAAGCTGTCATAATACTTATTGCCGGATACGCTGTTAAACGTTACCGAGCTCCCGATAGGTACGTTTGACTGCGCCACAAGCGGAGTAAGCGTCATGCCCTTTATCGTGCCGCCCACGCCTAAAACAGCCGCGTTTTTCGGTACGGCGGTTATCTTACCTGTGCCGTTAAGATTAATTCGCGTGTCGCCGCTCATTTGCGCTTGCGCGACGCGCAGAGCGTCTATTTCCGCGTCGGTCTGCGCGGCGCGGACTTGGAGAGCGTCTATTTCCGCGTCATGCCCCGCTATTGACGTTTGCAGACTGTCTATATCCGTTTCCGCTTGCGTGACGCGCGCTTCGAGTGTTTCGGCATCTTCCTCAATCTCGTTTATTCTTGCGCCGACGGATTCAAACGATTTATTTTTTACAGGAGAGTATAAACCGATTGTAAATTTACGTTTATCTGTCAGCATTGATGCCACGATTGGATACGTTCCATCTCTGACATCGACTTCATAAAGCAATAATCCACCTGCGGGAGTCGCAGGAACTGAACCGTCGACATCGCCCAAAAGCGTCGCAACGTTGCCGCTACTATCTAAATAAATTATTGCTTTGCGGTTGTTTATACCATCAGAACCGGCTATAGGATTAATTGACGTGGAGGTTATAACAAATCTTTGCCCGTTCGAAATACGAGCGGCACCCGCTGAGACGTTCACAAAATTTGACGGAGGTGACGTAGGCGTTACTTCCAAACCATATTCAACACCTATTCCAATTGTTTCGATGAAAGTGTTTAGATACGGCTGTAAGCTTTCGTGATATGCTTGTCTTGCCGCTTCTGCCGCCACTCTGCCTTGTTCAGCGGTAACACGGGCAGATTCCGCGCTCGCTCTCGCTGTTTCTGCTGAAGCACGAGCGAGTTCAGCGCTTTGCCTTTCTGATTCTGCATTGACTCTTACTGTTTCAGCATTCTTGCGCGCATTTTCGGCATTTTTTCTGGCTGTTTCAGCGTTTACTCTGTCTTGCTCTGCCGCAACTCGCGCTGATTCTGCTGCTACCCTTGCTGGTTCTGCTGTTTCAATTGAGTTTTTAAGAGCTAAAACATCCGCTTCTGCGTTCTGAATGTTTTGCTCACTAATAGCCGCGCTCTCTGCGCTTGCTTGTGCAGCTTGCGCGTATGTAGCCGCGCTCTCTGCGCTTGCTTGTGCAGCTTGCGCGTATGAATTTGCTTCTGCCGCTGATGCCGCCGCCGCCGCCGCGCTTTCAGAATTATCCTGTTTGTATTGTTCAATTTTGTTTAAAAGCTGAATGTATACATCCGGCGACGCGGGAGGGGGTAATGTGTCAGCTGAATATGTTCCCTCTGGTAGGTTGACAATACTCCAATTTGTAGGCTTAACTTTATTATCTTTCGTTCCATATAAACCGATATATAACGGCTCTGCGCTTAACAAAACCTCAAACGGAGTATCGCAGCTTGTTTCGTCTGACAGTAAAGAAACGGTTTTACTTAATTTAATTTGATTTTCACTGCCTTTATAGAAAACAACCGTCTTTGCGTATCCGTCCCAAGATTCGTCAAAATCGAAAATGCAAGGAACTGTGCCGACAGCGCCGGAAACAACATTATTCGCATATGCGTCTAAATAGGTATCTCTTACTATAACGCGGATTTCACTCATATCAAATCACCTCGTTTGACAATTGAAAAGGGAGCGAATAACCGCCCCCTTTTATTTCTTTGTTTCATTTGCCCATTCCAGGAATGTGTTGACTGTAAACCCAACACCGAGATAATACAACGACTTTCGGATTCTCAAGGCTTCCTCATCGTTCTTATCCGTTATTGCCTGCTGATACAGCGATTTATAATGCTTTGTTAGCTGCGTCCGTACGGTTTCGTTGTCATAGCCGTATTTTCGCATTTCTTTCAGGATTTCCTGCGCGTCGCCGCCGCTGTCTATAATGTCAACAAGGTCGTCGACGCTGTACGGAGAAACGGTTTGCAATCGCTTGTTATACGCCGACTGGATGCTCTGCGGCGTTCTGCCGTTTTGAATCAAATATTTCCTTATTTCGTTTGCCAATGCTTTATTTCCGGCTTGAACGGCTTCAAAATACAAATCATAATATACACTGCTGACTTTTGAATTGTACGAGCCGTCGGCATCTTTTAACGCGATGTTATAATTGTTCTTTGCCGCTTCAAATCGGGTTGCTAATGGCATATCATTATCAAAAACGGTAGTTTTCTTGTCTATTTCGTCCGTAAGCAAGTCCTTTGCGGTGTTATATAACATCATTAAATCGCGCTTGATGTTGGCAAAAGGCGCACCGAATAACGATGACAGCGCGAGTGCAAAATCGGACAGCGCTTCTGCATCTGATTTTTTGCGGTCCTCTTTCATCAATTCATTAAGCGCTTTAACAACATTATAAACAGGTGTTAACGCTGTGTTCTGCGGTCTGTAACCGTCAAACATTTCGGCAATGTCGCGGATATATGGAGCCAGTCCTAAAACATGTCCCGGCGCGTCATCTATAACGGCATCGATGTACTTATCAACGAATTGCTTTTCGTCGTCATCATCGCGCATAGCTGATATCAACGAAGCCGACGCAACGGTAAATATGCCGCTGACAACGACAGAAGATATTTTCATCATCGCCTTGCCATATCTGCCTTTTGAAATATCTCTGCCAGCGCTGACAAGCATATTAAGGATTTTTGTAGGTTCGCCCATAAACGCGAATGTCGATTTTGCAAACGCACCTCTGGAACGCATTCCTTGTGAGCGGCTCAAAACGCTATCATATACCTGCGTTTTTCTGATAGCGTTTGTGAACACCTCGCTGACTTTCTCAAAGTATTCCTGACTACCAGGTGTTAAATCCGGGTGTTCAGTTTGTACTTTCTTCTTGGATGCCGCCCATATTTGACCCCACGCCAGCTCATCCATTTTTTGCGCGAGGAATGAATATGCTTTTCGGCGGTTCCGCTTATCCTTTAATTCAGCTATTTTCTTTATACCTTCGTATTTAGGAGCTTTCAGCCTTTCGGCGAACGAATACGCCATATTTGTATCAAAATAACCTATGTTTTTGATATAGGTTATCGGCGCATACATTTCCGCTTCCTTGTATTCGGACCAGCCATTGGCTAAACCAACGAAGTATTTCGGCTCAATTTCGGACATAGCTCTGAATATCGTCATTGGCTGCTGAACAACAACACGAAGATTAGCCGCTACTGCCGCCGATTTATACGATGCAATCAATCTGTCCGCAAGCGCTTCGCCTGTAGGCTTTCTTGAACCTCTGTTTAAATCGGTCAAAAGGTTCTTGATGTAATCATTGGCGACATCACCGAAAGTATTCTTTATTACAGCTTTAACGGAATCGCCCAGTCTTTCAGCTTCTCGGCTTTTATAATTCCACACCTTCATTAAATCTTCTATCGGAAGTGTATATGCCGCATAAGAAGCCATTCCGTCAACGTGCGCCGCCCATACATCGATAAAATCGCCTATCAATATAGGCGCATTCGATTTACGGGTTATGTTTTTCGTGAACGACTGATTTTTGATTCGGATATCCAATGTACTTCCGGGTTCTGTCTTTAGTACATCGTCTACCACTTTGAGAGGAAAATAGTATTTTTCGGTAAACTTCAAATAGTCGTACATCGCCAAAGATACTTGGTTCCCTTCATGTGCCATATCTTGTGACAAGTAACGAACCATTTCATCTACAAAAGCGATTTGCTCGTCTGACAGCTTGCTTTGTAATTGCGCAAAGTCATAATCAGTAAACCGAACATTTTTCAGCGCCGGAGCGGAAAGTCTTTGTTCGGGATTTTTTCTTTCTTCTCTGATTTTACGCAATTGCGAAAGTATGTCTTGAACGCTTTTATCGCTCTCAAGAACAAAACCACCTGTTTCCAGATGGTTTGTATCTATTTGCTTTTCACGCTTGAATGTTGCGTACAACGAAAGCGCTTCGCCGAGCGACAACTCTATTTCGTCGCCGTTCGCAGTTGTTAACTGAATTTTCTTCTTTGTGTCCCAGTCAAAATAATGGTATTTAGCCATTGTATTGCGGGCAAACTCTTCAGAACGTTTCTGTAGATCGGCGTATTTCGTTTCTCCGTCAAACAACCGCATAGCTACATTGTATAAAGGCGTATCTTCGAACTGCTCAAAGAAGTAAATCGGCAGCGCCATATCGCCTTGTGCGAATGTAACTATCGGGTTATTGCCTAGCCCAACCGCAAAACGAGGTTTCTGTTTTTTCAATTCCGTTATCGTATTTTCTCCTGCTTCTCTGACAGTATGTTTCAGAAGCTCCGAAAACATCTTATTGGAATTGCTAATCATTTTGCGGAACGCTTTCAGAACGTTGTATACAGTATCCAGTTCTGACTGCGTCAAATCAACAATTCGTTTGCCGTCGGTGATATGGGTTAGGCTGTCAATCATAGCCGCAATATCGCCGTCGTAAATAATAACGCCGTCACTGGTATAATCCTGCATTTCGCTTCTGATGCGTTCGTATTTTGCCTGTAGTGCGGTAAACGCGGCTCCAATACCTTTGTTCGGTGTCGTTCGGTTTGTCGTAAAATCCAGCGCTTGAAGTACCTGCAGTATCGGTCCTTTAAAATCTTCTGGGATATGCTTTGCGTCGGTAGGTTTTAGAAGTTTATCCGAAAATTCTTTAGCAATCTTCAGAATCTTCTGCCGGGTTTCCCGCATTTCTCTGCGGTTGCCTTCTGCAATATACTTGTTCCGTTGCAAAATCCGCATACCCTTAATGACATCCTGCTGGTCTGTGCCGGATTTGTAATACTGCCACGTTCTTAAATGCCTGTTCAGTTCTTCACGAGTAATGCCGAGAACCTCTGCGGCATTTTCTTTTAAAGCGAATGTATTGATTTTCCGCCTTGCTTCGTAAACCTGTTGAGCGTTTGCTCCGAGAGCGGATTGTTTTGCAAGCTCGAATACCTTCGGAGCTTCAGCGTCGGAGATGATATCGTCTGGAATCGAGCGGGATTCGCTTAGCGAATCAACTTCGATACTATAAGAAGATATATCGCTTTCTGCGTTAATGCTCTTATAATTCTCAATCGCCCTGTTCCAACCATCGAGAATATCATCTCGAAGCTGTGTAAGATAGTCGATATTCGCATCCAAAAGCTCTCGCGCCGCTTTGCTCATCTCATGACCGGATATGAAGTTTTTCAAAGACTGAATGATTTTATCGATGAAATTCTTTATTTTCTCGATAAATGACTTTTTCTCTGTCATTGACATGGTATCGGTTTCGTGCAACCAATTCATAAAATCGTTTATGCCTTCTTCGGAAGCAAAAGCCGCCGCAAAAGCATCACGAGCCAATTCGCCGGATGCGTCACGATATGTTGTTGTTTTATCGACTGTTTTGTATGTGCTCTGGTACTTCTTTATCAGTTCGTCAAGCGATTTGCTGTTCTTTTGTGCAAACCATTCAAGAACTCTGTTTTTAACAGCTTCATAAGAGTCGTTGTCATATTCCTTCCAAAACTCCGACATTTCATGAATAATGTCGGCTGTTTTAGTATCGGAATCCTGCGAGAACATAAATTTTGCAAGGTTATGAACATATGCCGCTTTTGCGTCGTTTGGAAGATTATCGACAGTTTCAACATCTGCGCCTGTTTTATGAGCAAGTAATATATAAAGCTCTTTGGCAAGTTCAGAAACACCTTTTTCGGTGCTGTCAATATATATGCCTTTTGCATTTGTTTTGACAGGCACTCTCTTTCTAAAAGCGACTCTGCTTTGTTCAGCGCGTACAGCATTCTGCCCGGCATAATATGCCGCCCGCATCTGTGAACCGCTGAACAGTTTTGCATAATAACTATTTGCCTTGACAGCATCCTCGTATTTTATTCCGAGTTTGCCGTCAACATACATATTGTAGAACATTCTCGAATACTCGTTGACGTTTTCGCCGTTATAGAACCCGACAAAAGTTCTGGCGGCTCTGGTATCGTACTCTGCCGCTTCTTCGTACAATTTTTCGATAACCGGATTGTCAAACGTTAAATCCTTAACCGAAGCAATGCCGCCGTCGGCGGTTTTAACATAAACGGTTTTATCCTTGACGCTTTCAATTCCGTTTATGGTAATAACGGTATCGCTTTCTTTGAATTTTGCCTGTATGCCTTTTAGAGCGTCAAATTTGACCTGTACGCCGTCTTTTGTTTCGGCGGTATATTCGGTAGGGGTAGGCTCCGAAAATTCAACCTGCGGCGCAGATTCTTTTGTGGGTGATGTTTGCTCTGCTTTTTCGTATGCAGACTCTATATTTCGTGTTGGTATCGATAAGTTCTTAACCGCAGATACTATATCTTGTGCTGTAGTATTTTCATTTATCTGTATTCCGGTTGCTTCTGTGAACAATGCGGCTCTATTGCCGTCTGACAGAATGGATTGCGCATCTGATTCTGTGATTTGGTTCTTTGTGATAACATCTGTCAAAATAGACTCAAAATTCGCCGCTGCTCTTTCACTCGGCAACAACGATTTAGCTTTTTCGGCTACGGATTCAACGGTATTCGAAACAGCGCTTTTTATTTTAGCGGTGTTATTGACAACCGTACCAGCGCCGGAGAACACTATAGACGAAAGCGCACCTAATATTCCGCTATATAATGCTTCTTCAGAGAACGGTTTAAATTCGTTGTTTTCGTCGAAACAGATGTTGCGGAAAACCGGCTCGAGAGCATCCTGCAAATATTCTTCGGTAAATTCGCCTAATGCTCTCACGCCGAATTGAACGCTTGCCTTTGCCATTACTTTTGCAATGGTATTAAAGGCTTTTTCGCCCAATTTACTGTTTATTGACGATATTGCTTTCTTAACGGCAGTACCGCTTACGCTTCCAGCACCGCCGAGAATGGACTGCAAACAGGTTTCTGATACGCCTATCAACAAACCGTATGTCTGCGCTTGTTGGACGGTGTAGCCTTCTCTGATTGCTTGCTGATATGCGTTTCCAGCGGCGCTTGCACCCATTAAAGCGGACGATACATAGGTTCCTGCGGCGGGATTATTTGTCAAAGCGGAAGTCACAACGCCAGCCATTACAGAAGGAACAATATTGAAAGTGGTCGTTCCTAAATCGTATAGAATAGTATTGTCGCCTTGCCGTTCCATCTGTTCTCTGACAGCTTGCGAAGTATATTGAATCGTATGTGTGGTAGGGATTTTATCGTTTCCGGTAACGAGATAATAAAACCCTTCCGCGCCGGATATGAACTGGTCTAATCCAGCGCCGATGCTCAATAATGTTTTTTCCCACCATGTATCAACATTTTTAGCTTTTTCTAAACCTTCACGATATCTTGCCGCTTCTGCCATCATGCGCATAAATTCTTCGGCAGATGCCATTCCTTCGGTTTCATATAAATAGCCGAGAATGTATTTCTCTTCTTGTGTGTATGTGTCGTACTCTTTTTTCTGGTCGTCTGTCAAAACATTCTGTAATTTAGACAATCCAGCCGCCGCTTTGATGTTAAAATGCTGATCGTCTTTGACTTTATTGACCGTATATGCAAGTGATTGATAAAGGTCGTCACGCAGTTTTTTATATTCTTCTCTCGCTTGAGGATTTCCAGCTTGAACAGCGTTTTGTATTTGTGCTAAACGGCGATTGACCTCTTTTCGGTCAATAGAATAGGCGTATTTTTCCGCCTGTATCGCCTTAGCATCCTTCAACATTTTTTCGGGGCTGTACTGGTAAACTTGGTCGTATACGAACTCACGCCATTGTTTCGGGTCGAAAGACGCATCAAATTCTTCCGGATTCGGGTTCGCTCTGAACTCCGCTCCATGTTCGACTTGGTTGTATGCTTGCATTAACCGTTTGTATTCGTCGATTAGCTTCTTTAACTCCTCGTTGTTTTGCAATTCCGGGTGAGTTTCTTGACCGGGCAACGTCGATGTTTTTTTCGGAGTAGTATCTATAATTTGCTGAATGTTACTGCGAAGCGTGTTGATACGGTCAACCATTTCGTTGATATTGTTAAAGCCGTATTCTTTCGCGGTTTTCTGATATTTCTGGAAGATGTTATACTCGCTTTCGTCTTTGAACTGCGAATAATAATCTTTTATTCTTGATGTAGCATCGCTAATACCAGCGGCAGCCGAAGCAGCGCCTTTCAGATAATTCTTTAGTGCGTTATATGTTGATTCGGGATAATTTGCCTTGTTCGTTTCAAGCTCTGCCAGATATCTGTTGGCGTATTCAGCAAGCATTTTAGCGGTTGAATTATCAAAGATAGACGGAGCATAATACTTTGTTTCATCGAACGCAGATTCAAATGAGTTATATTCATCTATCGTTTTATTGAATATTTCGCCAAAATTACTCAATCTGTCGCTGAATGAGCCATAATTGAGTTTATAATCAGGAGATTGCCGCCGTTTATAATCATCGATGAGTTTGCTAACATTATCAACACTATTATTGTTAGTTGTTGAATTTCTATATTTTTTATATTCTTCAATCAATTTATTTGTCATTGCAAATCACCTTTTGCTCTATGAGCATAATGTGGATCACTGTATCCTTTTATCGAATTTGCTTGGATCAATACCTAACGCGTCTAACATATCAAACGCGTCGTTTTTATCAAGAACCGGGAATTTACCATATACAAGATTAGCAATATAATCTAAGACTTGGTCTTCAGTCATAGTCCAATTCCTTAATGCGTCAGACAATTTGTCGTAAATCTTGTTGTATGTTTCGCTATACGCTTTTTGTTGAGCCGCCGCCTTGTCTGCTTCCGCTTGCTTTGCCTTCTGATCATTCAGCCACTTGCTGTATTCCTGTGCCAGCTTATTTTGCTCGAACTGTTTTTCCCAGTTCGATTGTGCTTGCGCGTCCTGCTGTTTCTGATATTCGAATAACTGTTGCCGATAGGCTCTATCAGCGGCATCCTGCGACTTGTTGTAATCAAACTGCAGTTGCCAATTACTCTGAGCGCGGTCGTCTATAAACTTCTGGTAGTCAAACTGCTGTTGCCAATTTTTCTGCGCAAGGTCAGCTTGGTCTTTCTGGAACTGGAACTGCCGCTCATTGAACCCGCGAGTATAGTTCAGATTATCAATGTTTAACGCAAGATTGGCGGCGTTCAAAGCATTATTCAGGTTATTTTGCCACTCTGCGTAGTCCTGCGCTCTTATCTGGCGTTCAACCTCTGGAAGCTGTTGCATATACTGGTTGTACGCCTGCTGTCCGGCAACGGTAGCATAAGACGAACCGTAACCGCCAGTCAGCGCCGCCGCTTTGCCCATAGTGTCTTGCATTGCCCGTTGACCCATTTCGGAATATCTTTTTACAGCATCTTGATACAGTTTGGACGCATTCGGGTCCCAGTTATATTGCTGATTGGCTTTTTGCAAATATGTGTCAATCAGTTTTTGTGTATTAATGTTGACGTTAGCGTAATTATTCATGTAGTCGGATACTAAATCTTTCTTCTTTTCATCGTCTGTATATGCCATAAAATCATGCTCCTTTTATGCCGTTCTGCGCCAGAAAATAAGAGAACCGTCACTGACGGCGGTTTCTTGAATGATGTTCCACGTTCCAAAAGAAAAAGGCGGGGATTTCTCTCCGCTCTTCCAGAATTTTATATATACGCTGTTTACAGGGAACAGCGTGTTGATAATTTTCGGTACTGTTGGAATGTTTTTGATAGATTCTAAAAGGATATCAACATTGTTTAAAAGCAATTCCAGCGATTTTCTTGTTTTCGGCTCAAAATTATTTATGTTTAACGATTGTAAGTCGTATTTTATGTCGTTGCGCAGGTTTTCAAGCATTTGTCTGATTAAATATTCGTCCATCATTTCATATCGCTCCCGATTTCGATTGTGCGAGTAATGTTGAATATCTTTGTATTGCCGTTTCCGGAAAACCTTAACCGGAAATAGTCACACCGACGCGGGACGATAGAAATAACCTGTGTCTTTTTGGGAGCGGCAAATACTTCTTTTACTTTTTCCCACGTACCTGAGCCGTCGTACATAACCTCAATTTTCACTGTATCGTCAGTCATAAGTTTGACAGCTAAACGGTTCAAGTATTTATTTTCCGGAATATACATACCCCAGTCGCCCGTTTCGGCATACCATACGCAACCGGAAGCAAATTTGTCGTTCTTTTGATGCTCATTAATTGCTGTAGTACCTTGTTCGATGTATTGAATGGTATGAAACGTAGCCGGCGTGTCGTATTCTTTGATGAAATACAATTTATTACCAACACGCGCAAACGATTTCATTCTTCGCCCCATAGAATCACCCTTCCGCGCTTTCTATGCCGATATCTTCTTTGTGCCACATCTTACGACGTGTATCATATACAAACGTCGTGTATGCATTTAACGGGTCTGATATAGTAGTATCTTTAAGATTTATATAATATTTACCGTCAAGCTCTCCGGCTTCTCCATAGTTGTACTTCTTAAAATCGTCACCGAACGCATCAGATATACGATACACATTATCGCCTGTGAACGCCATTATTGCAGTTTCTGACTTGTAATAAAGCACACCGTCTATTACTACGAGCGAATTTTGATTGCCTTCCGCAACGCCTTCAATCGGCATTTCGATTATCTGAACGGCAGGGAAATTACTGTCGTATATTTTATACACCCTGTCCCGTTTAAAGAACCATATATATCCATTGAACACAACCGCGCCTGTGAACGGACCTCCGCTGCCGATTGTCGCGGCATAACTGTCTGTTGATAAGCCGGAATAATCGTACCATACCGACGGGTCACCGAGTTTGCAGGCATATATTTCTCTGCCATCTCTTGAACATCCCCATAAACGGTTGCCTTTCTCTATTACGATATCCATTTTCGGGATAGCGCGCGAAATAAACATCCATCCGTTTTGCTCTGTGTTTTCACCTATCATTCCTTCGACAACAAAATAGTCATCGGATATCGCTGTTATAATGTTTGCGTTTTTATTTAATTCTTCAATTACACAACCGCTAATGCTAATTGCGTCTCCGATTTTATATGCGGGTATATTCGGCGAATTGGGGTGTTTTGTATATTTAACGTATGTAGGTGATACTTCTGAATAGGAGTATGTTTCGTAGTTAAATTTCTTTAACTTGTATGGTTTTGAAGATGTATCCAGCCAATATTGCATTTCTGGAGGACGATCAGGTGATACATATGGCGTTATATCGTTGCCGTCTTTGTCGCATAATGTGAAATTCCCTACCCACGCTTTACCGATTCCGTCTGTGTTGTTCCACGACAAATTATAATCCGTTAGAATTCCGGTAATTGTGTCGTATTCATACGCCGCAGGGAACATACATATTTTCGAGCCTATCATAACAATTGAGTTTATAGCGCCTGTGATTGTTCCTTTTACTGAACCGTCATATATAATCTTATTTCCGGTTTCTGATTGGCATATCGCCATAAGTTTATTGTTTGTTTTGTCAGCAAAAAGCTTGGTATATTTGTCATTCGTAACCGAACCATAACCAAGCCCCATCGCACCCCACGAACATCCAGACGAGAATACCGGATAATAGTCGCTCACGCAGTTTTGCATATCCGCAAATTCGTTGTCGCCGATAACATATCTGCGGTTATATCCTTTGAATTCGGATATCATTTCGACTGTTTTGTTGTTAGCCATATAATCACACCTTTAACTTGTAATGCACTGCCGGAGCGTGTCGTGAGTGGTAACACTTCTTGAATTTGTCATAAGCCTTTTCAAACTCTCCGTGGCTATAGACATAACGTTCCCTTTCGTTTAAATGGAAATCCGCTTGGGAGAGAAGATAATATATATAAACCTTGCTGTACGGCTCCGGTATCAGCAACGGCAGATTTTTGTCAGATTCATAGGATTTATCAAGACGGCTGAAGGGCTTATACGATATGCCTTCGCTGTCTTTGTGCGTCAAAATAACCTCACTGTAGACTTGACCTTCAAAATCGGACAGCCATCTGACAAGCGTTTTTTCATCAAAAGGCTGCCCTTTTCGTAATTCTTTGAACTGGTTAATAGCTTCGATTCTTGTCATTGTGCTGTCCTCCTGTAGCAAAAGGGCGGCATAATAGCCGCCCTAATGTTTATAGTTTCTGTTTTGTTTTTAATTCTTTAAATGCCTTTGACGCTTCATCTATGTCGTGGTCTCCACCTTCATAGATGCGCTGTATAAGCATTTTGTTTTTTGCAGAAAGCTCTGAGTTTGCAAGCACTTCCGCAACATTGTCTTCTACCTCAAATGATACGCCTTTTGGAATTATCGTTGCTTTGCCGTTAATAGTGACTTTTACGTAATTGCTTTTACCTTCTTCGTAAGGTATAAATACTTTCTTCATTATTATTTCCTCCTGTTATTAACAGGGGAGGTTGTCCTCCCCTGAAATATTAGTACGGTGATACGAGCGATGCAGAGAACTCATTGGCGGATTCAATACGAATCATGTAGTCCTCCTGCAAACGTACGGTGGCGGCGGTTGCTTTCCAGCCTGCGGTCGAGAATTGCTCAAGCGGTCCGCCAACTTCTTTTCTCGACTTAGTGATGAATTCCAGACCGCCGTTTTCAAGCTCAATCATACCGTATGCATGTCGACCGAGAATCAGTGTGCCGTATACAGCCGAGCCGTCTTTACCTGCCCCTTGACCGCAAACAACCGCGTCTGCCGGAACATTGGCGGTAAGAGCAGTAACGGTCAATTTTGCCGAGCCTGCTGCGCCCGCGGTTACGCCGGTTACCTTGCCGGCAACGCCATTGATGTATACATCTACGCCACCTGCCGGGAATGTTGCGGCTTCGGCTGACGAAATGGCTTCTTTAACTGTGATTTCGGTTGCTCCTGCGTTTGCGGCTGTTTTAACGGTGAAGCGGCATTTACCTTTTACGATGTCGTTCGGGTAGAATATCTTTGCGTTAGATGACTCGACAAAGCGGATTCCGGCGTACTTACCGATTTCGCCTGCAAAGATGCGTTCGCCAGCTGCGTACTTGACGACATCGATAAAGTAATCCTTATCCTTTTTGATATCGACGGCCACCTGCGGATGAATAATGCCAACGTATGCATCACCATCTAAAGGCTCTGCGTCGTTGGCACGAAGGATAGCCTGTACTGTAAACAGCAAATCAGGCGTGAGTTTGCATTCTTTTGTAAGGTCGGCTCTGGAAGTGATTTCGGTTACAGTACCGTTTGATACTTTCGGCGCGTAATATACGTTTGTGCCGCCCATAAGCTCTTCGCGTGCAAGAATGTCAAGAGTAAGGAAAGCCTGCCTTGCGTTCTCTTCGTGAATGGCCGATGTCAGTCTGTCGCACGAGGTCCACTCGACCATGTCGGTAATCTTTTTGTATGTACCGTATTGTTTTACGGTTGCTGTAATCTTATCAACATCGATAAGCTCACCATCAGGAATAACACCATCAGTTAAAGGTGTAAGAGCGGGTGCCGACGGGCGCATAATACGCATTTCAACGGTTCTGCCGTTGTTGGGCGGGATAGGATACGGGTCACCGAACTGCGTGTAATACAGCTTTTTCTTCGCCATGTGAATGAGTTTGGTATCCCACCAAATCTTATCCACTTCAGCGGCAAGTCCGGGCGAACTTAAATTATTAATTACTTCGTCAAAAAGGTAAATGTTAAAGGGAATAATGCCAGATTTAAAGATTGTGTTCATATACTTCGTTCCTTTCTGTGTAAGTTTTAAATTTACACAGACGAACTACCTGAAACTACCTAATTTTTATCACTTTACCGCTCCTTACTTCGCGGTCAATTTGCTCCCAATAGTCGTCTGTGTATTTGCGTGGGTCTTGAATCACAGCCACAGGAGCAGAAGATGAAGAGATGTTTTCTGAAGGACGCTGACCGTTTGCCTTTATGGTATCCGCCGCGTCTTTCATACCTTTTTCACGAGCGTATTTGGCGATTTTTGCAATGTGGTCGTCGTAATAAACAGCTTTATAAGCTCTCATTACGCTTACACCGCGATTTAAAAGGTCGGCAAATTCAGGGTTTTGTATAGCGTTCAAAAGGCTGAAATTCGGGTCAAGTTCTTTCTGGATTGCCGATTCGTCCTTTTGCCAGCTTTCATACATCTTTTGGCGTTCAGCTTCGGCTCGTTTTTCGGCTTCGATACGCTCTTTTTCAGCTTTCAACCTTTGAAGCTCTTGGTCTTTGCGCATATTTTCGTATTCCTGCTCTTTAATTCTCTTGAGCTGGTCTACGCTAATACCTTTTTCGAGAGCTTCTTCTTCGAGCTTGCCGTTGTCGATATACATAGCTTTTTGCAGTTCGTCGAGGTCTTTTGCTCCAAACCGCTTCAAAGCGGCTTCTATAATCGGCTGATAACTGTCAAGTTTAGCCGATTTTTCTTTGTAGTCTTTGAGCCGTTCTTGAACGATTTTAGACGTACGTTCTTTGTAAAAATCCCTATACTTGCCGTTTATGAGCTTCTCAAACTCTGCTTCTAACTGTTCTCTGCTCTCTGGCTGTTCCTGAATTTCCGCAGCGGGGGTCTGCGTAGCCTGATTTTCTCCCGATTTCTGCGCAGCGGCGTCCTGCGCTGTTACGCCTTCGGTTGTACTGCTTGCTTCGCCTGCGGCAGTCGCTGTCGTTGCGGCGCTACCGTCAAACAAAAACAAGTCAAGATTGAGCCATGATTTAATTTTTCGCATACAAATCTCCTTTGTGAATTTTCTACCGTCTTTCCGGCGTGTCTTTATATCACCCAAAAGGGGTTGATACCTTGATGTATTGCGGGTATTTATGTTCAAGCAGCATTAATCCGGTCAATGCGAAACATAGGTAATGGTTTGTTTCGTTATTGTCCGGCGATTGGATAACAACGTCGCCAGCTTTGGCTTCCTGCTGCTTGAATCCAGCATCATTAAGGCACTGTATTAACGATTGCAATAAAATAGAAACGGCGTTACAAACCGCTCCGCCGTCTCTTGAACCGTCTGTATTTGCGTGTCCTTTTGCTGTAAGGGTATAAGTATTACCCTCTTTTTTAAGCGTTACTATTGTCATTTTGCGCTCCTTGTGAGGTAATAAACCGGTTATCGCCGGTTAACTTGGCGGCGAGTTGTTTTAACTGAATGTTTTCAGCTATAACTGCCTGTAATTGCTGATACAGCGAGCCGTTTTCGCTAATGGTTTTTATCAGTTCTTCCTTACCCTCGATATCCATACCTTTTAAGCACGCCAAAGCCTGCGGCGCAAACTGCGGGTTAAAGAATCCGAGCTGATACAACTGCATCATCTCTTGGTTGTGCGCATACTTGTTGTACGGGCTGCCTTTATGAACGCGCACCTTAACATCAAAAATAGGCACGCGAACCGTCGGGTCGGTGCCTAATTCGTTGTATGTTACCGCTTGCAGGTCTTGCGCGCTGAATTGCATGAATTTGTACGAACCGTCACTGCCAATAATGCGAAATTGACGAGGAACAGTATAAAATTGTCGGATATTCTCTATACAAAGCTCTCCCACCTCTTTGACAGCGGAATAGAGTCTTTGCAGTGTTGCTCTCGACAACTTGCTGCCAGTCTCTATTAATGCGACGATTGCGCTTGCGGCTGTAACTCCTCCTGCAGTGCCACCTTGCGAAAAATCTCTATTGCCGATAACCTCTTTAAGCTCTTGTATGCGGTTTGTGTGATACGATAATGTTGTGCCTTCAAGTGGCTGAACGTTAACCGGCATTACTGCGTCAGCAATAGTGCCGGAACCCTCGAATTGAATACCGGGCTTTGTGAAGTCAAAGAACTCATCCATATTAACGCCTGCGTCTTTTTTGTATGCAAATCTTGGCATACTTGCAAGACGGGCATTTTGAATCATAGCTTTATTGAGCAGGTCAATATCACGTTGCACATTGCGCCCGATATCGACTGTGCCATAACCGATTAACGAGCCTTTTGCGGGATACATGTGTACCGTAACAAACGGATACTTACCATGCCAGTAATACCCGTCAGGGTATGCCGGCGTTCCGTCCTCATTAACAGCGTTTTCGGACGAGAAAAGCACGATGTCATTGACAAATTGGCAATAGTGCAAAACCGTTTTTGTGCCTTGCTGTACCTTGTAATACCAGTGATATACGAGAGATTTTCCCTCGTTTGGTATATCATCTTCGGTGAGGTATTGTTCGATTATCGACGGATCGCTGCCTAAATGCCCTTTGACTTGAGGATAGCGAGCTTCGAGTATCTCGTTGTCTACTAACTCAACCCTAAATACATGACGGCTGTCCTGTATGTCTGTTACTCCAGGCTCCCAAAATAGGGACATAACGTCGATTGCCTTTATCTCGATATCGCCTAAACCGTTATAGAGCGTGGGATTCCAAAATACGCCGAATATTCCAATTCCGGTCTGCACATCCCATCCGACTTGGTCGTACGCTTTTTCAAATTTGGCATTTTCGAGCACAACAGGCAGGATTGACGACAGCAATTCAGCTTTTTCTTGGTCGTCAGGTTCTCTCGGTAATACCGAGATTTCGGGGAAATTGTCCATAAAATCGGCGTGTTTATTGGCAACACCATTAAACAGCCACGAGCTTGTCGGGTCTGGTTCATCTGGATATATCTTTTTGTATGTTTCCGACCGCCACTGACGTGCATTGATATACAATGCATTATCTCTGATGCGTCTCTCGGCATTGGTTTTGTATTGTTTATATTTACGGAGTATCTCCGACGCTTTTATTATTTGGTATTTGTCGATTTTACCAGCCATCCCTGCAGGCATATCCTTTGTAGCTTTATCGGCAGGCACCGACTCGTCGCGCATAACCTGATTTTTGCCTAACAGCACGCCTGCAGCATCTTTAAGGTTTTGTAATATAGCCATATAGTCACCTCAATTAAAAAGCGTACGGATTTTTGCCGTACGCTCTTGTATTATCCCGATTTAGCGGGTCAAACCATATCGGCTTGTCAACCTTTTGCATACGCGGTTTAATCGGATGCGCCATGCAAAAATACCGCGTTTCATCGGCGATGTGGTCCTCACCCTCGGTGTCTAAATCCTCAACCTTGTTATCGTCATATACAAGCGTCGGGATTGTCCTAATAAACGCTTTACATGTGTTAAATATATACATCATCGCTTTGCCGTTGTCGTCAAAAGCAAGTCTATACCGTACCTGTTGCCATCCGGGCAAGCGCGAGTTGTCAGCTTTATTGAAATACACCTTGTGCTTATCCGCAAAATTAATAATCGGGTCGCCGCCGTCCTCAATCCATATAGACGGGTCGGCAACGCCGATAATCGATTTACCTTTGAGCCATCTATGCTCTGTTTCTATTCGGTGTATCTCGGCAAATACCCTGTCTGCAGTCCACTTTAATCCCTCATTTGCGTTATCTGTGCATCCGTATAGCTCAAGTATGCGGTAAGCAACACCGTCATAATCAACCGCCCACCAGCCACAGGAAAACGGCTTTGAGTAGCCCCAGTCAAACGAGCGGTATATGCGCCAATCGGACGGTATCTCAAAAGGCTCGATAACGTGTGTATAGAGGTGGTTTTTCGCCAGCATCTCCGGCGTTACTCCGAGCTTTTCGGCGATATCTGCAGGCGGAGTGATGGTAAACTCCTCAAAAAACTGTCCTTCAAATGCGTTCCAATCTCCGTAAAGCATCGCTCTGCGTCGCTTTTCCGGTAGGCGCTCAAGTGTCTCAACATAGTCCGGGTTGTGTTGCATTAAAAAGTGATTGTCGTATACCAAAGACTTAATAAACGTATAATCCTCCGGCTTTTCGTTCGCCCGGTAGTTTCGGTCGATAAAAAGACGTTTTACCCAATCGTGCCCGACTCCGCCGGGGTTGCAGGTGAAGTACATTCGCGGCGTGAAATTGTTATCCTTCATGTTGCCGGATATACGGTTGCTTTCTGTGAGCGCCTGAAACTGTTTTTCGGTAAAATGCGTAGCTTCTTCGAGAAATATAACCTCGTACGCTTGCCCCTGATACTGCAACACATCGTTCTCGTTATCGCAGTAGCCAAGTTTGATGCGCGAGCCGTTCGGGAAGCGGAACTCCTTGTTGGTCGAGACATAGGTCGCGATGCCATTAAGCATTTTTTGCAGCGGCAAAAGGTGGTTCTCGCGTAGCTCTGCAAGTGTACGACGTAACAATAATATCTGTATGCCCGGATAATTAAGTGCCAGCAATACCGCTTTAGTCCTCGCCGCCCACGATTTGCCGCCGCCGCGCGCGCCACCGTAGGCAACATACTTTGTCTTGGCCAAAAAAAACTCTTTTTGTCGCTCGCTGGGCGGGTCTATTTTAAGTATAGGCATTATCACCACTCCATAGCGGTCAGTATACCCTTACGGTTACCGCGTAGGATAGCCCACTGTGACACATTGGTTGCAGCAGGAATCAACATCTTTTGCAACGCATAGCCGCCATAGTCAAGCCACGATTTACAGATAATCAGCGAGCTTGTCCGTTTGGTAACTTTGTTGTTATGCTTATCAACGACTATCCTTGTTGGCAATGTAACAACAGGCTTGTGAGAGTGCGCAAACACATATAAGTCAACACCCTCAATGTTATAAGCAAAGCGCTCGTTACGGTTAACAACCGAGCCTGTTAACTGACCGCCTGCCGCTCCGTGTGTGACAGCCAAGCAATATGTTGGGTTTTTGGTGCCGTCGCCCTTAACGTTACCTATTTGTATCTTGACAAAGCAGGCGTTTTCGCGGTACAAGTCCTCGAGGTCGAGCTTGCTCATAATGTCATACATCGGGTCGTCGTCAACATCTCTGCTGCTCCTGCGCTCGTGGTTGCCGCCTGTGGCGCATAAGATACGGTCGCGCAACGGCTTTAGCATCTGCGCCATTATCTGTTTTTGCTCGCGCGGACGCATTACCTCGTCATATACATTGCTGATGCTGGTTTTGGTGCCGTTATTGATTAAATCACCAGCAAGGATTATGTATGTATTAGGTTCGGCGAGTATTGACTCGCAAAACCGCTCCCACTCTTTGCGCATATGCTCACGTGCGCCTAAATGTACATCAGCAACGCCAACTATCTTAATGTCAGCGTTGCCGGGAATCTTATGGATTATTAAATCAAAATCGTCACGCATGTTAATCTCCTTAATTACTCTGCCAGCTCTGCGATATCTCCCATAAGCTGGATTTTGATAGGCTCTTTATTATCGACATCCGCGTCAGGATTACGCCGCCATTTAGCGTTTTGGCGGTTGGATAACCAATATATTTGTGCTGTCGTATCAGGTACGACCTCTTTAGTGACCTCTTTTGTAACGACGAGCTTTTGTACCTTTTCGCCCGTATCAGGGTCAACAACCGTTTGCAACTCTTTTGTCTGCTCAACATATGTATATCCAACCGCTCGTTTATAGAGAGCATTTTCAACCGCGATGTCCGCAACCTCTTTTGACGTTTTTAAGGCGTCCGATATGTCTTTGTATTTATTCATCCACTCATACAATGTTGACCTCGATATCCCCATATTGTGGGCTATCTGCTCATCCGTCAAACCATCTCTCGCCCATGCCGATATACGCAATAATCCATCTTTTGTGAGCCACTCGCTATATTTGCCCCTTTGCCCCATAACAGCTCACCTCGCTATTTTGTTTATTTTGCACAATTATTTTTTTTAACTTTGTTGATTTTGCCTATTGACATTACGCCGATATAGGTGTATTATATAACCAGACAAGACAAGAGCGTAAGACCCGACCGACAGGCGGGCAGCTAAAAAAAAGAAAGGGGTATATACAATGGCAAAATACATGGAAATATTTGTAAACACTTGTCAAGATGGTTCAAAAACATTTAAAGCGTGGTTTGGTAAGTACCACGATGAGTCTCACGCAACTTTTGATTTATCCGGCAACCTCATCCACGCATCAAAGAGCGGCAGCAGCACTTTGAGGGAGCCAACAGAAAAAGAACTAGAAGAAGCTCGCAAAGTAATAATGAACGCTCTTAATAATAATTATCGTCTCGAAAAATTTTATGTGAGATTTGGTGACTTGCCGAAGGACGGTAAATCAACAAACCATTTAACTGGCAAAAAAGAAAAAGGTGTGTCGGTCATCGAAGCAAAGCAAAATCTCTTTACCGGCGAAATTGAGCTTGTACCTTATGGATCACCGACGTTTATGTGGGTGCAAAACAGACCAATGTATGAAGTGACTGGTGAATATGTCGGCAAAGGTAGCGACGGAGAACCTTTACTGAAAAACGCAAAAATTTTGCGGCGCATTAAATAGCAGAGCGACGCCGGGCAAATCCCGCCGGTAATGCAGCCGGGCAGACTGTCACAAGCTCAGACAGCCCAAAAGCATAATTTAATTTTGGGAGGTTGGACAGATGAAAAAAATTATCTACGAATATTGGATTGTTACCCCGTGGCTAGGCGAAAAATTGAGGGAGAAAGGGGAACTGGTATTTGAAAGTTGGGGAGGTTGGATATGGGGAAGGACTTGTACCGGTCAACCAATTCTGTTAGATAGCGTAATATCTTCAATGTGCCATGCGCATATGGGTATTTTAAAAGGCCCACACGAATGAAAAATATAGCAGAGTGACGGGCAGTAATGCCCGGTAATA
>Ga0134100_1001517_pt1 | contig 21449 bp, 15 predicted proteins | sample 11_taG_2_FD_94444 | JGI IMG/M metagenome (GOLD analysis project Ga0134100, IMG submission 94444) | Switchgrass degrading microbial communities from high solid loading bioreactors in New Hampshire, USA - 11_42_5_180_A3 metaG | ecosystem: Engineered > Bioreactor > Semi-continuous > Anaerobic >...
ATAAAGGTACCTTTATATTAAATGATAGATAGGCATACATAAGTGCTATAGCGGAAAGTTTAAGATAATATATGTTCAGGTCCTCTGTTCTGAAAAACCGGAATATTTCATATAAAAGAGAAAAATAATTTGTATAATAAAATAGAATTCAATATTTCAGGAGAAAGGGACATGCTTGACTTATTTATAGGGCTGATAGCTGACATAGCCGACATTTTTCTTGATTTTTGGATCAATAAAGTAGTGGCAAAACTAAAAAGAAATGATAAGCTTGTTTAGGAACAGTAAGTAAGAGGTATATCAGGTAAATGTTACATTGACAGCTTTGATCAAGTCTGATACATTTTGATACGATAATGTTTGCTTTAGTCTGCTAAAAAAAGTATATAGCAATGCTAGTGTTTTTATTAATATATTGATATATTGAAGCCTTAATAATATAAGTTATTATTAAAAAGTTTAAAACGAGTAATGTTCATCGCAGGATCAGATCGATGGGCAGTACTCGTTTTTTAAGGAAAGGACTGCCGGAATGTGATTAAAGAATTGGTTAAAAGTATTGGAGAGTATAAAAAAGTTTCAATTTTAACTCCTATTCTTGTAAGTTTTGAGGTAGTTATCGAGTGCATTATCCCATTCATTACCGCAAATCTGGTTAATGAAATAAAAAACGGATGTGATTTAAACACAATTGTAAAATATGGGATAATTTTAATTATCATGGCTTTTCTGTCATTGGCCTTCGGGACGATTGCGGGGTTTACCAGTGCAACTGCAGCTTGCGGATTTGGTAAGAATCTGAGAAGAGATATGTTTCATAATATTCAGGATTATTCCTTTGAAAATATCGACAGGTTTCAGACATCCTCGCTGATTACCCGTATGACCACTGATGTTACCAATGTTCAGAACGCATATATGATGATAATTAGAGTGGCTGTTCGTGCTCCTTTGATGTTGGTTTTCGCATTTGTTATGGCATTTGTGATGGGTGGGCGTATGGCATGGATTTTTCTTGTGGTTGTTCCGATTCTCGCAATCGGTCTGGGCCTTGTAATATATAAGACATTTCCGCTATTTAAAAAGGTATTCACAAAGTACGATGCCCTGAATAAATCAATTCAGGAAAATATTAAAGGTATGCGGGTGGTAAAATCTTTTGTTCGCGAAGATTATGAGCAAAAAAAGTTCAAGGCGGCGGCCCATGACGTATGCGCCGACTTTACGAGGGCAGAACGCATTTTGGCTTTAAACGGGCCTTTAATGCAGTTTTGTATGTATGTGGTCATGGTATTTGTCCTGTCCTTTGGCTCATATACGATTATTACCAGCAAGGGATTGTTATTTGATATAGGTCAGTTTTCCGCAATGTTAACATACAATTTTATGATTTTAAGCAGCCTTATGATGCTATCCATGGTATTTGTGATGATCACTCTTGCCGGCCAATCCGCAAAGCGTATAGTTGAAGTAATCAGTGAAAAAAGTACGTTAACAAACCCTGAAAAACCTGTTTATGACGTCAAGGACGGTTCTATATCCTTTGAGAACGTAAGCTTCAAATATTCCGAAAAAGCAGAGAGGATGGCTTTGGCCAATATAAATTTACAAATCAGATCCGGGGAGACTATCGGCATCATAGGAGGCACCGGATCTGCAAAATCAACTCTTATCCAGCTGATCCCGCGACTGTATGATGCAACCGAGGGAGTTGTAAAAGTAGGCGGCTTAGATGTGAGAAAATATGATTTGGATACCCTGCGAAATCAGGTCGCCGTAGTGCTGCAAAAGAATGTTTTATTCTCAGGAACCATAAAGGAGAATCTTCGTTGGGGAAATAAAAACGCAACCGACGAGGAATTAGCCGAGGCCTGCAGGATGGCTTGCGCTGATGAGTTTATAAATCAGTTTCCCGACGGCTATGACACTTATATTGAGCAAGGGGGAACCAACTTATCAGGCGGTCAGAAGCAAAGGCTATGTATCGCAAGGGCACTGCTCAAAAAGCCGAAGATATTGATCCTTGACGATTCAACCAGTGCAGTGGATACCAAGACCGATGCAAAGATCCGCAAGGCATTACGGGAATACATACCGGAGACCACTAAAATAATAATTGCTCAAAGAACGGCTTCCGTCGAAGATGCGGACAGAATAATAGTAATGGATGGAGGGTCCATCAACAGCATAGGGACCCATAAGCAATTATTGGCTGAAAACGCCATATATAGAGAAATTTATTATTCACAAAACAAGGCAGGTGATCAAAATGAAAACTAATCGGGATAAAGACAGGAAATCGATCATCCTTCGCTTGCTTAAAAATATATTCGAATTTTATCCGGTGATGTTCCCGGTTGTCATTATATGCATAATATTCAATGCGGCCGTTAGTTCCATTCCTGCGGTGTTTATGCAGAAAATTATTGATATTGTGGATAAAACTTGGCAGACAGGAAACTGGGATTCGGCCGGAGGGAAAATATTGCACTTTGTTGCTATCCTGGCAGCGTTCTATGTATTATCACTTATGAGCGGATTTACTTATAACCAGATGATGGCGATCATTACCCAGGGAACTTTGAAAAAATACCGTGTAAAAATGTTTAGCAGGATGCAGACACTTCCCATCAAATATGTGGATACAAACAATCACGGCGATATCATGAGTTATTATACCAATGATATTGATGCATTGCGGCAAATGATTTCTCAAAGCTTTCCGCAGCTTCTGGTATCAAGTGTTTCGGTAATTACTATTTTTTGTATTATGATTTATTACTGCGTGTGGCTGACGCTTGTTGTGATCATTGGTATCGCAATAATGTTCTTTGTAACAAAAAAGGTTGGTGGTGGCTCCGCCAGGTACTTTGTTAAACAGCAGAAAGCTATTGGCCATATGGAGGGCTTTATAGAGGAAATGATGAATGGCCAGAAGGTCATTAAAGTGTTTTGTCATGAAAATGAAAGCAAAGCTGATTTTGACAGGATCAACGAATCATTATTTAAAGATGCAAGGGCTGCGAACCAGTATGCCAATATTCTAGGCCCGATTTTAAATAATATCGGCAATGTGTTATATGTTATTGTAGCAATCTCTGGCGGAGTTTTATTGGTTACAAATGCGACAAATATAAGCGTTTCAGGACTTGCTATGGGGATCAGCATTGTCGTTCCGTTCCTGAACATGACAAAAAAGTTCGTTGGGAATATCAACCAGGTGTCCCACCAGATAAATGCCATTGTTATGGGAATTGCCGGTGCGCAGCGAATTTTTGATTTGATCGATGAAGAACCTGAACATGACAGCGGATATGTTACCTTGGTGAATGTCAGGGAGGAGAACGGACAATTGATCGAATGCAAAGAAAGAACAGGAATTTGGGCCTGGAAACATCCCCACAGCAGTGATGGCTCTGTAACATACACAAAATTGAGCGGTGACGTAAGATTGTTCAATGTTGATTTTGAATATGAGCCAGGCAAGGCTGTTCTGCATGATATCAGCCTATATGCCAAGCCGGGACAAAAAGTAGCCTTTGTTGGTGCAACCGGCGCTGGGAAAACAACTATTACGAATCTGCTCAATCGTTTTTATGATATTGCCGACGGTAAGATCCGTTATGACGGTATAAATATCAATAAAATCAGAAAACCTGATCTGCGCCGTGCCATAGGCATGGTTTTGCAGGATACCAACCTGTTTACCGGTACTGTAATGGATAATATCCGCTACGGCAAGCTGGATGCCACCGATGAGGAATGTATTGCGGCTGCGAAGCTGGTCGGCGCAGATGATTTCATTAGCCGTCTGCCCAATGGCTACAATACGATGATTACTGAAAACGGTGCTAATTTGTCCCAGGGACAGCGCCAGTTGATTTCCATCGCCAGAGCAGCGGTTGCGGATCCTCCAGTCATGATACTGGATGAAGCGACATCTTCCATAGACACAAGAACAGAAGCTATTGTTCAGCGTGGGATGGATGCTTTGATGAAAGGCAGAACAGTATTTGTAATCGCCCATCGCCTGTCAACGGTTAAAAATTCAGATGTTATTATAGTACTGGATCATGGGCGAATTATTGAAAAAGGGAACCATGAGGAATTGATTGCCCAAAAGGGTCAATACTATCAGCTGTATACCGGTGCATTTGAACTGGAGTAATAAGAATTATCTTATTTAAAACTATGTAACAGGCAAGGCCAGTATAATATATAAAAATACCGCAGTACAATTTTTGGGCTGCGGTATTTTTATTCCTTTATTGACAACGTTATAGCTTGAATCATTACCATTCACGTCATTTTTTCTGCCATTCAGGTAAAGATGATCTTTATTGTCGATTTTTCTGATATCATGGTATTTATTAAAATCGGATAAGTGCAGGCATATGGTTAAAGCAGTTATGTATGCACCTCAAGACGATTCAGTATATTGAAGGGAGAACGAACAGATGAAGAAACGACTTATGAGTCTTTTCCTCTGCCTGTGCTTGATGATTTCCATGATTCCAGCTTATGCATCACAGGGCAACATCATGAGCACAACAGCGCGGACTTCAGGAGAAAAGACAGAAAACCCATTTAAAGATGTAAAAGAATCCGACTGGTTTTACAGCTCAGTACAGTACGCTTTTGAGAAAGGATTTTTTGCAGGAACCTCCACGACCACATTCAGCCCTAACGGAACAATGACCCGCAGCATGTTTGTAACCGTTTTGGGTCGCATGGCCGGAGTGGATCCCGATAATTATAAAGGCGAATCAGTTTTTTCCGATGTGCCGAAGAATACGTACTATGCACCATATGTGGCATGGGCGGCAAAATACGGTATAACATCAGGTGTAGGCAACGGAAAATTTGCGCCGGACGAACCCATAACCCGTCAGCAAATGGCGGCATTTTTTATACGTTATTCAGAAATTTTCGGAGTGGAATACGAAACCGATACCAATATTACAACCATTCCGAAGGATATAGACAAAGTCGCTCCATATGCCAGGGAAGCTGTTTTGAAGCTATGGAAAACAGGTTTGCTGGCGGGCGACGGTGTGAACTTCGATCCTTCGGGATATGCCACCCGTGCTCAGTGCGCGGCGTTATGCATGCGTACGGATCAAATCGTGGAAACATGGTATTCGGAACCCGGAGTACCTAAAGAGGAAACGCCTGTCGTCGTACCGCCTTCGGGTGGCAACTCTTCCGGTGGAAATTCTTCGGGCGGAGGTTCTTCCGGCGGCAGCAATACGGTATATTATGAAGTTACTATGATAACGGGGACAGAATCCATAACCAAGGTTTATCCCGCCGGAACATTAATAAATACTATACCGGTTCCTGCATTGAACGGGAAGGTATTCTTAGGGTGGTGCTATGACAGTGCTATGAGTAACATGGCGGCCGGTACCGATACTCTTACAAAAAATCTTACCCTGTATGCGAAATTGACTGAATCGGTGCCGCTGACAGAGGACGGCGAGCCGAATTTTATAACAAAGCAGGATGTTGACAAAAACTTTACTGTCACAATAAACGCTGAAGTTATGCCGGTTCGGGGAACAGACTTTATATTCCGCAACATCACAAATCCATCTGTTACTGATGGAACGGCTGATATTGGTCAGGAAAATGTTTCTGTTACCGGAAGCGCAGGAAGCTTCACAGTTTCGTCTGCCAATGGTGGATTTACTGCCGGTCATACCTATCAGATCGAGCTTTTAAATGATGGATGACCTTTGCCGGTGAGGGACAGAAAGTCCGTTACTATAATTTTATTGTCCATAAGGATGAGATTCTGAATCTTGAGCTAAAAGATAATATCAATTTTATTTCAGCATCAGATCTGTCCGAGGACGATCGAGAGAGAGTGCTCGAAAATGACGGATTGAAACAGGCCGACATCAATGCCAGGGGCATGGCCACTATTAAAGCAAATGATAATACAGGCAGCTTTACTTATTCCGGCGGAAGCATCAATGTTGGCGACACGGTAGCAATATATACCGGCAAAAAGCCGGACCAACGTACTGTGGACGACAGCGGTGATGTTGCTTATGTGAAGATAACGAAAATAGAAGGCACGACATATTATTATCGATCCGCCGAAGCCGAGGACGTGCTTTTTACACCCGATGTACTGCCCATTGACCTTGATTACGGTGACGGCGTTATTTCAAATAGCGGTAATACTCTTGAAATAGAAAGCGACAAGCTTATTTTTGACAGTTCCAACATCTATCATGCCGAAATGGGGCTTGGCGCCGATACTGTAGTGGAGCCAGGCGATTTCCTCGCTTTCTTCAGCGAGGGAGATCTGGGTGATACAAATGCCCAAAAGCAGGGTTACGGCAGGGTCACCAGTATTTCCTCAAATGGTGGGAAAACTACTATTGAATATGTTACAGTCTCCGAAGAAACAGTATTAAGCACAATGGAGCTTTACAGCGAACGCGAGCTGACAGAGGAAGAGATTATAGCGGCTTATGACGAGCAGCTTATCCGTGAAGCCGTTGAATCACAGCTAATGTCCGGTAATTTCATCCAGGAAGCAGGGGAGTACCTGGCGGTTCTTGCTGTCCAAACCGATGAAATAAAAGAGATATTCAACAGCGGGAACGGTTTGAACCTGACCGACTATATCATTACCTACAGCGACGGTACTCCCGTTAGCAAAGATGAGATCATGCTGATGGGCAATATCATTGATAAGGACGGCGGAGTCAAAACCAGTGTAAGTGTCAGTCCAAAGCTGGTCCACTTCAAGGGGAAGTCGGGTATCCGCGTGGAAGTGGCCGTTACATACAAGTTTGATATCCGGAAACCCGACTCCGATAAAAAGGTCGCAGTGGATCTGACTGCATTCTTCGAACAGGAAGTTGTCTTTGGGTTCAGCGTCAGCGGCGGAGCAGTATGGAAATGGAAATTCATTATCCCCTACATAGCCGACTATCGCATGACCGGTAATATTGACCTGGGTACCTATACGGGTATAGGCATTACCGCCACCGCCACACTTACCGGGGAAAAAGCATGGGGCATGCCCTGGCCAAAGAGTGCCGCAGATGCGGAAAGAGAAAAAAAGATAATCAATCTCAGCGAGTCCATCAAAAAAATGATGAAGGACATGGAAACAGTGTTCCCTGAGGAGAAAGGCACAGCATCCGGAGGTCTGGCCGAGAAATACGCCGAGTTAATGAAGGACGCCAATGACGAATGGGTGGATCTTTTTGTTGTGGAACTCTTAAACCTGCGCGGAGCGGTTGACCCCTTGCACATCCTGGCCTATGGCATCGATGTGGACTTTGTGGTGTCAGCCAATTTGAATGTGGCTGTTGGGTTGACTTTCCAATATGAGAATTCCAAACGTCACATCTTTACTTTATCATTAAAGAAGAAAACGGCTGAAAGCGAGACCATCGATCTCAGCACCAACGGTTATCAGTTTGATTTCTATGTTATGGGCACCATGGGCATCAGAGCCGGTGTGAGAGCAAAAGCCCTTCTGGGGCTATTCTCAACGAAACTGGCAGGAATAGGCCTGCAGATAGAAGCAGGCGCCTACGCCCGGATGTGGGGTTATTTCTACTACGCATTGTCAAACTATAAAAATAACGGAGTTTGGGAGAAAGACAGCAACGCCACCGGCGCTTTGCTGGTGGAGATCGGAGCATATCTGGATCTGAAGTTTATCGCGGAGGCATTGAACGGCAAATATACCTATGATCCTACCCTTTATGCCAGGGAATGGCCTTTATGGTCGGCAGGGCAACGGGAGAATGTTTATGACTTCGACTACGAAGATAATATAACATATAACATCCAGAACGTAACAACTTATACCCTTCCGAAAGTTCTGTTCGATATGAAATGGATGGATTTGAAAAATGGCAGCATGGGAGATTTTTACGGACTGAATGTCAAAAACTTCGATACAAATATTTCTGACGGGACTACACACAACGAAAAGTATTTTGTTGTAGAACTGAGCAACCCCTACTTCAGTTATGACCCCGTCAATAACCAAATTACGATCAGCAAGGCTTCAGGCGACGTCAGCATGAGCTGTGATATCACCATCACCTGGAGGGGGCCCGGAACATACTCAAGAACACCCCTCAGCCGTACCATAAGGCTGAACTGGAGCGATATTGCCAACGCCAGGACCATCGTCTTTGAGACAAACGGGGGAAGCCCGGTAGATATGATCTGCAAACTTATGGGAGCGGACATCTCAGCGTTGAAGCCAGAAAATCCGTTCAGAACGGGTTATTCCTTCGCCGGCTGGTACACCAGCAGCGATTTCAGCGGAACACCATATAATATTCCCAATACTATGCCAAGTGTGGATATGGTCCTATATGCAAAATGGGTTCCAATACCGGTGTCGTATACCGTAGAGCACTATAAAGAAGGACTTGACGGTATATATGAGCTGGTGTACCGGTACCGCAGCGGGATGATCCGGTTAAAGAAGGCTATACCTTCGGCGGCTGGATAGAAAAAGGCGTGGCAGCTTCGATCCCCGCAACCATGCCCGGAAGAGATGTAACTCTGACAGCAAAGTGGAAAGTGAATCAGTATACCATCAGCTTTAACAGCAATGGGAGTAGCTACATAGCGTCCATTACACAGGATTACGGTACGATAGTTTCCGCGCCGGCTGACCCCACCAGGGAAGGATACACATTTGCCGGTTGGACAGAAAATGGAACTCCGGCTTCAATACCTTCAACCATGCCCGCAAGAAATATCGCTTTGACTGCGAATTGGACTATCAATCAGTACACCATCAGCTTTGACAGCAATGGCGGCAGTCTGGTGGCACCCATTACACAGGATTACGGTACAGAAGTCGATGAGCCGACCGCCCCCACAAGAGCAGGTTATACCTTTGAGGGCTGGAAGCTCCTTGGTGATTATTATACTTTCAGTACCATGCCGGCTAAGAATATCACTCTGGTGGCCGAATGGACATCTGCAGTTGTAACAAAATATGACCTTTGGATAGACAGCGTTCAGGTAAACAGTGTAAACTGTTGTAATATTCTTGGAGACAACACAGTAAGCTATGATCATGATACCAAAACCCTGATATTGAATGGCGCCAATATAACAAAAGCCCATGTGATCGACGGGACGAGTATGTATACGTCTTATACCAGTAATTATGGTATTTATGCTACCGGTGACCTGAACATCGTGTTAATAGGTGAAAACAGGGTAACAGGTATTGATGTTACCACCGGCAACAGCTCCGGTATCGCTGTAGGAGGGCTGCTAACCATCAGTGATGGTAGCGGTGACGGCACAGGTAAGCTAATAGTGACCGGAGGCCATGTAACACATAGCAGTACCATCCAGTTTAACTCTTATGGTATTAACTGCTATGGCAATACCTATATGAAAACAAGAGGATTAATCATAAAAAGCGGCACAGTAATTGCGTCCGGCGGTACCATAACCAATAACTATCCAGAAAATTATACTGCCTCATATGGTATATATGTAAGTGGAGGCACGCTTACCGTTGAAGGTGGTTGGGTAGAAGCAACCGGCGGTTCTGCGACAACCGCTTACGGAAGCAGCTATGGAATTTCGAGTCAATTTAAGGGCCTCTCCATTGATATCAAGGGCGGAACGGTGATTGGGAAAGGCGGTAAAGCAGGTTCTAAAAGCTTCAGCTTTGGTATAGCGTCACCCTATATGGAGAGTCAGCTTATCATAAGCGGTGGAACAGTCGAGGCCATAGGCGGAGACGGTGTGGGAAACAGTGCTGGAATTAGTCATAATGGCGGAAGTGAAGCAAGTTACGGCAGCAATTTTCTTTTGATCAGCGGCGGTACAGTGACAGTGAGAGCTGGTACCGTAGTAGAAGGCACAGCAAACTATAGTTTTGGTATCCGTCAAAGTAATAACACATATGGACCTGCTATAACAGGTGGTACATTAACTGTTTTTGGCTACACCAGTGCATTTTATAAAGTGCCCGATTTGAGCGGATATAGCAGCAGTTACACTGCACTTGCCGGTGATGACGAAAGCAGTGCCACAGAATATAACGGCAGCAGCGTGGTCAAATACTTCCATATCGAACCGAATGAATAAGTTATACCAGTGAACAGAGGCGGGGGAATACTTCAATATCAGAACTGCTGATTAAGCCATACATATAAAATGAGGGGTTGCCATAAAGCATATAATATGCCATTCTGGTGGAAGAAGGCGGCTTTAGGGCAACCTATTTTTTATCAATTAAGAAAGGCTGAACACATGAAACTGCGCCTGTTTTACGTAACAATACTGATCACCTTGCTTTTTACCGCCATGTATATGGCATTTCCTTCATTTGCGGCCGAAGCTGAGCAGCTACGGGTGGCCATTATCGACACCGGGATATCCGAAACCGCAATAAACAAGGAAAATTTGATCCCGGGACAGAATTATATCCTGCCTGACCATGATACTTCCGACACAATCGGTCATGGCACAGCAGTAGCTTCTATAATTGCAGGGAGTAAAAAGGCTGGGATACAGGGAATTTGCCCGGAGATAAAACTGGTACCTCTGGTTTATTATATGAAAAGTGAGGATGGAGGCATAGTTAAAGGTGACACTGATATGCTGGCGCAGATTATCCGGGACGCGGTGGAATTTTACAAATGCAGAATCATCAATATAAGCTCCGGTGTTATGACTGACACTCCGGCTTTGCGGCACCGATGTTCAAGTCAATAACTCTGATACTGAAAGTGTTCGGTTCGATTCGCAAGCTGAGGATAATATTTTGAATACTTCTTCCCAAAGCTTCCTGTAATCATAACTGCTTCGATGACCCATTGATATACCTGAATAACAGGTGGTTTCACTGTACGCTGGATTCCCCGTCATCCAAATATTCCTTTTTAGAAAAACCCAGCATACCACAAATCAAGGAGGCAGGAAACATACGGATTCGACGGTTCAGCCTGATCACACTGTCGTTATAAACCAGTTTGCCGGCACGAATCATAATTTTATATGTCTGAATGGCATTTATTGACATGATATAAATTCTGCTGATTTTTAACTCAGGATACTGTTCAGTGACCAAAGTTATCCTTCTTTCAGGCAAGGTAATCGAGAGCATAGAGGCATTCTCACCTGTATGCGACCTGTTACTTAAATATGGTTTCTTTATCAAAACCCATCGTTCCTATATTGTAAATATGAATTATATAGACAATATCACCAACAACATGACTTTGCAGACACAGGCCATACAATCAATTAACTAATTCTTGTTTCAATATAAAAGCCATATTGCAGAGTCTTATAAGTATCTGCTTTTCCTACTTTATTTGCCTAAAACCCATCAGATATCCGGGGATCCGGTTCCATGGCCTGTTCAGGGTCTGGTTATAAAGCATCACAGACTGGTTGTATATATCCATACTTCTGGAGAGAATGGATTTTGCCGCCTGTTCATCGGAACTGTCGCTTAACAGCATATGATTTTTACGGCAGGCTGCCAGTTGATTCTCGGCGCTTTTTACGGTGTCTGTTTTGGACCGCAGTTCATGGTATACCGTCATAAACCACAGTGCCAAAAACGATATAGTGCTGATTAACGCAAGTACGAAGGCAATAATCGTAACCAGGTCCATTCCTCCTTTTTTCTGTAAATTTGCTGATCTGATTAATGGAACGAAGCAAAATGAAGGATCTTAAGATCTTAAAACCCGCATTAACAACAGATAAGATCTTTCGCTTAGCCTAAGTTAAAATTTAAAGACAACTTTTCAGCATTTTTTACAGATTCCAATATTATAATAGACGGTGATTTTCTAGAGAATATGGTTCTTGCCCGAAATGTATAGAATTTTGTCGTGAAACGTCAAAAAGTGCTGTGAGCAGAGGTTCATTTATGATAAACTAAAAAAAGGTTTTCTATGAGGAGAGCTAAATAATGAAAATTGCAATTTGCGATGATGATTTGCTGGAACTTAACAGGATCTCTTCTTTTATATACGAATACAGGCGTGAACGTAATGTGCCTCTTGCATATAAGTCTTTCCAAAGTGCCATAGAGCTTATTTCTTATGCAGAAAAGGGAGATTTCAGCCTTATACTGTTGGATATCATGATGCCGGGAATAAACGGGATGGAAGCCGCTCAGGAAATCAGGGCTTTTGACAACAGAGTAAAGATCGTATTTCTTACATCATCCCCCGAGTTTGCAGTGGAAAGTTATACTGTAAGAGCCTATGACTATATCCTGAAACCTGTCTCGAAAGACAAGGTGTTTTCGGTGCTGGATGCGGTTATAGCTGATGAACAGATACCTATGGAAGGCCTTACCGTCAAAACTCAGAAAGGTATGGTTCGTATCCTGTTCTCAAAACTTGCTTTTGTTGAAATCATTAATAAGAAGTTGTATTTCCATATGGCAGACGGGAACGTTCAGGAAGTGAATTCATCTCTTACGGCATTTGAGGAAAAGCTTCTCGCCCGCTCTGAGTTTGTTAAGGTACATCGTTCCTATATCGTAAACATGTATCATATAAGTATGCTTGGTCCCAAGAAACTTGTAACCGATTCCGGAAAAGTTATACCAATTTCACGCATGCTTTATGCAAATGTAAAAGAGGCATATATGAAGCATTTGTTTCTGGAAAAAGGGGTGGAATGACATATGCTTATTAAGGTTATATTGATATGTACCACCATCTTTTTCGGCATTATAGCACAGATGATGCTGCTGAATGTGAATATGAAAGGCCTGAAAGGTCCAAGATGCTTTTTTTCATTTCTGGCAACCTGCTTGTTTTGGCTGCCAACATTTATATTTCGATGACTGTTCCGATTGACCTGCATTTGAAACTATATATACAGGTAATCCATATACCTGTTTTTTTAATATTCTGGCTAACTACAAGAATATCAGCAATTAAAATAGTTTTTGCCCTGTATACCGCAGTATTTATGATTTATCCGGCGAATCTGACGTTTACGATCCTTTCAAATACTGTAAAACGGCTGAATCCAGTGGGATACTGTTTCATCTATATTACGGTCTGTATAATAATGCTCCTGGTCATAAATTATTATTTCAGACCGTATTTCCGTTATCTGGTCGAAAATTACAGTAATATCAGCTTTGTAAAGCTCAGCCTTCTTCCGCTGGCATATTATATTGCTAATTATTGGTTGGGTTTATACAACTTTACCGCTGTCAGGTCAGTGGAAATAATCATTCTGCGTGTTGTTTTCTTTTTGATTACACTTATAGCTTATGTACTGATTTTCGATATAGCGAATACCGCTCGTGAAAAGGAAGCCCTTGAAGGATCACATATGGCATTGTCATTGATGCTGGAAAGCGCCAATCTGCAGTTGTCGGCTCTGCAGACGACACAAACTCAGACTGCTGTATACCGTCATGACATGAGACATCACCTGGCCCTGATTTGTGGCTATCTTGACGATGGAGAAACTGAAAAGGCCTGGAATTATGTCAGGCTTGTACAGACCGATATCGAGACCATTACTCCAAAATGCTATTGTGAGAACAATACCGTCAATCTGATTCTTTCATACTTTAATTTAAAAGCAAAAAACAAGGGTGTGTTGTTTAGCGTGGAGGCCCAATTGCCTCAGGGTATTTCCATAACTGACACAGAGCTTTGCGCTCTTTTGTCTAACGGCCTGGAAAATGCAATCGAAGCCTCTTCAAAGGTTGCCGACGAAAATTTTAGAAAAGTAAAAATAAGCTGTCATATCCACAAGAATAACCTGCTTATTTATATAGAAAACAGCTTTTCAGGCAATGTAACAATGGAAAACGGATTCCCACAAAGTGAGAGTGAAGGTCATGGCTTTGGCGCAAAGAGCATTGCAATGATTGCAGAGAAATATAACGGATACTGTTCTTTTGAGACAACAGGTGAGATATTCATGTTGAGGATCGTCATTCCGCTTAAAGTCTGAAATGCCCGGCCTATACTTTTTGCTTGTTTTAAATATTACTTTATTATAAAATTATAATAATAGACAGGGTTTCTTATTATACGACAAATATTTACATTATTAATAACCTTGCAAGTTACTAAAGAAAATGGTGTTTAAGCCGGGGGAGTTTATATGAACAACAGAAATCTGATGGTTGCCGTTAGTGTGGTTTTCATAGTACTCTTTATTATTGTACCCATCCCTACATTTCTGTTGGACGTTCTTTTAGTTATCAATATTACCCTGTCTCTGTTAATTCTACTAAATACAATTTATTCAACGGATACACTTTCAATGGCGGCATTCCCCACCATGCTGCTGTTTACTACTTTGTTCCGTTTGTCTCTTAACATAGTTGCCATACGTCTTATTATTGGCAAAGGCGAGGCTGGGAAAGTTATTGAAAGCTTTGGCACATTTGTCGGCGGAGATAATTTGGTCGTAGGTGTTATTGTATTCCTGGTTATAATGATCGTTCAATTCATGGTCATTACCAAGGGAGCAGAGCGTGTGTCGGAGGTTGCCGCACGCTTTACCCTGGATGCAATGCCGGGTAAACAGATGGCCATTGATGCGGATTTAAATTCAGGCTTAATAAATGAGTCAGAAGCAAAAGAAAGACGGAAAAGAATTCAAAGAGAAGCTGACTTTTATGGTTCGATGGACGGTGCCACCAAGTTTGTTAAGAATGACGCTATTGCCGGGATTATAATAGTGTTTGTTAATCTCATCGGCGGCATTGTCATGGGAATGATTTATTTGGGTAAATCATTTGAAGAGGCCATAAAACTTTATGCTATCCTTACTATTGGCAATGGACTTGTAAGCCAGATACCTTCGCTTTTAATAGCCGTCGCAACAGGCATAATAGTTACCCGTGCCGCTTCGGATGACGATCTGGGAAGCGATATAGTAAAACAATTGTTTGATAGCCCCAAGGTTTTGTTTATAGGAGCCGGGGGCTGCATTTTATTGATTCCGATTCTTAAACAATGGTCATTGCTGTTTATAGCCGGCGCATTGATATACCTGGGTATTTATCTGCAGAATCAGACAAAGGAGATTTCTAAGGCAGAAGAACTCAAAGTTGAGGAAAAGGAAGTCGAAGAAATCAGAAAACCGGAAAATGTAATTTCATTGCTTCAGGTCGATCCTATAGAGCTGGAATTTGGTTATGCCATCATTCCTCTTGCTGACAAAAATCAAGGTGGCGATTTATTAGACAGGGTAGTCATGATACGGCGCCAGCTTGCCCTGGAACTGGGTGTGGTTGTTCCTATTATACGCCTTAGAGACAATATACAACTATCGCCGAACCAATATATCATTAAGATTAAAGGCGTTGAAGTGGCAAGCGGAGAACTGATGCTGGATCATTATATGGCAATGAACCCGGGGACGGCAGAGGAAGAAATACAAGGAATACCTACTGTTGAACCGGCATTTGGTTTGCCGGCACTGTGGATTCCCGAGACCATGAGGGACAAGGCCGAAATGATGGGATATACTGTTGTTGATGCTCCGTCCATCGTAGCCACACATATGACGGAAATAATAAGAAGACATATTCACGAACTGTTAAGCAGGCAGGATGTGCAAACTCTTATTGATAATGTCAAAAATTCATACCCTGCCATCGTAGAAGAACTTATACCAAAGTTAATGTCTCTTGGAGAAATTCAGAAGGTGCTGGCAAATCTCTTAAGAGAAGGTGTGTCAATCAGAGACATGGTTACTATTCTGGAAACCCTTGCTGATTACGCTCCTGTAACAAGAGATCCGGATATGTTGACAGAATATGTGCGCCAGGCATTGGGAAGGGCTATTTCCAAAAGCTGTTTAAGCAGTTCTTCTAACGAAGTTATAACTTTGGATCCCAAGCTTGAGCAATTAATTATTGATTCGGTTCAGAAGAATGAAGCAGGAACATATATAGCCATTGATCCGGAAATAAGCAATAAAATAGTTGCAAAGACTGCGGAGCTTGCCGAAAAAATGGCGCAATCAGGCAAACAGCCGATTATTCTTGCTTCTCCGGTTGTCAGATTATATTTCAAACGCCTTACCGAACATGCAATACCGGGGCTTACCGTTTTGTCATATAACGAACTGGATCCCAGTATAGATGTTAATGCGATTGGTATGGTCAGTATTTGATAGATTATGACAGAAAGGGTCGGATAGTATAGGATGAAGATTCGCAGGTACACATGCAAGGATATGCAGGAGGCCTTACTTAAAGTGAAGATAGACCTTGGAAGCGAAGCTGTTATTATGAGCAGCAAGAAAGTTAAACCCAAGGGCTTTCTAGGGTTGTTCAAAAAACCGTTAATCGAAGTTGTAGCCGCAATCGACGATGAATATGCCAGACCCGTAAGATTAAATTATAATCAGCGACCGGCACCTGTTTATGATACTTATCGGCCTCAGCCCCCACCGGATAAATATGTGCCGGTAACTGAGCCGGTATTGGAACCAACGCCTAACAGAAACGAAAAATTTATGGAAAGCACAGTTGAGAAGGCGACAGCTTCATTTACCAAAAATCCGGCGCAAACCAGGGAAAACCATAAAATCTCTGAGCTGGAGGATAAGGTTAAAAATTTGGAAAGCATGCTGAACAAAATTTATCAGGATGTTCAGTCAAATAAAACATCAGAAACCGAAGAAGGGACCGGAGTAACAACAAAGGAAGCTGAAAAGCATACGACGGCAAAGGATACTGAAAATGATACGGCAACAAAGGAAACTGTCAGGGAAGAAATTGAAACAGCAGAAGGTATGGAAGGCGAAAGCGAAAATCCTGTTTCATTAAAAGAGAATTCCCTTCTTGAGCTAAGAAACATTCTTTTTGAAAAAGACGTAGAACCGAAGCTGATTGAGAAAATTCTCGAAAAGATAACGGAACGCGGCGGTCACAAACTTGGAAAGAAGGAAGTATTCCATCTTGCTGCAAAAGTTTTGACAGCAACATTGGGTGAACCTGAACCTATAAAGCTTGTTGAGACAAACAAACCTCATGTTGTTATTTTTCTTGGGCCGACCGGAGTGGGAAAAACTACTACCCTTGCTAAAATAGCGGCTGACTTTACTTTCCGTCAGAAAAAAGTAGGCCTTATAACAGCAGATACGTACAGGATAGCTGCGGTGGAACAGTTGAAGACTTATGCTGAAATATTAAACCTGAAAGTGATGATTGTATATTCTCCAGGTGAGATTAAGGAGGCAATAGAGAATCTCAAGGACAATGACCTTATTCTCATAGATACTGCCGGCAGAAGCCACAAAGACAAACAACATTTTGATGAGCTTAAAGCATTGGTAAGTGCAGCTGACGCAGACGAAAACTATCTGGTTATAAGCAGTAATACCAGCAGGATTGCGGTCCGGGAAATCCTGGAGTATTACGCATTTATTAAGAATTATAAGCTTCTTTTCACTAAGCTGGATGAATCTCCGGCTGCGGGGGTCATCCTCAATGCCAGATATTTGACGGGGAAGCCGCTTTCGTACACGACGGCAGGACAAAGTGTCCCGGATGATTTGGATATAGCCAACGTACGGCAAATTGTAGCAAATTTATTGAATGGAAATATCTACTAAACAGCTGACTTAAAGGGGAGGCTGAAAGACGAATGAATGACCAGGCAGATATGCTCCGCAAAATAGTGAATATGCAAACAGGAAATCCTGAAATTGGTCTTGCCACTAAAAGTTCTAATAAAAAAGCAAGAGTTATAACTGTCACCAGTGGCAAAGGCGGAGTCGGGAAAACCAATATTACTGTCAATCTGGCTTTAGCATTGAGCAAGATGGGCCTCAAGGTGGTTATCCTTGATGTGGACTTTGGATTGGCTAATATTGATGTATTGTTTGGCATTGTTCCCAAATACACTATGCTGGATATCATACATGAAGAAAAGAATATTTTTGAAGTCCTTACCGATGGACCTGAGAATATCAAATTTCTTTCCGGAGGTTCAGGCGTTGAAGAACTTATTCGTCTGGACAGAAAAAAACTGGGAAATTTTATCAGCAGTATCGGTATGTTGGACAGGTTTTTTGATGTGATTCTTATCGATACGGGAGCGGGGCTTTCGCAAAATGTTATGAGTTTTATTATGGCTGCCGACGAGGTGTTACTGGTTACGACACCGGAACCTACTGCAATAACCGATGCTTATGCCTTGGTTAAGATAATTTCGCGCCGAGACAGAAAGAAAAAAATAAATATCCTTGTTAATAAGGCAGAAAGTATTAAGGAAGCCAATGAAATAGTAAACAAACTCTGTGTTGTATCAGAAAAATTTTTATCTTTTAAATTAATAAAACTTGGGTATATATTATACGACGAAAATGTGACAAAAAGCGTCAAAATGCAAAAGCCTTTTAGCACGGTTAATCCCAAATGTCAGGCGGCAAAAAATATCACCGAGATAGCCGAAAAGTTATTTTTAGACAATGCTCATGACGAAATTGGTGGTGCGAAAGGGTTTATTTCAAAGCTTTTGTCCTTTTTTGGTGTATGATAAATTGAACTATGTTATAATAACCTCATGTAAAACTAGTTTATATTGGAACTTGAGGACTTGCTATCACTATTTTACGGGGTTTATTATATGGATTCTGTTAAGCTTAATCTGGGGGACAAAATTAAACTACAGCTCTATGACGACAGTAAAGAGACGCAAGATCTACAGGAATTGGTGAGTCAGTATGAATGCTCGCTTCCGGACGGCAGTATGGAAATTCTAGCTCCTATAAAAGAAGGAAGAATTTTTCCTGTACACCGCGGTGATGAAATGGACGTTATGTTTGAACAAAACGGAAAGATGTATACATTTAAGGCTGAAACTATTGATCGCAGGGTTATGGGCAACGTATATCTTTTGAGGATAAAACCGATAACAAAAATAGTACACCTGCAAAGAAGGCAAAATTTCAGGCTTGACAGTATTTTAAATGTAAAATGTCGTTTCTATGAAAATTTAGATGATAAAGACAAGATTGAATATAAAGATGCTATAACCAAAGACATAAGCGGCGGCGGGTTATGTTTGCTTACAAACGAAAAACCAAAAAGCGGATGGTATTTTGACGGAATAATTGATATTGGCGGTGAAATCAACTTTAAGGGCAAAGTGATCCGTGTAAATGAATTAATAAATACAGGAAAATACCGTTATGAAGTGGGGATTGAATTTGTCGATATAACTGAACAGGAACGAGAAAGGGTTATCAGTTTTATTTTTGACGCCCAGAGAAAGAAGCTTAAAAAGGGCTGGTTAACCAAATGAATAATAAGATAAGAGTAATGATTGTAGATGATTCTGCACTAATGAGACGCATTTTGCAGAATATTATTGCGGAGGATCCCGATATTGATGTTATAGGAACAGCAAAAGATGGTATTGAAGCTTTAAAAAAAGCACAGGAACTTAAACCGGATGTTATAACACTCGATATAGAGATGCCTTTGATGGACGGATTAAGCTGCCTTGAAAACTTGCTTAAGCAGGGGTTGTATGGCATTATTATGGTAAGCAGCATTTCGAAAGAGAGAGCAAATGCCACCATCCAGGCGTTGGAGTTAGGCGCTTTTGACTTTGTAACAAAATCCGACAATATATTTGATATGTCTTCTATAGACAAACGAGATGAAATAATCCAGAAAGTGAAACTTGCCTATAGAAGCTTGCGAAAAGCGAATATATCCGGCAGAGCCGGTATAAAAGAGAAGTCAAAAACAGTTGAGAGCGCATCGCCCTCTTCTGACCTCAAATATATTGTTGCCCTTGGCATTTCCACGGGAGGTCCGAGAGCCCTTTCGGAGATTCTTCCCGAATTTCCGGCTGATCTTCCGGCAGCAATTGTTATTGTTCAGCATATGCCGCCAAGGTTTACAGCATCATTGGCTGCCAGACTTAATGAAACCTGCAGGCTCATTGTCAAGGAAGCAGAGGATATGGAAGAACTAAAAGCCGGGCATGTTTATATAGCGCCCGGAGATTATCATTTAACCTTTGTCAGGGATGATAATAAAATCCGTAACAGACTTGTCAAATCACCGCCTATAGGAGGATTAAGACCAAGTGTGGACATAATGATGAGCTCTTTGTCAGAAACGAATTTTAAAAACATTATAGGGGTGATTATGACAGGTATGGGCAGTGACGGTGTCAAAGGGTTGACGGAACTGAAAGAAAAAAACAATGCCTTTGTTATTGCACAGGATGAAAGTACAAGTATTGTATTTGGAATGCCCAGAGTGGCCATAGAAAAAGGAGTGGTTGATAAAACCGTTCCGTTGCATAATATACCGACATGCATAATGGATTTTATGGGGGTGCGCAGGTAATGGATATGAATCAATACCTCGATATATTTATTGAAGAATCGCGGGAACATCTGCAACAATTAAACATATCGCTTTTGGAGCTTGAAAAAGATAATAAAAATAAAGGAGTTCTGAATGAGGTATTTCGCGTTGCCCATACTCTTAAGGGTATGTCAGGAACCATGGGTTTCACAAAAATGCAAACATTGACCCACAGAATGGAAGATGTACTTGATGCCCTTAGAAATGACAGATTTTTTGCTGATTCAAATATGGTTGATATTCTGTTCAAATGCCTGGATGCATTGGAAACATATGTAAATACAATTGCCGCTACAGGCCAGGAGGGCGACGAAGCTTTCCCGGACGTCATAGACGCACTTCATAAAATCCTGGAGAACAATGGATCCGAAAAGAAAGCCGGGGATAAAGCATCAGTCCCATCATCAGAGCCGAAAGAACAAAATGCTGAACCTGCTGCCAGATCAAAAATAATCGAATTGAACCAGTATGATGTTAATGTCATTAAAAAAGCTATTGAAGCAAAGAAAAACGTATATCAGATACATGTTGTCCTTGATAAAGGCTGCCTGTTGAAAGCAGCCAGGGCATTCATAGTTTTCCAGATACTGGAGAAAAACTCCGACGTAATTAAATCCGTTCCGAAGGTAGAGGATATTGAAGATGAAAGATTTGACTTTGACTTTACCGTTGTCATAATAACCGATAACCCTGAGGAATTTTTTGTAAAGGAAATCAATTCGGTTGCTGAAATTTCGAGTGTGGAAGTAACACCGGTAGTTCTTGATGAGGCAGACGGCAAAGAAGATAAAATAGAGAGTAATGAAAAAGCCGATGTTCAGAAAACTGAAACAACTGCGGCTGCTGCCGCATCGCCCCAGAGCAATGCCGGCGAACAGCACAAAAAGTTCCAGAAGACTGGTAAAACCGTCAGGGTCGACATTGATCGTCTTGACATACTCATGAATCTTGTAAGCGAGCTGATCATTATAAAAACCCGCCTTGAAGAATCAAGCGCCAGTAAGGCAGGTACGGACGTTGAGTCAATAGAATATCTTGAACGCATAACCACAAGTCTTCATGATGCCGTTATGAAAGTGCG
>Ga0134100_1001519_pt1 | contig 21403 bp, 20 predicted proteins | sample 11_taG_2_FD_94444 | JGI IMG/M metagenome (GOLD analysis project Ga0134100, IMG submission 94444) | Switchgrass degrading microbial communities from high solid loading bioreactors in New Hampshire, USA - 11_42_5_180_A3 metaG | ecosystem: Engineered > Bioreactor > Semi-continuous > Anaerobic >...
ATAGACCGCCGCTTCAGGAGCACTGCGTTGGCGAATGCCAGGATGGCTTCCTGCACGGGCGCCCGGCCGTCCTTGGACGTGGCGCCGAGGCTGTCGAAGGTGTTTGTGATGAACGCGTCCACTGAGGGCTTCGCGACCTTGTTCCAGAGCACGTCCGCTACCAGATCCGACTTAAGAATGGGTCCTATCACGGGAGCGTGATCCAGCGTCCGCAGTGGATTCTCAATGATGTCCATGGCACGTGCCACGGTTTTCGTCGTGATGGTGCCGTCCGGTGCGGACAAGGACGACGCTAGAGAGTACGCCACCTTGAATATCACGGTTCCTGGGTATTTGACCCCCGCGCTCTCCAGCGGTCCGATGGGGCTGTCAGAAGGCCGGGCCCGTCTCCCAAGGCGGGCAAGGTAAGCGATCTCGTCGAAGCTCTTGCAGAAGAGCCCGTCCAGCACCCGCTCCACGGACAGGTCGACGTAGTCCGAACGCACGACTTTCGCGGCCTCACGCCTGATGAGGGGCTGGCGCAGCCGCACGAGCTGCTGCATGACGTACATGCCGAGGAGTATGAGATTCATGTTTCGCCAGAGCACCGGGATGTGGTCTTCGGGGAGCCGAACGAACCCGTCGAAGTCCTCGGAGGCGAGTGTGATGATGTTCGTGTTTCCGTTCTTGAGCGTTGAAAGCCGGGGAAGGGAGAGGTTCTCGAATCTGTGGCCGTCCGGGCCGAAGATGAGGAGACTGTCCACTAGAAACTCGGTGAGCCCGTGGTCGGCGAGGTTATAGCGTCTGAGAAAGGGGAGCGGGTAATCGTGGCCGAGGACCCGGTGTGAATCAGAATAGCCCGAGAACGTGGTGACTTCATCAGCTATGGCATCGGGCGGATCGCATACATCGCCTTGACCGTCGATGCAGGCGTAATGGGCGTACCAGTCGGCAAGCTGGTGCGACAACCACCCACACGCCACTGCGAGGTCACACAGCCGGTCTGCGCTGTTGTGCCATGCTGTCTCAGGAAGGCGTCGCCATGTCTCGATGAGGGTGTATCCGAAGTTCGGGAGACCTTGGGCATGGTCGGGGATGGAGTTGTGGGTGTAGTCATACGCGGTGAAGTTGTTGAGCGTGTGGTAGCTCGAGATGGCGTCCGCGCTGTTGGCCGCTAGTATGTACGCGTTTTCGACCTCGGGTGACGAGGTCAAGAGCGCGAGGAGCTCCTTGTTGACGGGCCGCGCGCCTGTCCCGAGGCTGATCGGGGCATCCTTGTCGCTGGCGTTCTTGGCTGAGCCCGTGGTGCTGGCCGCGCCCATCACACCGGTCCCGGTCGTTGTGCCATCGAGACCATCGCGACCACCGGGGACGTCGCGCTGCGGGCTTCCCTCCGGTCCCGCCGCGGCGAGTTCCTTCGCCTTCTGGAGAGCCATTCGATTGATGTGCACGTGCGTGAAAGGTCCCCACATGAAAGCGGGGAATACCGGGCCGAGGAGGGCCCCGAGGGCCACACGCCGAAACCAAGACACTGTAATTCCCTCCCAGCTCGTTGTGGTGGTGCGCGAGAGCGTTGGACTCTCCCCCAAGATGCCATGTCAGCCCGATTGAAGCCTACAAAGCCGTCGCTGGGCTCGCCCGAATCGTCAGCTACTGGGACCGGGGAAGTTCAACGTCCCGGTACACAATTACTGTATGCGGTGCCGCGCAAGGTGGCGCCTTGGCGCCCGCCGCGGTCTCCGGCCCCTGCCCCTGCCCTTGCCCCTGCTCCTACCCCCGCCCCTGCCCCTGGCCGTGATCCTGATGCTGACCCTGGCCTTGGCTCCTAGCCCGACTCGCCTAGCCCCTCGAGGCCGCTGAGGTCGAAGCGTGGGGTGAACGACGAGTCCTGGGACGAAGGGTCCTGCATGAACCCGTTCTGGAGCCCGATGTCGTCGAAGTAGTCCAGGACCTCCTCGTACTCGCGCGAAGTGAGTCTGCGGTTGATCTCAGGGTGCTTCGCCGCCAGGTGCATGGGGACGTACTGGGACATCACACTCACGTAGGTGTCGCTCGGGAGGTTGGCCCTGATCCAGTCGAGCACCCTCTTGCTGTCCGGGACGAGGCCCGGCAGGACTAGATGCCTTATCAGCACCCCCCGCGTCATAATGCCATCGGCAGAAAACCTTGCGGGGCCCACCTGTCTGTGCATCTCAAGAATCGCGCGCGTGGCGCGGGTGAAGTAGTCGCGAGCGGACGAGTAACGGCTCGCGGCCTCACTGCTGCAATACTTGAGGTCTGGGAGGTACACGTCCACGAGGCCCTCGAGAAGCATGAGGGATTCGGGCAGCTCATAAGCGTTCGTGTTGTACACCACTGGAATCGTGAGCCCCTGATCGCGGGCGAGGTGGACCGCCCAAGCCACCTGCGGCAGGAAATGTGCCGGGCTCACGAGATTGATGTTGTGGGCCCCTTTGCGGGCGAGCCTCAGGAAGACCTGCGCGAGCTCTGGCACGGTGATGTCCTTGCCGAATCCGCCATGGCTTATGACGTGGTTTTGGCAGAAAACGCAGCGCAAGTTGCAGTGGGAGAAGAACACGGTGCCGGAGCCCCTGGTCCCGCTCACGCACGGCTCCTCCCAATAGTGAAGAGACGCCAGCGCGACCCTGGGCAGGGCGCCTGCTCCACAGAACCCGACCTCTCCGGCGAGCCGGTTCCTGCCACATCCTCGCGGGCAGAGGCGGCAGTTCCCGAGCGTTTCCAGCAGTGACGCCGGCATGCCGCCGAAGGCGTCCTCGGACAAGCCTCCTGCCCCGAGGGCGGCGTCGTTACCCGCGGGTCTGCACGCCGGGCCGTGGAGCGGACCGGAGGCCGGACCAGGGGGCGGACCTGCAAGCGGACAGGGAGGCGAGCAGGTGGGCGGACCTGCGGTCGGGCACCGAGGCGGGCAAGGAGGCGGGCAGGGGGACGCCGCCGAAAACCCGCTTGGCGAGCTACTCACACGGCAACACCTGGACATAGACCTTTCTCGCCCGCGGGCCGTCGAACTCACAGAAGAACACGCCCTGCCAAGTGCCCAGCGCAAGGTCGCCGCCTTCCACCGGGATGGTGACCGAGGAGCCGACGAGCGTGGCCCTGATGTGGGAAGCGGCGTTACCCTCTGTGTGGTGATAGGCCGCGCGCCTCGGGACCATGTTCGTCAAGGCTTCAAGGATATCGCGGGCGACGTCTGGGTCCGCACTCTGGTTGATCGTCACTCCTGCCGTGGTGTGCGGCACGTACACCACACACGCGCCGCGCCGGACCCCGGATTCACGGACGAGCCTCCGGACGTCGGCGGTTATGTCAACCAGCTCATCTTGAGCTCTTGTCCTGATTCCCACGACGTTCACCTTTGATGCGTGACTCCTTTCCCGCGTGTCTACCGCGTGTTGGGGCCTGCCGAGGTTGCGGCGCAACCCGCCGGACTTCCTCCCGGTCTCGGTTCAGCGGAGGGCACTGTGCGCGCCCGCGCCCCCTCAACGGAGGGGCCAACTGAACGCCACCGCCGCGCCGAGCCCAACCCCAGCCAGCACCTCGAGCGGGGTATGGCCGAGAAGCTCGCGGAGGCGTTCCTCCCGGACGCGGTGCTTCCTATAGAGGTCGTCCACTATTCTGTTGATCACGCGCGCCTGCCGTCCGGCCGCGCGCCTGATGCCTGCCGCATCGTACAGCACGATGAGAGAGAGGACCGATGCCACGGCGAACACAGGCGAACTCCAACCCGAGATACGGCCCACCATCACGGACATGCTGGAGACAAGGCTGGAGTGCGAGCTCGGCATGCCGCCGGGGTTCACCAGCCTGGTGAAATCGGGCCTCCGGTGGACCGCGTAGTCCACGAGGAACTTCAAGATCTGCGACATTGCCCACGCCAGAAGCGGCGCGAGAAGAGCAGGGTTGCGCAAAACCAACGCCTTCACCTCGGATTCACACGACTGGGGTCAGACCGCTCGCCCCGGACGCTGTGAGAAGCCGGCGAGCCACTCCTTGAGCCGCACGTGCCAGCGTGGTGCGACGATGCGACGGACTTCCCGGCAGCAAAGACCTGCCGGCGGCCGGACGCGGTCCGCGCATCGTTCGCGGATCCCCGCCCACCAGGCTTGCTATGGCCGCCTCTCGGCGACGTCCGCGACGACGGCGCCGGTGATGCGGACGAGGTCGGCGGGAGCGATGGCAAACAAGCTTCTGGGTGTCCCTGCCGCGGCCCATATCTCGTTGTACCGCAGCAGGTCGCGATCGAGGAAGACCTGCAACGGCGACTTGAGACCCACAGGAGGGACGCCGCCTATGGAGAAACCCGTGACCTCGCGCACCGTTTCCGCGTCAGCCTTCACCACAGGAGCGCCAGTGAGAGCGGCGAGCTTTTGCACGTCCACACGGTTCGCACCGGACGCGATGACCATGACCGGGCGCCCTCCGGCCATGAACACCAAACTCTTCGCTATCTGACCCACGGTGGCGCCGACAGCCTCGGCCGCCTGCGCCGAGGTGGCCGTGCTTTCCAAAAGCTCGCGGACGACCGACGCGCACCCCAGAGCCCTGAGGGCTTCCTGGACTCTCATCGACGACGGATGAAGCTGTCGTGCCATGCGCTCACCCCTTGGCTTCCTTGGTTTTCTCTTGGCCCCGCGGCCGGTAGCAGGTGGGGTAGCAGGCGGCATCAGGTGGCCGCGGTACCTGGACGCCGCGCCCGCAGGCAACCTGAAGGGCCCAGACCATCCGAGCGGACGCCCAGGGCCGCTCACGCGGTTATCCACTCCATTCCATCTTAGTTTGCGGGCGCGCGAGTGTCAACCTCGGCTCTGGATCCCCGCCGCTTCTGGACTTGACGAGCCTTGCCTTGCAGTCGCCGCGCGGCGCCGCATCTGCGCCGTGGAGCTAACCCCTTTCGGATCCCGCGGTGATTGCATGCGGCCGTGGTGGTATAATTGTCGCGGGCGGTCCGCGAAGGATGTTCGGTGGGGCGCGCATACTCTCGCACCCTCGCTTCACGTGCCTTTTGGCGCGCCCGCGTGCTCTTGCGGGACCCGTCACACGCAAACCGCGGAAGAAAGGCAGTGGTGTTGGTGGCTCGTTACGAGTCCGGAGACAAACTCCGCAAGGTGGCCCGGCGCATGGTTGACCTCATGAGGTCGGATGCTCGGGTCCTCAGCGCGACCCAGGGGCTCAGGCTCACGGTAGGATTCGCCATCACGGACCTCGACGAGACTTTCCTTCTCACGTTCCGGGACGGGGAGATAGGCGGCGAGGTCGGCGCGGACATAACGTCCGCTCAGATCAGGCTCGCCATGGACGCCGAGACCCTCGACGGGGTTTTCGCGGGTGAAGTGGACCCGATGGGGGCAGCGATGTCCGGCCAGATCATGTTCTCCGGGGATCTGGGACTCGCGATGAGCCTGCTCGGAGTCGTGGACGACCTGCGCGAGATCTACAAAGCCGCCAGGGACCAGGCGGAGGCGGAGTGACCGGACGGGGAGCGCGCATGGAGCAAGGTAAGGCTTTCACCCTCCACGTCACTGACCTGAACCATTCGGGCGAGGGGGTTGGCAGGAAGGATGGGCGCGTGGTGTTCGTGCCGTACGCCGCTCCAGGCGACGTGGCTGTGGTCAGGATCACGGAGGAGCGGCGGGGCTTTTCCAGGGCGGAGCTCCTCTCGCTCGAAAGGGAGTCGCCGGATAGGGTGCCACCGCCGTGTCCGGTCTACTTGCGATGCGGAGGGTGCCAGCTCCAACACATTTCGTACGAGGCACAGCTCGCCTACAAGAGGCGCCGTGTGGAGCAGGCTTTGAGGCGTATCGGCAAGTTCGACGACGTTCCCGTCGGGGATTGTCTCCCGGCGCCCGCGGTGTTTCATTACCGCAACAAGGCGAGATTCTCGTACTGCACCTGCCGGGACGGCCCAGGCCTAGGCCTAGGCCTAGGCCTAGGCCTAGGCCCAGGCGACGGCAGCGGCGGTGCGGCTGGGGATGGGCACGCCCAAGGCGCCAAGTGCGGTGGCGAAAGGAGCGGATTTGCGTCCGGGTTCTATGGCCGTCGCACCCACGATGTGGTCGACTTCAGCGAGTGCCTGATCCAGCATCGGACCAACAACGAGGTTTTCCAGGCGCTGAACGCTCTCCTGGTCCGCTACGGCATACCGATATGGAATGGCGCTTCGGGGGGACCGGCGGCCGCGGGCGCCGGCGGGGTGTGTGGCGCAACCCGTGGTCTGCGCTGGGAACCTGGGCAGGCGCGGGCTCGCGTATCCCGAAAGGGCGCGCTCAAGCATCTCGTAGTGAGGTGCAACCGCGACGGCGAGCAGGCTCTTGCCGTGCTTATCCCGGCAGGCGGGCGTCTCGACGAGGCGGAGCGAATAGCGGATGAGCTCATGGCCGCCGTTCCCAAGCTGGTCGGCGTGATTGAAGCGGTCGAGGAGCCCGGGTCCACCGGCAGAGGCGGCGCGACGCTCGAGCCCGGGCAGCCTGGTCAAGTTTCGGGAGGGCTGAGCCAGCCGCGGTGCGCGGGCGCGAGGCTCGTGAAGGGCGAGAGTTTCTTCCGCGAGCGCATCCTCGGCCTTGAGTTCGTAGTGTCGGCCGACTCGTTCCTTCAGGTCAATCCCGAGGGGATGGAGGTGCTTTACCGCGAGGTGCTCCGGGCCGCGGGCTTATCTGGGGGCGAGGTAGCGCTTGACGCTTACTGCGGCGTCGGTTCCATTTCCCTGGTCCTCGCTCGGGAGTGCGGGCAGGTATTCGGCATCGAGGAGGTCGGCTCTGCCGTCGCGGACGCGAGAAGGAACGCCCGACTGAATCACCTCGAGAACTGTACCTTCATCGCGGGAAGAGTGGAGGACGTTCTTTCCGCGCGTTTCGGCTTCGGCATTGACGCCGGTGTTGTTGCTGAAGTTCCTGCAAGTCTGCCTTATAGAGAAGCGGGGGGCCGTGAAGATGCTCCGGGACGGGGAACGCGAGAGATTCGAGAAGCCAGTGTTCTGCCGCGTCACGTGGACGTGGCGGTGCTTGACCCCCCACGCGCCGGCTGCGACGCCAGAGCGCTTCAGGCGCTCGCGCTCCTCGAGCCTAGCCGGATCGTGTATGTTTCCTGCGACCCGGAAACCCTTGCGCGCGACTTGAGGATTCTGGCGGGAATCGGTTATCGGCCGACGCTGGTGCAGCCTGTGGACATGTTCCCGCAGACTTCGCATGTGGAATCCGTGGTGCGACTCAATAGGGCAGTATAGACATCTCTCGACCAAGTCATGAAGGCAGCAACACCGTGATCGCACATTCCACGCTCCGACCGGGGGCAGTTCACTGCCACGGATGACGGCCACGGAAAGCTGCCAAGAGAAGACGCAGGCCGGGGTAGTTGGCGGGCACAGCGAGGCAAGTGCCTTGTGAGGGTATAGGCTGGTGAGTGGAAAAAAGCGATAACCGATGACGGTTTCAGGCAGGAGTCTACTCCATTACGTAGAATATTCCATCAAACGGTATAAGAGGAAAACAGGTACGCTATCGGGCGGCTTGTCTCGGTTTCGGCTCGGAGATGAGGAGAAGGCTGAACCAGAAGTCGGTTGCTTCTGGCTCTTCGCTTCTCTTTATTTTGTGCCCGTCTAGCCACGTATGCGGTCGCTTACCGTTTTGGCTCGACTTGGCTATTGTGAGGTGGATAGGTGCGCCTGGTGTTCGATTCAGTTACCGTTCACTACGTCATAGGCAGATTGGGGCGCAGGGTAGGTGAGGTTGCTTGGCCTGCGCACCGAGGAGGCGAAGACCATGAGAGAAGAGGGCAGCCGACAGACTCTCATGGGGACGGCACCCTTGCAGCACCTGGCGGAGCATCCCGTAATTCCGGCAATCAGGCAGGCGGCGGAGATAGATGAAGCCGCAAGCTGCGGCGCACGGTTAGTGTTTTTCTTGACCGGATCCATCTATGACGTGCGTGACGTCGTGCAGAGGGCTGCAGCGCACGGTCAGCAGGTCTTTTGTCACGTGGACTTGGTACAAGGCATCGGGAAAGACCCCGTCGGGATGAAGTGGCTTGCCAGGGAGATTGGCGTGAGAGGGATTCTGACGACAAGGAGTTCGCTCATCAGGGCCGCCAAAGATGAGGGGCTCATTGCAGTGCAGCGTCTTTTCGTCCTCGACTCGGAATCGCTTAGGACAGGTTTATCAGTCGTTGCGTCGTCCCAGCCGGATGCCGTAGAGATCCTACCTGCACTCGTCCTTCCGAACATCATTCATAGGTTGCCCGTGGACGAGATCTCACCGTTCATCGCGGGCGGCCTGGTGGAAAGCGTGTCGGAAGTGGAGGCAGTGCTCGCTACTGGGGCTCTTGGAGTCTCGACTAGCAAGAGGGAGTTGTGGCGCTATGCTCGCGCGTAGGTCCGCCGCGCTATCTTCACTGCCGAAAGTCCTAGGTCTGATTGTCAGCGTTGTGTGCTGTCTTGCAGTGTCGGTAGGCGTGGGCCCGGCCTCGCTTGGGCCGGACGGCTCTCGAGCTCTGGCTGTCGCGGCGACTGTCGTCTCCTTATGGGCGGCGGGCACTCTGTACCCTGCAGTGACGGCCCTGGGGGGGTTGTTCTTGCTTCTGGCGATGCTACCGCGTCTCGGCCCTTTGGCTCTTCTTGCAGGCTTCTCTGAGCCGGTGTTGTGGTTCCTTGTCGGCGTTCTCGCGCTCGGCTCGGCGGTTGCATCAAGCGGCCTAGCGCACCGTATGGCGAGGTTCATGGTAGCCCTCTGCAAAGGGAACAGCTTTCGTCTCATGCTACAGTCGGTCGCGTTTCTTCCGTTGATGACGCTCATTGTCCCTTCTGCTTTGACTAGGAATGCGATTCTGATAGCCCCCTACAAGAGTGTATTGGAACATCCTGCATTCCGAGGGTCGAAGAACCTCGCAAAGGCTGTGTCCCTCATTCTCGGAATGCTGAATCCCATGGCTTCGTCGATGATCCTCACGGGTGGGATTGCACCTGCCCTGGCAGCGAGTCTGCTCGGAGGCGGATTCACGTGGTTCCGCTGGCTTGTCTTGATGGCTGTCCCGTATGCTATGGTGATCCTATCGGGTTTTGTCCTCATTCTGTTTCTTTGCCAGTTCCACAAAGGTAGTGAAAGCGCCCTTGTGAATAAGCCGGTGTGGTTGGGACACGCCCCGGATGTCAAGATAGGCGAACTCCTTCCCTCCGACGAGCGGCCAGGAATGGTATCAGTTCAAGAGTGGAAGGTCATGGTTGCTCTCGGCCTAGCGTGCGTTCTCTGGCTTACTGACTACATACACCATTGGAATCCAGCAGCCCCAGCACTGCTGGGTGCGGTTCTCGTGCTGAGTCCCTGGTGCGGCACCATGTCATGGCAGGAGTTCGCCTCAAACGTGTCTTGGTCGCTGTTCGTGGTGACTGGTGCCGCTCTCTGCATAGCGCACGTCCTTGAGTCGACAGGGGCATGCGCCTGGCTGGGCGACGTGTTAACTATGGGTATCCTTCGCTGTCGCGTACCTTCTTACATGATGGTCTCGTCAACGGTGCTAGTGTCGGTTCTTGTTCATGCGGCAATCCCCAGCATCCCGGCATGTTTGGCATTGCTTTTACCTATAATAACGGGGTTTGCGCGACAGGCTGGTTTAAACCCACTTGTATACGGCCTGGTTGCTTTGATATCAGTGGATTCTGTGGCGCTATACCCTGAGCAGACTGCAACCGCACTCATGGTGTACGAGCAGCACGGGAATTTGACTCGCTCTGATGTCTTGAAGTTCGGCCTTGGGATGCTTTTCGCTACGTTGCTTGTAGTAAACTTCATTGCTGTCCCGTGGTGGGCGATCTTCGGACTCGTACCTTGAGTGGGGCCAGTGCTCCCTCGGGTCGAGGTGACCTATGTACTGGGGGTGGTTCTGGGAAGACGTGTACCAACGTGCGTGTACTTGGAGCGGATGATTGTGAGTTACTCGTGAACAATGGGGGCTCACCGGACTACGCAGGGAGGTGGTTGAGGTGAGAGGGTGTGGTGTTCTAAGTGTGTCGCCACAAGTCCGCGCTACTCTTCAGCGGGGCGGTCCCGCCCAGGGTTGCCGGTGTTGCCCTCCGGGGACGGCGCGGTTGCGGCGCGCCTCGTTCGAATTCGGCGCTTAAGACAGCCGAATTCTCCACGCCCCGTCGTGCAAGCACCGGCAACCCTAACGCCGTCAAGAAAGGAGACGACGACTTATGGCGCCATGCCTAGTGCTTCGCGAATCGTTGGAGAAGGCCGCGCGAAGCGTCGGTGCGCGAGGCGTCAGGCTATTCGCCGCCAACAGGCTGGGCGGAGCCAGAATGGGTGGATTCTATGCTTAGCCTGAACTCAAGACCAATGTATTCGAAAGCAGTTTCCAACTCAGACCCTGGCAGGGGGCGCTCTTGCCCTTCCGTCGAGGACTTCGAGGGGTACATTCTCGACCTGGATGGCACCGTGTATCGCGGTGACAAACTGATTCCCGGCGCGCGAGAGGCGATAATGGGCCTCCGGGCGATGGGCAAGCGCGTAGTCTTTCTCTCCAACAAGCCCATTCAGAGCAGGCAAGAGTACGCCGCCAAGCTCACAAAACTCGGCATACCTACGCCAGCGGATGATGTCGTAAATTCATCGCTGGTGATGGCACGCTATCTGGCGGACTGTGCACCAGGCTGTCGAGCGTACGTCATCGGGGAAATGGCGCTTGTTCACGAGCTTCGGGCGGCTGGCGTGGAGGTTGTGGAAGACCCGACAACACTGGGCGCCCATGTGGACTATGTCGTCATCGCGTTCGACCGGACGTTCACCTATGCGAAACTGAACCACGCTCTACAGGCCGTGAGGTATGGGGCTCGGCTGGTGGCTACGAATGCTGACAGAACCTGCCCGGTGGAAGGGGGGGAGATTCCTGACGCCGCAGGGATGATTGGGGCAATCGAAGGTACGACCGGACTCAAGGTTGAGTTGGTTGTAGGTAAACCGAACCCCATGATGCTTCAGACTGCACTCGGCCGCCTCGGCCTTGGGCGAGACCAGTGTCTCGTAGTGGGTGATCGCCTGGAGACCGATATATTGATGGGGAAAAAGGCGCAAATGGCCACGGCTCTAGTGCTGACTGGAGTAACTCGTCGGGAGGACCTGTCCAGGTCAGCGATTCAACCTGATTATGTACTGGACTCCATAGCAGCCTTGCCATGCCGGCGGCGCGAGTGGAAGGAAGGGTTTTGCTCCAGAGGCTGGGAGTCAGGCGGAGCGGACGGGAGACTTTGAGAGAGTCCTATCTGCCAAGCTCGTTGCTCGACAGCGCGCTAAGTTGCCCTTGCTTGCTGCATGCGCAACGGGGCTTGTTGCAGGCTGGACTTTTCTTTATGGCACGGGGGCACGGAAGACGGAAAGACGCGCATCACGGGGGGATGTGGGTTGCACGGTACACGGTCTACGCAGTCGACGATAATGAAAGCTGACGTAGCAATCATCGGAGCTGGCGTGATCGGCGCCGCAATTGCGAGGGAGATGGCTCGATACGATCTGGCCGTGGTCCTCCTCGAGCGCGAGGTGGAGCCAGCCTTCGGCACGAGCAAGGCCAACAGCGGTGTTGTGCACGCGGGGTTCCACTCGGCTCCCGGGACGCTGGAAGCCTCGTTGTGCGTTGAGGGGAATGCCATGTTCGATGAGATCGCCGCGGAGCTGTCCGTGCCGTTCAGGCGCAACGGGTGCCTCATGGTCGCCATGTCTCCGGAGGAGGTCGACGTGTTGCGCGAACACCTCGACCGGGGGCGCCGCAACGGCGTGCCGGGCCTTCGCCTCCTTGATGCGGGTGAAGCCCGCGCGCTGGAGCCCGGACTCGCCCCGGAAGTCGTGGGTGCGCTCCACGCTCCGACCGGCGGGATCGTGTGCCCGTACCAGCTCACCTTCGCCCTGGTTGAGAACGCCGTGGCCAACGGCGTCCGCTTCATGGCGGGCTCGCCGGTGACCTCGCTTCACGTGAGAGAAGGCCGGATCGCTGCTGTCGAGACGGCCGAAGCGATCATCGAGACCACATGGGTGGTGAATGCCGCGGGGCTATTTGCAGACCAAATCGCGGCCATGGCAGGGGACGAGTCCTTCGAGATACGCCCGAGGAAAGGCGAGGAGTACTTGCTGGACAAACGCGTCGGGAGCCTCGTGCGGTCGACGGTGTTTCCGGTGCCGACCCCGGTGTCCAAGGGGATCCTAGTGATCCCCACGGCGGACGGGAACATCATGGTCGGCCCCACCGCTGAAGATGTCAGCGACCGCCTAGACCTCGCTACGACGAGAGCGGGGTTTGAAGCAGTGTTCGCCGCCGCTCGTCGCATGGTGCCGGCCGTCTCGCCTCGCGACGTCATAGCGTCCTTCGCGGGCCTGCGCGCGGCGTCTTCCGAACGCGATTTCATCATAAGGCCGTCCGGGGTGACTAGGGGCATGGTGCACGTGGCTGGGATAGAGTCACCCGGTCTCACCGCAGCGCCCGCCATCGCGCGCATGGTGGTCGGGATCCTGCGCGATGAGGGGCTCGAGGCGCGTGCCCGCCGCGGGTTCAACCCCATCCGTCCCGCGCCTGTGCGGTTCTCGCAGCTTTCCCGCGCCGAGCAGGCCCGGCTTGTGGAATCAGACCCTTCGTTCGGTCGCATCGTGTGCAGGTGTGAGACGGTGACCGAGGCCGAGGTGCTGGACGCCATCCGCAGGGGCGCGAGGACGGTGGACGGGGTCAAGCTTCGAACGCGCGCAGGAATGGGAAGGTGCCAGGGCGGGTTCTGCATGCCAAGGGTGATGAAGATACTCAGCCGCGAGCTTGGGGTTCCCCTCGAGGCGATCACGAAGCGAGGCCCAAGCTCGCCCATCGCGCCGTATCCGGCGAAAGCCCTGCTGCGCGAAGCCCAGGAGGAAGCCGGCGATGGCCCGGGGCCGGCCGTGGCCCATGTGTCGCATCATATGTCACCAGCAACAGGGAGGTAGGTTCTTTGGAGGCGTTTCCAGGACCGAAGGGAAAGGATCTGCGCGCGGACGTGGCGGTGATCGGCGGTGGCCCCGCCGGGCTTGCCGCTGCCGTCGCCGCGAAGCGGGCTGGGGCGGAGCGGGTCGTGGTCATCGAACGCGACGTCCGCCTGGGCGGAATCCTTCCTCAGTGCATACACACGGGGTTCGGGCTGAAATGGTTCGGCGAGGAGCTGACAGGCCCCGAATACGCCGCTCGGTTCGTCGACGAGGCGGCCTCGGCGGGCGTCGAGTTCATGCTCGAGACCATGGTTCTCGAAGTCACGCAAGACCGTCGCGTGGCGGCCGTGTCGCCCCATCATGGCTTCGTCGTGCTCCAGTGCGGTGCCATAATCCTCGCCATGGGATGCCGGGAGCGCCCGCGCGGGGCGCTCGTGCTCCCCGGCACGAGGCCGGCGGGGATATTCACCGCAGGCACCGCCCAGAGGCTCGTGAACATCGAGGGCGTTCTGCCGGGGCGGCAGGCGGTCATTCTGGGATCGGGCGATGTCGGCCTCATCATGGCCCGGCGACTCACCCTTGAAGGGGTGAAAGTCCAGGCCGTCGTGGAGATCATGACGTATCCGGGCGGGCTTGCCCGGAACATACAGCAGTGCTTCCGCGACTTCGATATCCCGCTGTACCTGGGCCATACCATCTCCCGTATCCACGGCCGCGACAGGCTGGAAGGGGTGAGCGTCGCTCCTGTGGACGACGCGAAGGTGCCCATCGCGAGCGCGGAGTGGTTCATCCCCTGCGATACACTGCTCCTCTCGGTGGGCCTCATCCCTGAGAACGAGCTTTCAGCGGCGTGCGGCATCGAGCTCGATCCTGCCACGGGAGGGCCCGTCGTCACCGACGAGATGGAGACGAGCGTGCCTGGCATCTTCGCCTGCGGCAACGTCGTCCACGTGCACGACCTCGTGGACCACGTGACCGAGGACGGCATGGTGGCAGGCGCTGCTGCCGCGGCTAGAGCCAGGGTGGCAGCCCGGACCCCGGTCCTAGGCGAGGCGGGCAAAGACGCGGGACTTGAGTCACTCCAAGCGATCCGCACCACGGGGGAGATCCGACCCGGCCGAAACGTCCGGTACGTGGTCCCGCAACGATTCGTCCGGCACGGCGATGCTGTACCTGCAGCGGCGGCCGCCGCCGCGAGGACCCTCACCATATCCCTGCGTCCAAGCGAGCCCGCGGAGAACGTGGTGCTCGAGGTGTCGATCGCCGGAAGGGTGTTGCGGCGTCAGAGAAAGCAGAAGGTTCGTCCTGGCGAGATGATGCAGGTGAACGTGGACAGGCTTGCGATCCCGTCCGAGAAGGGTGACGCACTGACCGTGTCCATAGTCGAAAGATAGTCGAAAGGGAGGCGTGATTCTGCGTGCGCGGGGATTCGAACGAGTTCACGGTGACGTGCGTCGTCTGTCCTGTTGGGTGCGAAGTCACTGTCCTGGACGCGGTGGAGGTAAGGGGCAACAAGTGCGACCGGGGACGAGAGTACGCGCTGCTCGAGCGGTACGACCCGAGGCGGGTCTTGACATTCACTGTACGCACAACGTGTCCCGATCACCCGCTCCTTCCGGTGAAGACCGACCGGCCGATTCCCAAGCACCTCCTTCTGAAGACTGCGAGGCTGCTGGCTGAAGAGTGCGTCAGCCCGCCGGTGAAGGCCGGCGACGTGGTGGTCCGCGACGTCTTGGGCACCGGTGCGGATGTCGTGGCCACGAGCGACCTCGGTGGCTCCTGCGGCGACATTGACCAAATGGTAAGCGAACCGTACAATGCCGGTGAGACCTGAAACTCGGAAGCATCTTCTCATTCCTCCTGAGCTCAAGCCTCTTGGCGAGGGAAGAGAACGAGAAAACTATATATAGAATTCCTCCTCACCAGGCCCGTGAGCAGGCAGCGAGTGCTGACGGAGAAGCTCGGGGCGTACGCCGCTTACGTCTTGCTCTTCAGCGCTGTGGTGTGGTTCGCCTCGTACGGGGCGATCCTCGCGTTTTACGAGGGCGACTTCAGCGCGGGGAGCTTTTGGAACCTGGCGCTCATGACCACGCTAGTCCTCCTGACATTCGCCAACCTTGGGTTTCTCGGGTCGGTGTTCGTCTCGAGGACCCGCACCGTGTTTTCAGGCGCGCTCGGACTCGTCCTGGTCGCGTACGCTCTGCAGATAGCGGCCGACACCAGCAACAAGCTGGGGTTCCTGCGGTACGTAACCCCGATGAAGTGGGCCAGCGCTGCGGACGTTCTCACCCAGGGAATCGACGGCGTGTACGTGGCGCTCGTGCTTGCAGTCAACGCGGCCGCGCTTGTGGCGACCTACATTGTCTACAGAAGAAAAGACATCCTTGCCCAGAGACGATGCCGAGCGCCGCGAACGAAAGATGCGACAGCCGTCTTGGCTGCATCCGCTGGGCTCTCCGCGGACTCGAAACGACTGTAGGGGGCTGTTGACATTCCTTTCCCCCCAAGGTAAGCTGGTTGCAAATCACATTGGGGGCATCGGCAATGGTCAGGGCGACGATTGAACTCTCAGGTCACATTATCGATTCCCGGATTCTCCCCAGAGTGATGGACGCCATCATGGACATGGGTGGAGACTTCCATATCGAGGAGATCAGGGTCGGTCGAACGAAGCAGGACACGAGCTACGCCAGGATCGAGATCAAGGCATCGACGCCGGACGAGCTCGAGGCCATAGTGGAGGAAGTGCGGGGCCTCGGCGCGACCGTCGTGGATCAGGACGAAGTGGCGTTGGAGGCGGCGACGCAGGACGGCGTCTTCCCAGAGGGTTTCTACTCCACTACAAACCTGGACACCTTCGTGCGGGTGGCAGGGTCCTGGATCCCTGTAAGCGACATCGAGATGGATTGCGGCATTGTGGTCGATCTCTCTGGCACGCCCCCGACCGCCCGCTGCGTGCCGCTGCACCGCGTCAAGAAGGGAGACCTTTTGGTCGTCGGGTCAAGGGGCGTCAAGGTGGTCCCGCTGGAGAGGGCGAGGCATCGAGAGATATTCAGCTTCATGGGGAGCCCCGTATCGAGCGAAAGGCCCAAGGCGCTCGTTGTTGAGGAGATCGCCAGGACCATGAGGGATATCAGGGCCCGCGGCAAGAAGATACTTGCGGTCGCTGGCCCTGCGGTCATCCACACCGGCGCGGGCAAGCATCTCTCAGCCCTCATCCAGGCAGGTTACGTGAACGTGCTTTTCGCAGGGAACGCTGTGGCGACCCACGACGTAGAGTCGGCGCTGTACGGCACGTCCCTAGGCGTGTACCTCGAGAACGGCGCGGCGGCCGCGGAGGGCCACGCGCATCACCTCCGGGCCATCAACACCATCCGCAGGCTGGGCGGCCTGCGCGCTGCCGTGGAGGCGGGGGTGCTCAAGAAGGGCGTCATGCACGCCTGCATCACGCACGGCGTGGACTACGTGCTGGCGGGGTCCATCCGCGATGACGGACCGCTGCCTGACGTCATCACCGACACGGTCAAGGCGCAGGACGAGATGCGCTCGAAAATAAAGGACGTTGAACTCGCGTTGATGTTGGCCACCATGCTTCATTCGATCGCCACCGGGAACCTGCTCCCTAGCCGCGTGAAGACTGTGTGCGTGGACATCAACCCCGCCACCGTGACCAAGCTCGCGGACAGGGGAAGCCTGCAGGCCGTGGGCATCGTGAGCGACGTGGAGTGGTTCCTGAAAGAACTCGTCGCACGGCTCTCCGCTTGAAGCCCGAAGCCAAGACCGCTTGTGTTTCGTGAGCCGGGAGGAACTCAAGCGCCATTATCGAAACATACGGCTGTAATCGCGCGAATATGGTGAGAAAGGGCGCACCGCTGGCAGCCCGCCGGCCTCCTGCGTGATACGGGGCGGGGGCCGATAGGGCTCGGCGGACGGCAGGGGGTGGAGACGCGGTGAGGAAGAGGAGAGTCCTAGTCTTCGGCGTGATCGGTCTGGCGCTCCTCTCCGTGGTCGTGCTCATCCAGATGGGGCCGTCCTCTCCTTCGAACCAACCACTGGCGACGCGCGGTCGCTTGGGGGCGTCAGGCAACAAGATCGCCGTGGCATACCTGGATGGTGCGATCGCCGAGGGGCGATCGTCAGTGGCGACGACGGGGGGCATAACCCCGAGGTTGGTCGCCAGGTACCTCAAGAAGCTGGAGGCTGATTCCTCGGTCAGAGCGGTCGTCTTCAGGATAGATAGCCCAGGAGGGTCGGTTGCCGCTTCCCAGGCCATAGCCGGAATGATCGAGGAGTTCTCAAAGCCGGTCGTGGTCTCCATGGGGGACATCGTTGCCTCGGGAGGCTATTACATAGCAGCACCTGCGGACCGCATCTTCGCGATGCCGGGCACGATGACTGGCTCAATAGGGGTCATCACAAGCATCATGGACCTACACGGGCTGTACGACAAGCTCGGCATCAAGGATCAGGTCATAAAATCCGGCCAGCACAAAGACATGTACCAGCGCACCCTTACCCAAGAAGAACGTGAGCTCGTTCAGAAACTATCCGACGCAGCCTATGAGCAGTTTGTGGCGTACGTCGCGACTCATCGGGGCCTGCCCGTCGAGAGGGTGCGCGAGCTCGCCACGGGCGAGTTGTTCTTGGGAAGCCAAGCAGTGGAGCTCGGGCTCGTCGACTCTCTCGGCGACCTCGACGACGCTGTGGCGGCTGCTGCGGAGCTTGTGGGCGTGGAGTCTCCGGTCGTGTACGAGGTGCCGGCACCCGTATTCCTCGTCGACTTGTGGAGCCTCCTGGGAGAGGTGCAAGCGTTTGCGAAGGCCCTCGTGCTCAGCCCTGAGGAACGCCTCCTGTGGCGGCTGCGCGAACAGCCAATGGTGGAGATGCGTTATTGAGGGAAAGCGGCGAGGAACGGGTGGGGCGCGAAGGGGAGGATGGATGTGTCCGGCCGAGTTCTCGACTGGCTGTACGGGGTGATGGCGAGCCCCGTTGAGGCGCTCCGGGCCGTGGCCGAGGAGAAGCCTGTGTGGTGGGCGTTCGCGGTCGTCGTCGGAGCCGTGACGCTTCTGTCTTTCGGCATGCTCTCCCAAGCGAACCTGGACGCTTTACCGGGGGTAACGTTCGAGGACCTGCTGGGGTCGGTTCTCATCGTTGCCGTCGTTGCGTCGACCGTGGGCTACTTCATCGGAGTGGGCATCCTTCACCTTGCAGCGTTGCTTTTCGGTGGCGAGGGGAGTTTCGCCGGGCTTGTCTCGGCGATGGGGTTTGCCCAGTTCCCAGCGTTGCTTCTCCTTCCTCTCATGGTGCTCGCGCGAGTGGGTGGTCCCGTGGTGGCAGGCTTGTCCACCGTTGCATCGATCGGGGTCGTGGTCTGGGTGGCCGCTCTGAGCGTGATCTCACTGCGCGAGGCACACGGGATGTCCACTAGGGCAGCCATCGGCACGTGTGTCTTCAGCATAGTGATTCCAGTGGCGGCCCTGGTTGGCCTCGCGCTTTTGGTCGTCGTGATCGCAGGGATCATAGGCGCCGGGTCGTCCATCGCCCTTTGAGCCATCGGAGGTTGAAGCGACAACGCGGGAAGCTCAGGTTGGGCGGGCCGGGCCGCCGGTGCGCGCACTACAGGTGCCGGGGTTTGGCGGGCTCACGTGCGGAATTCGCGAACGAGGCGCGCCGCAGGCGGCCGTCCCAAGAGGGCAAGGCCGGCAGCCCTTGGCGCGCATCCTCAGTGATCCTGCGTGATCCCTTGGTGATCCCTCAGTCTTTCGGCATGAGAGCATCCATGTCGAGCTTCGCTTTCTCGGCCTTGTAGTAGTCGTAGGAGGCCGGGAAGTTGAGCGCCCCGCCCACGAAGCTTTGCGGCCATTGCGACCTATACGTGTTATAGTCCCTTATAGCCACCTGCCAGTCATCGAGCGCTGTGCGGATCTCGTTCACTGCCTCCTCAAGCCCTCTCATGGTTTGCTGAACTATGGCTGGCGAGAAGAGCTGCGGATACGCTTCACGCAGGGCATTCACGTTGACCGAGAGCGCAAGGCCCTCGGCAGCCTCACGAAACCGCGTCGCGGCCTCAATGGTCTTCTGTGGGTCTCCTTCGGCCGCCGCAGCCGCAAATTCCTGCCCGGCGCTGTCCAATGCCTGGGCGCGGGCCTTTATAACGTCGGTCAGCGTATCCTTCTCATGTTCCAGGAAGTCTTTCTCCATGGCCCATATGCCTTTGATCTTCTCGCTTAGAGTCTCGAGCGCGGCGCCGTATCGTCCTTCCTGGGCGAGCACGCTTTGTTGGAGATTGACCATGTTGCGCTGAATCCCCATGACCCACGAGAATCCAGCAGCTGCCACCAAGAGCACGATGACCAGGCCCGCGATTCCGAAGAGGCATCCCCTTCTCATTGCTCTCCCTCCCCATAAACCTTGCGCAGAATGTCGTCGATATTCCTCGCGATAGACACAACAGCTCCGTCGAGGTCTCCAGCGTTGGCGTAAGATGCGGCCTCCTCTATGAGCGGTCCCAGGTCAGACGACGTGAGACGCGGCAACCCTCGGCCGACGCTGTACCAGACCCGCCCTTCCTCGGGACGGGCATCGGGGATGATCAGGAACACCAGGCCGTTGTTACGTTGGGAGCCCTCTCGTTCCCCCAGCATCAGCCAGCGACCGTAGTGCGTGGACCAGTCGGCGGGGTGCTTCACGCCAGGCTGCACGACTATGACCGTCTCCGCCAGCCCGGCCGCACGCAAGGCTTCGAGGGTCTGGTCCGCGGCTCTGGCCGCCCGCTCCCCGACGAGCCCCTGCGGGTCGACGACCCAGTAACGACCGAGGCGTGGAAACGCCGGGTCGCCGGTAGGCACCTCAACGTTCTCGTCGTATGGGCCTCTCTCGTGCTGCGGCGCGGAAGACGCGCCGCCTCGGACGCAGCCTGCAGCGTTTGAGGCCACGAAGAGCGAAAGCCCGGCCGCGACGACCACCATCAGCAGCAGAGAGAGCGTGTGGGCGCCCCTCGGGTGTTTGCCCGGATCCTCAGCTCCGGGCTGACCGGGCTGACTACGGTCTCTCGGGCGAGCTTCCGGGCGAGCTCCAGATGGCCCAGATGCCTCGCATGCTCCGGGCGCTCCAGATACCCCAGGCGACTTAGCCGTTTCGGGCGCTCCGGATGCCCCGGGTGTCGCGGACGCATCGGTGGAGACTGCGGTGGCGACTGCATCCCCTGGCGAAGGGGGTGCTGCGATGGAGGCTGAGGCGCCCGCATGGGCCGGACGTGCGCCTCCGCCGTCGAACTTGCGGGCACAACCGGCTCCGCCGCCGCCCGCGCACGCGCAGGCGCAGGCGCACGATACGCACGCGCAAGCGCATGAGACGCAAGCACAGCCGATGGCTCTGCCGCCGAAGCCGCCTCCTCCGCCTGACTTGCGAGACCCGCCTGACTTGTCGCCGGAGTCGCCCGCGTGCGGGGAACGGCCAGGCCTTGAGCCCCACGAAGGATGCCCGACCGGGGGGATGGGGAAATAGGTGCCGTAGTAGACACCGCGTCTGCCTGTGTACCCGCCCCGTGTGGCGGCCGCAAGAGCGACGATGATGGTGACCAGGATCACGACTGCAATGACTACCATCAGCGCGAACACGGCGACCACCGCGGGGGCCGCGCGCCTCGCGGCTGATTGCTGGCCCACCGCCCCGGTCCCCCGAAGCCCATCGCCTCCCGCGCCGGCTCCCGACTTGGTCGGGGCTTTCAGGTCGGGAAAGAGGCCTGACGAGAACGCGAAACTTACCCTGAAACGCTCCCCCCGGTCGAGGCTGGTTCGCCAGACGAGCTCTTCACCGGTCCTCTGTGAGGGCTCCGGCGACGCGTACAAAACGTCCTCGGGACCGCCCGGGTTCTTCACGCGGATCTCTAGCTGCTCGACCCTTGCCCGGTCGTACCACCCGGGGACGAACTCGAATCCGACAGCGTCCGCTCCGCTGGGGTGCCCCATGCTCTCCTGACGGACCCGGAAGCTGAGGTCGAAGACATCGCCCGTGCCGTAGTCTGCGTCGAGATCGACCCGCACGCCGCTCCAAGAGCCGTAGTCAGCGCGGCTAACCTCTGCGGCCGCGCCTCCGCGGGAGAGAATGACGTAGTCGTGGTCCGGGAGACCCACGGTGACCCAAGGAATGTGGCCGCCCGTCACCTCCCACTCCTGGTGGTAATCGGCTATCCAGCTCCCATCCGGCTCAGGGGCGATGCTCACGACGTAACTGCGTATGCGGTACGTGCCGGTATCCTGGGCAGCGCATGCCACGCTCGCGCCAGGACCGGTGACCCGCCACCCGGCGGCGAGGAGACACGCGAGGCACATCGCCAGAGCCCATACGAGTCTACGCAAGTCTCGGGTGGGGCGCGACCTGGTTACTTGCCTTGACACTGCCGCGCCTGGTGTCTCCGATAACGCTGTCGGGGGGTGAAGCCTTCTGGGCACGTTCGTCATCGTGCTTTCCTCCCTGTCAGGCTC
>Ga0134100_1001527_pt1 | contig 21277 bp, 16 predicted proteins | sample 11_taG_2_FD_94444 | JGI IMG/M metagenome (GOLD analysis project Ga0134100, IMG submission 94444) | Switchgrass degrading microbial communities from high solid loading bioreactors in New Hampshire, USA - 11_42_5_180_A3 metaG | ecosystem: Engineered > Bioreactor > Semi-continuous > Anaerobic >...
ATGGGATGGGTGTAACTCCATTTTACTTGAGATTTCAACTCCATGCTCTCTTTATTTGCAAAAAAATGTTGGAGTAACGAAGTTGTTATCACTTCGACACCCCAACATTTATTATAGAACCGAAAAATGCCTGGAACTGAAATTCCAGGCATTTTTCTATATTGTGCTGTCACTAATGAAGGCTGTATATTTTATGATACGAAAGGTTAATTTTCTTCACCGCGTGCGAGTTTTACATGGGAGTCGGCCATTTCGTACCCGGCGGCCTGAGCGCAGGCCGTGTTCAAATCAAGCGCCGTTACTGCGGCAGCAGCAATTTCAGCAAGACGCAGGACATTAACGTTATCATCAACACTCTTGCCGAATCCTCCACAGCCAATCATATTCAATGCTTCCCTTGCCGTTCCGAACATTGTGCCTCCGCCGATTGTTGCGAGTTCCATACAAGGCAGGCTGACCATAAAGTGTAAGCCGTCTTCCGTAGCATCAGCCTGTACAAAACAGCTTGCTGAAGTAATAACCTGGGCAAGGTCCTGGCCTGTGGCGGCAAAGAACGCGGCTATGGCGTTTGCTGCATTTACGTTAAAGCCTGATATCGTTCCGCTCAGGCAGGAGCCGAGGTAGCATTTATGGAATACGGTTTTTTCCACGCTCAACGGTGTGACACCCTTTTTGAACACTGCGCTGAGTACTTCTTTTGGAATGAAAACTTCAGTCTGGACAGATTTTCCGCGTCCTGTCAGCACGTTTATATGAGCGGATTTTTTGTCTGTGCAGAAATTACTGCTGATCGTGATAAGTTTCCATCCCGGCATTTTTGATAATATATAGCGCGTAATGTCTGCGGAAGCCTTTGTTACGCCGTTCATTCCCATAGCGTCGCCCGTTTTGAATATCATGCGCAGGAAAACTTTCGTCCCAAGTTGGTATGGATCGATTTTTTCAAGGCGTACAAACGGATCCTTTGATAATTTGCCAAGTTCATTTATAAATTCCTTATCGGTTTGGATGCGGTTACAGAATTCACGAGCTTCCGTGATGTTCGGAGCTTCAATCAGCGGAGCTCTTGTCATGCCGTCAAAGTGCACAAGCGTGTTAAGACCGCCGGCCATGTTAATTGCCTTAATACCGCGCTGAACGCCTGCAATAAGTGCCGCTTCGTTTGTAGCGAGCGGAATATAGACTTTTCCTTTGACGTACTGGCCGTTAATCTGTATCGGACCGGCAACCCCCATCGGGATTATTGCGCCGCCGATTTTACCTTCTATACCGGTCAGGATTCTTTTCCCGTCAACTAATGTACAGTTATCGATTCTGGTTTTCTTAATAAGATCAAGAGAAACGCCGGAGAACTTTTCAACTTCTTCGCAGCGGATTATCGCGGCGTCATTGCATGCATCCCTTACCTTGGACGCATCGCTTCCGTATACTTCGGTAAAAATGACTGATTCCAAATCACGGCTTTTTATTTCACCTGACATGTATTTTGCTTTTATTTCATTAAGATCCATTAATGTTCACTCCTTCCGTCGCATTGAAACAGCAGTGTGCTGAGTGACTGGGCATATTTGCCCGCTTCAATTATTTTTTCAAGGTCTATGCCGGTTTCAATTCCCATTCTGTGGAACATCTCAACCAGTATCTCCGTCTGGCAGTTTCCTTTGGCTCCGGGCGCATACGGGCATCCGCCAAGACCTCCTGCGGCACCGTCGAAAATAGTTATCCCGGCTTGCAGCGAGGCAAGATTGTTTGCAAATTCAAGCCCGTTGAATTTGTGATAATGAACTGCCACTTCCGCTTTTGTGAGTTTTTCTTTGATCATTTTCGGTATTTCATAAGCTGATATGGGATTGGCCATACCCGTCGTGTCACCGAGAGAAACCTCATAAGAACCGAAGCTCTCCAATGCAAGCGCGATATCAAGAACAACCTTCGGATCAACATAACCTTCTATCGGACATCCGAATACCGTGGCTATGTAAGAGCGCACTTTGATTCCATTTTCTTTTGCGACCTTATTAATCTGTTCGATTTGTTTGAGCGAATCTTCCCTGCTCATGTTCAGATTCTTTTTGTTATGGCTTTCACTGGCGCTTATTATAGTGACAACTTCCTTTAAACCGGATTCAATTGCCAGTTCAAGTCCTTTCATGTTCGGGATCAGCGCGCTGTACGTGACTCCTTCCTTATATCTGATGCCTGCGGCCACTTGTTTGGCATCCGCCATCTGCGGTACCCATTTCGGATGAACGAACGATGTAATTTCAATACGCTGGCATCCGGCATCAGTCAACCGGTTTATTAACTCTATTTTCTTTTCGGTTGGAATGAATTCCGGCTCAGGCTGAAGTCCGTCCCTTGGTCCCACCTCGAAAATAGATACCTTTTTGGGAAATTTGGACTTGTCCATATTAAACACCTTCCTTTACTAATACTAAAAAAGTTTAAGTCAGAGTATAAGGTTCAAAAAAAGACCATAGCTGTAGTGCTATGGGATAAGTATCGCTCTTCCGTTAATCGTATTGAACTGTTCAAGAGCTTTTTCGTATTCATCCATTGGCAGCACCATTCCGACGTATGCGTCCATATTGATTTTTCCGCTGTTTACGAGCCGCATCAATGTCTCCCACGTTTTAAACATATGCCTGCCGTACAAGCCCGTTATTTTCAGTTCACGGTACACAACCCTGTACATGTAGTTTGAAATTGTAAGGCTTTCGGGAACCATACCGATATGAACGAGTATTCCCGTGGGAGCCAAAATATCAATGGCTTGATTTATTACCTTTACGTTTCCTGTGAAATCGAGCACACAATCAACGCCCTGCCCGTTCGTTTCATTCATTACGGCTTTTACCAGATCGGTATTTAAACCGTTTATTGCTATATCAGCACCTAAAGAAAGGCTGTGTGCCAGTCTTTTTTCATTCACATCCATCGCTATTACTTTGAAAGCGCCAAGCAGTTTTGCAAGCTCACAGGCCATCAGTCCAATCGTGCCTACACCGAGCACCGCTACTATTTTTCCGGACGGTTCGGCTTTTTGAAGTGCGTGCAGCGCGGTTCCCATCGGTTCCAGCAGGGACATATGCTCAAAGTTGGCATCATCTGCAAGCTTTATCGCTGAAATTTCCGGAATCTTTATGTATTCGGCAAAGCTCCCGTCAACAGTCCTGCCTAATACGCCCATATGGTTAGTGCAGATATGCTGGTTATCCGTCCTGCACTCACGGCAGTAACCGCATGGAATATGTGTCTCTCCGGCTACCCGATCGCCTTTCTTAAAATTCTTAACAAATTTCCCTACGGCTTCTACTTCACCGGAGAACTCATGCCCCATCGTAAACGGTAGATCGTAATTCGCTGACGCAACCAAAGGAGTCCATTCAATGACTTCAACATCAGATTTACAGATAGCGGTCGCTTTTACCTTAATCAGAAGTTCATGCTCTCCCGGCTCCGGTATTTGTATATCCACTAAATCGGCTCCGGGCATAGGTTTTTGTTTTCGTAACGCTTTCATATTTCACACTCCAATTCCAGTATTATTTTTCAATCCTGAAGTTTTCCGGCTCTATTTATTACGGGTGCAATCCCCCCGGTTGCTTGCAATTTTATATTCAACGGGACCTTTACAACAGGCAGCCGATTACTTCGTGATTTGCATCACAAACCGTATATTTCTGATATGATTGGTTATGATTTGCTGAAAAACTTATATACATATGCTTTCTAAATTTTGTCACCGCGTTCCGATTCTAAAATAAATGTTTTTCCCAACTTATCAGTTTCAAAAACTTTCATTTACACACCCCGCTTATTTTTATTGTATCCCTTCAAATTATTCGTTATATAATATATGCGAAGGTGTAACCAAAGATTATTACGTATAAATTATAAATTATAATTAAAAATATGTCAATGCTTTTATGTATTGAAATGCCAATTGGTAACATTGTTTCAGCATATAAAAATCAACGCGCAAAAGTAAAAAGAGGAAATTGGTAACTGAAATTAACTAATGACATAAATTTTGTTCAAATTGACTATTTTTTTGTTTCACTAATAATGATAAAATAATATATATTATATATTATAAATTATACCAAAATGCGGAATGTCTTTCACCTCTATGGGCGGAAGGTACCGAATAAAATCTCTATTCTTTACAAAGATAGTTTTTTATGTTATCTTTTTAACAAAAATAATAATTTATAATGAGGAAGTGCTTTGGTATATGTTACTTAATGGTTTAACCGATTATGCATATACAGAAATATTAAGTATGATTTTATCATCCGAAATAAAGCCAGGTGAAAGAATCAGGGAGGATATACTGGCCGAAAAATTCGGGATAAGCCGTACTCCCGTGCGTGAAGCCGTAAATCAACTGGTTCAGAATGGATTTATTGTGAATGTGAAAAGAAAAGGTCTTTATTGTGTGAAATTATCAGAGGAAGAACTTCTGGACCTTGTTGAACTAAGAATGGCTTTGGAATCGTTGTCCTTCGACAAATGCATAGAACGGGCTACCGATAAGGATATCCAGCTATTAAAGGATATTATCAGCGACTTTAATAGCAGATTCGGCAGGATAACGTCAAATACCGGCTCGGATGGAGTCGGCAAAGAAATATCGAGGCTTCATAATGAATATGATGTCCGTTTTCATGTCAGTATCGCGAATGTATCAAAATCTTCAAAACTGATCAAATACATAACGGAGATTGAAAACCTTCTTTTGATTGCAAGGCAGCGCATATACAGAAAAGAGAGCAGAGGAAGGGAGATAATAGCGCTGTCATGGAAGCAGCATGAACATATTGTTGAAGCAATTGAAGCCAGGGACAAAGTAGTAGCCGTGGATATGCTTGGTCAGCATTTACAACTGATGAGAGATACACAGTTGGAAACCTACGAGTCCGATGCTTTATAATATACAATTCATTAACGCTTAAGTAAAACATTTATCGCAGCGGATATCTGCTGTTCAGCAGGGAGAGGTTATATATTCCGCTTCGATATATTTTACCGGTTCAGCTTATACTGAAAACTTCATTTCAGAATCGTCAGTACTAAATGAAAGATAATAATAAAGAATAATGCATTTCTCTATTGAATAAGTTTATTATGGGTTCTTTTTGGCGATATTATGCTTGGCCGGCTGGAGGAATAAAAAAGGTGGTTCAATAAAAGAACCACCGAAAAGGGTTATTGCAGCTCAATACATCCTCCAGCCTGCTTTATGGAGTCAAAAAGCCCCGCGAGATCATTGTCTGAACAGTTAAACAGTTTTTTAAGAAACGGCAGCCTTATGATGATGCAAATACCGCTTGGAGAAGATATCTCGAAAATATTCAGTATGTTGATTTCAGCTCCTGCCGGAATAAAAATGCGCAATATCGTTCCTTTTTTCTGGGGACATGCTTCCCTTCTTGACTCCAGGAAATCGAACCTGTGGCTGTCGCGGCCCCTGGTAGCCTGCAAAGCTTCTCTGTATGTCATATGGGCATACCTCCTTTTTTATTGTTCTTAGTCTATTTTATGTGCATTCAGGAAGAAAGTTTACATAATCGAATGGTGTGATGAATGCCGCAGAACCAGACATAATCAACGCTGTGTAATAATGCATGGATTTTTCTAATACTGTTCCGGCAGATTATCGCAGGTCTTTAAAATAAATAAAAAAACCTGCGATTTTGGCAGCTTCGCAGGATTTGTTATTCATATTAAGTTATTTATAATAGTTTTTCAGCCATCTCAATCATTCGTTTTACCATCTGCCCGCCGATCGGGCCTCCCTGTTTCCCATTTTCGTAGGAAGTCAGGTCTCCTTTATAGTGGTCATTGTTTTCCTTAATATATTGCAAGGCACCTATTTCTTTTGCGCATTCAATTTTGAACTTTGTAAGCTGTTCTCTTTTGGAAGGAACCAGCGGAGTTTTTGGTCTCGACATTTTCTCACCTCTTTCTTTGTATTTTTTAATATTTTTCCCCCGGGACAAGATAACAATACCAAGCATTTATTGTTTAAATTAACGGAAAACATAATCAATACAACAAATTATGCTTATATCAATATGTCTGGTTTATATAGCTGTCTGCCAGCGATTTTATTTTTTCATCGCGAAAAACACCGTTACTGCGAAGACTCTTCAATATTGCCGGGTTTTTTGAATGGAGAACCAGGTCATACGCTTCCATGCCGTCGTAGCGTAATGAAAGCGTATTAATCTCCATAAGAACGTCCGGATCGCGTATTACTATTTCAAAAAGTTTATTTTTTAGTTTCTTTGATCTGACTTTGACAAAATAAGCGTCAATGTTCCTGTAATCCAGAAGCTTAAGTAATGTCATCGTTGCCTTGTCTTTTTCAAGATAATAGTTATTCGACTGCAAAATATAAGAGCGCCACTGCCTGCTTCCGGCCGGATAATCCTTTGACAGCCTGTAGTAGAACTTTGCCAGCACATTGTAATAATGATAGTTATATATTGATTTTTTTATGTTGTCCACTTTTTGAAACGGTTTTATTCCTAATTTTTCGATGGTTCTGTAACTTTCCTCAATGAATTCGTTTTTTGTTAAATCGCCCATTTTGTATTGATACAACAGGCTTTGCCGGTGCCGCAGGAACTGTTCGAATTTATCGCGTACCATTCTCTCACCGCCCATTTCTTATTCTATCTTAAAGTATCCCACAATTATTGTAAAGCAAAAACAGGCATATGCTGTCTGCCGTTACCGAAATCACCTGAACCGGAGCCGCGTACCAACCGGAACGCGGCAGCAATGCCTCGACCTGTAAACCACCTGCTTGGTTATGCATTATTCCCGCGGGTCCTGGCTCGGGTGTTTCGTTTCCTCGTGCGATAAAGCACATATCAATAACACGCTTCTGTTATTGTACTGTTTTCGCACAGTGGTCTCCATATCCCGGGTCGCTCATTAACACGCTACACAGTTACCGGTACGCAGCAGGGCGCTGGAGCATGTCGCCCGTCGTCACCGAAAGCACCCAGGCCACCCGCTGGGTTTCTGCATTAATTCGAGGGCTGTTTATTCAGATACAAAATGAAGTACTATTTTACAATAGTTCAGGAAGTAAAATATCTGGCATTATTCCTGCAGGTTCTGTTTCGGACGATTTCGGTGACGACGGGCGGCATAAACCATTAGTTGACAACGTGCGGCTTTTTCATTATAATCATATCAACAATTGTTGGATACCGAAAAGGCAAGGAAGGGGACGATTAGCCGGTTATGCCCAACAGGGATAAAACGCCGTGACTGAAAGCGTTTTTTGGAAACAAGCCGGTGAAAGAACACCCCGGAGCCGGCCGGGCGAATGCTTTCGATAAAGCTGTAGTCCGTCACGTGAAACCTGCGTTAACGGTAAGAGCGGAAGTTTATCTTCCAATAGGGTGGTACCGCGGGAATGCCTCTCGTCCCTTTACTGTGGACAGAGGTTTTTTTAATTAGGAAAGATTATGCGGGTTGAAGAAGCGAATAATAGTTATTGGAGTGATGAAAATGTCAATTAAAGCGCCAAAAGGAACCAGGGATATTCTGCCTGATGAGATACACAAATGGCATTACGTCGAAGAGAAATTCAGTGAAATATGCAAAAGATTCGGTTACCGGGAGATCCGGATACCGGTTTTCGAACATACCGAACTTTTCGAGCGTGGAGTCGGCGATACGACTGATATTGTCCAAAAAGAAATGTACACTTTTTTCGATAAAGGCGGAAGGAGTATCACATTAAGGCCTGAAGGGACGGCCGGCGTTGCGAGAAGTTATATTGAAAACGGAATGGCTTCGTGGCCGCAGCCGGTTAAGCTTTTTTACAATATTACGGCATACCGTTATGAAAATGTTCAGAAAGGCCGTTATCGTGAATTCCACCAGTTGGGAGTGGAGCTTTTCGGCTCTGCAAAACCCGATGCCGATGTTGAAGTGATATCTCTTTTATATTTATTTCTTGAATCGGTTGGAATCAGGGGTCTTTCCCTGAACCTGAACAGCATAGGCTGCCCTTCATGCCGGGCGGAATATAACAGGATATTGAAAGCATTTATTGAACCGAAACTGGAGCGGCTATGTGAGGACTGCAAAAACAGGTATCAAAGGAACCCGTTAAGAATCCTCGACTGCAAGGAACAGGGCTGCATAAATGAACTGCAGGGCATTCCTTATCTGCTCGATCATATTTGTGATGACTGTGCCGAACACTTTGAAAAAGTAAAGGAGAAACTTACCGCAATGGGCATACCGTTTACTGTTGATAAAAAAATAGTCCGCGGTTTGGATTATTACAACCGTACTGTTTTTGAATTTGTATCTAAAAATATAGGTTCGCAGGGAACCGTATGCGGCGGCGGCAGGTACGACGGCCTTATCGAGTCGGTCGGAGGAAGTCCGACGCCGGGTATAGGCTTTGCGCTTGGAATTGAAAGGCTGCTTCTTGAAATGGACAGCCAGGGGATAAATGTTCCGCTGCCGCCTTCACCGGATATATTTGTCGGCGTTATCGGGGACAAAGCAAACCTTTTTGCCGAAAACCTCGCGTTGAAACTTCGCGCCGGCGGGATTACATGCCATAAGGATATCATGGAGCGGAGCGTTTCAGCGCAGATGAAATACGCTAACAAGCTGAATGCGAGATTTGTTGTTATTATAGGCGATAATGAGGTTGAAAGCGGAAAGGTCGAACTGAAAGATATGAGCACCGGGGAAACAAGAATGATTAATATAGATACTCTGCAAGACCGGTTGAAAAAATTTAAGCAGGTAAATTCATAATAGTGAAGGAGAGGTATATATGGCTGAAAACATTGCAGGAATGAAAAGAACCCATCGCTGTGCCGAGGTTACGGCGGAAGATGTCGGCAAGGAAATTGTCGTGATGGGCTGGGCGCATAAAAGAAGGGATCTCGGCGGTGTTATTTTTATCGATTTGAGGGACAGAAGCGGTGTTCTGCAGGTTGTTTTCAATATTGAAAACGACAGCGCGCTGCACGCGAAGGCGGAACAAATCCGAAGCGAATATGTCCTAGCTGTAAGGGGCGTTTTGGTGAACCGCTCCGAAGATACGGTAAATCCCGCCATAGCGACGGGAAAATGGGAACTTGTCGCAAAAGAACTCAGGATTTTAAGCAAGGCCGCAACACCACCGCTGCTAATAGAAGAGGATATTGACACGAATGAAGCGGTAAGGCTCAAATACAGGTTCCTTGATTTGCGTCGGCCTGACATGCAGAGGAATATAATGCTCCGGCATAAGATAACGAAAATAGCGAGGGACTATTTCGACGAACAGGGTTTTCTCGAGATAGAAACACCGATTCTTATGAAAAGCACGCCGGAGGGGGCGAGGGATTATCTTGTGCCTAGCCGTGTGCACCCGGGCAAATTCTATGCGCTGCCCCAGTCTCCTCAGCTATTCAAGCAAATTCTGATGGTTTCGGGGTTCGACCGGTACTTCCAGATTGCGAGATGTTTCAGGGATGAAGACCTGCGCTCCGACAGGCAGCCCGAATTTACGCAGATAGACCTTGAAATGTCTTTTGTCGATGTTGATGACGTGATTGCGGTAAATGAGGGCTTTTTAAAACGCGCATTCGATGAGGTACTGGGTATAAAGCTGGAAACGCCGTTCACGCGCCTGACATACAGGGAAGCTATGGACAGGTTTGGTACCGATAAGCCTGATACGCGTTTCGGTCTTGAGCTTGTGAATCTTTCGGATATTGTCAGGGATTCAGGCTTCAAGGTATTTTCCGATGCGGTTTCAAAGGGCGGAAGCGTGAGGGCTGTCAATGCAAAAGGCTGCGGCTATAAATTCTCACGAAGGGAAATCGACGCGCTTGTGGAATTTGCGAAATCATACGGGGCGAAGGGAATGGCGTGGATTTCCGTCGAAGAGGACGGATTGAAATCCGCGATAACCAAGTTTATGAGCGAAGATGAAATTAATCGGATTATAAAACGTATGGACGCGGAACCGGGAGATCTGATTTGCTTCATAGCCGACACCGATGAAATAGTATTTGAAGTTTTGGGCCGTTTGCGATTGGAAATAGCCGAGAAACTGGATTTAATCGACGACAGCAAGGTCAATTTGCTCTGGGTGACCGAATTCCCGCTGCTCGAATATGATGACGAGGAAAAAAGATGGGTTGCGAAACACCATCCGTTTACTTCGCCGATGGATGAAGATATCGGGCTGCTGGATACGGATCCGGGAAAAGTCCGGGCGAAGGCTTACGATATAGTGATGAACGGCGTGGAAATCGGCGGCGGAAGCATAAGGATACATGACCAGGAGCTTCAGAAAAAAATGTTTTCGATTATAGGACTTCCTGAAGAAGAAGCCCAGAAACGGTTCGGTTTTCTGCTCGAAGCGTTCAAGTACGGCACTCCTCCGCACGGCGGTCTGGCTTTCGGGCTTGACAGGCTTGTAATGCTAATGGCTAAGAGGAATTCGATCAGGGATGTAATTGCGTTCCCGAAAGTTCAAAACGCTTCTTGCCTTATGACCGGAGCGCCGGACAGTGTTGAGATTAAACAGTTGAGAGAGCTTCATATCCGCGTACTGGAGGCAGACTGATGATCAAAAATCCGTCTGCGAGGGAAATAATGCGATGGCTGGCGCAGATTGCGCCGGCCATTATAATCACTTTTTTTGTGATAACATACATAGGTCAGTTTACGATTGTCAAAGGCGATTCGATGCTTCCGACATTTAAAAACAACACGGTGCTGTTTATCGAGAAGCTGACCGGAAGGTTCGGAACGCTGAAAAACGGGGATATAGTGGTAATTAAAATCCCGGAATACCTTGACGGCAAAAAAACGTATGCGATAAAAAGAATTATAGCGACAGGGGGCCAGCACATATCGATAGAAAACGGATATGTGCTGATTGACGGGAATAAACTGAATGAGGATTACACTGGCGGCGTCGAGATGGGCCCGGTATCAGGTATTCATAACAATTTAACGATTCCCGACGGATACATTTATGTTCTCGGGGACAATCGTTTGCCCGGCGAAAGCAAGGACAGCAGAACATTCGGCCCCGTCCCGGTCAGCAGGGTAGAAGGCAGGGTTATATTCCGGCTTTATCCGTTCAGCGAACTGGGCATAATAAATTAAACTTTAAGCCAATTCGAGCAGGCCCGTGTATAACTGGTAATACCTTCCGCCTTGTTTTATGAGATCTTCATGGTCGCCGCGCTCGACAATTGAACCGTTTTCAAGAACAATTATCGCATTCGCGTTGCGTACGGTCGACAGCCTGTGTGCTATCACAAACACCGTTCTTCCTTCCATGAGCTTATCCATGCCTTTTTCAATCAATGCCTCGGTTCGTGTGTCAATCGAACTCGTGGCCTCGTCAAGAATGAGGACCGGAGAATCGGCGACGGCCGCACGGGCAATTGCTATAAGCTGCCTCTGCCCCTGGCTTAAATTCATGCCGTCCGCGGTTATAAGCGTATCGTAGCCCTGCGGCAGATGTCTTATGAATGAATCGGCATTAGCGAGTTTAGCCGCTTCAATAACTTCTTCGTCGGTTGCGTCGAGCCTTCCGTAACGTATATTCTCCATTACCGTACCGGAAAACAGGTGCGTATCCTGCAGCACCATCGACAGCGAGCGGCGCAAGTCCTTCTTTTTAATATTATTTATAGGTATGCCGTCATAAAGAATCGCGCCCTCGGGAACATCGTAAAAACGGTTCAGCAAATTCGTCACCGTTGTTTTTCCGGCGCCCGTCGATCCTACAAACGCTATTTTCTGGCCCGGCTTCGCATACAGCGTTATCCCGGAAAGTACCGTCTTGTCTTTCTCATATCCGAATACGACATTATTAAACCTTATATCTCCTTTTACTTCTATATATTCTGCGCCGCCGTCATCTTTCGGGATTTTCCATGCCCAGATCCCGGTCCGTTTCGATGATTCGCGAATTTCTCCCTTTTCGGTTTTTTCCGCGTTTACGAGCGATACAAAACCTTCGTCGGTTTCGGGCTCCTGATCGAGCATGTCGAATATGCGCTCGGCGCCCGCCAGAGCCATAAGTATCGAGTTGAACTGCTCGCTCATCATTGTGATGGGCTGAGAAAATGATCTGGTATACTGCAGGAACGATGCAAGGGAACCAATGTCAAACCCTGTCGTAATCGACATAACCGCGCCTGCTATCGCGGTAATCGAATAATGTATATATGACAGATTTCCCATAATCGGCCTTAACATGCTCGCAAAGGTGTTGGCCTGCTTCGCTGCTTCGAACAGCTCGCCGTTCAGCTTGTCAAAGTCCGCTTTCACCTTGTTTTCATGGCAGAAAACCTTAACGACTTTCTGGCCTTCAATAAGTTCCTCGATATACCCGTTAACCTTTCCGACGGCCATTTGCTGCTCCCTGAAAAACTTACCGCTTTTTGAACCGAGTTTTTTAATGATAAATACCATGATAACAAGCATTAACACGACAATTCCTGTAAGGAGCGGGCTTAATAGCAGCATTGCTATGAAAACGCCGCTTACCGTGAGCATTGACTGAAAAATATTGACAAAACTCTGGGAGAGCATATTGCGCAGCGCATCAGTATCGTTTGTGTACCTGCTCATTAGTTCGCCGTGTGTATGCGTGTCAAAAAAGCGTATCGGCAGTGTCTGCATATGCGAAAAAAGTTCGATCCGGATTCTGTATAAAGTGCCCGTTGTTACCGTGACCATAAGGCGGTTATATGTGTATGTCGCAAGAACTCCGATTGTGTATATAATGCCCATTACGAGGATCGTCTTGATAAACTCCGACAGGTCCGGGTTCTGCTGGCCGATATAAGGAATTATATACCGGTTGAACAATGGTTTCAGAAAGTATGTCGCCGCAATATTGGATGCGACGCTGATTAACACGCATATGACAACCAGTACCATGTGGGCACGGTAAGGTTTCATGTATGAGATTATGCGTTTAATTGTTTTAAGCGCATTTTTCGGCTTCATAATATTCATATTCCGCATTGAACGTTCATGCCCCCGCATATTCAACAACTCCTTGATGCTGCGATTCATATACTTCCCTGTAAATCGGGTTTGTTTCAAGAAGGGTTTCGTGTGACCCGACCGCGTTTATCTTTCCGTCGTCCATTACGATAATTTTGTCGGCATCGATGACGGAAGCGATTCTCTGGGCTATAATAATCACAGTAGTCCCTGCAAGATATTTTTTCAGCGCTTTGCGGATTTTCGCGTCTGTGACGGTATCCACCGCGCTTGTGCTGTCATCGAGTATTATTATTTTCGGTTTCTTTAGAAGAGCCCTTGCTATGCACAGGCGCTGCTTCTGCCCGCCGGATACGTTTACTCCGCCCTGTCCGAGAACGGTATCGTAACCATTCGGGAAAGACATGATAAAATCATGGGCCTGGGCCGCTTTGCATGCCTCTATTATCTCTTCATCCGAGGCGTTTTCGTTTCCCCATTTCAAATTTTCTTTTATTGTTCCGGAAAAAAGCACATTCTTCTGAAGAACCATCGCTACCGCGTTTCGCAGTGTTTTCAGTGAATAATCCCTTACATCGCGGCCTGAAACGTAAACTTTACCGTCAATAACGTCATAAAGCCTCGGGATCAACTGGACAAGGGTTGTTTTTGCCGAGCCCGTCCCGCCGATAATACCTACGACTTCTCCGGATTCTATGTTCAAATTAATGTTTTCAAGGACTTTATTCCCTTCAGGTCCCCCGTAGCCGAACGAAACGTTTTCAAATCTTATCGAGCCGTCTTTCACGGGAATTCCTTCCGAGCCCGGCTTTTCCGTTATGTCCGGTTTTTCGTCAAGAACTTCGGCTATGCGAGTCACGGAAGCTTTTGAAATAATGAGCATTACAAATACCATTGAAATCATCATAAGAGACATCAATATTTGAGTTACATAACTTATAAATCCCATCAATTCACCTTCGAGCATGTCTCCCGAAATAATTAAATTTCCTCCAAACCAGGAAATCGCGAGCATACAGCCGTACATCGCAAACTGCATGACAGGCATATTCCATATTACAATTTGCTCGGCGCGCAGTTGGGTCTCACGTACCTGGTCGGCAATATCCCTGAATTTCTCCTCTTCATATTCGCCTCTTACGAAAGCCTTTACAACGCGTATCCCAATCAGGTTTTCCTGGATAACGGCATTCAGCCGGTCCAGTTTTTTGAACATCGTCCTGAATTTCGGGTAAGCTCTTGTGGCAATGAAATACAGGGCAATACCCATAAAAGGTATCGCTACCATGAAAACCGCCGACAATCTTGCATTCAACGAAACTGCCATAAATGTTGCCATAATCAGCATGATAGGGGCTCTGATCATCATGCGGATCATCATCATAAAGGTCATCTGGGCATTCGTTACGTCAGATGTAAGCCTTGTTATCAGTGATGCCGTGGAGAACTTATCCATGTTTGCAAAAGAGTAATCCTGGATTTTATAAAACATGTTTTTCCGTATTTCCTTTGCAAACCCGGTGCCGGCAATCGATGCGAAGCGAGCGGCAAGGGCTCCCATAACAAGCGAAGTGACAGCCATTATAATCATCAATGTGCCCATTTTGAGAATATAGTCCAAATCGCGGTTTGATATTCCGATATCGACTATTTTTGCCATTATGCGCGGTATATTTACTTCAAGAAATACTTCTATTATGACTGCAGCAGGAGCAAGGACTGCGTATATTTTATATTTCCCGATGTATCGAAACAGTTTTCTAATCATGCAAAGCATTCCTCTTTCTGTTGTATTTGATCATATTGTTCATCGCATATAACGAAAAGAAATCCATATCATCCGTGTCCAAAGAGTATTTGTTCGTAAGGTTGGCCAAAAATCTTTCAACAAAGCCGTTAAAAATCTCAAGTTCGTCTTCCGAGAAACCTTCAAGCATGACGCTGTCTATCTCATCGAATACTTTCCTGCATTGCAGAGATAATTCTTCCCCCTTCTCGGTTATATAAAGACGGTTGCACCTTAAATTTTCATTATCCGGCTGCTTTTTAAGCAAACCCGATTTTTCCATTCTCTTTGTCGATAACGCTACCGAAGCGGGTGTAACCATTAAGTTCTGCGCAACTTCCGACTGTGTACAGCCGCTGTGTGTTTTGACATATTCCAGAATATAAAGCTGCCCGGGATGAAGGGGAAAGTTCATCGTTCCCTTACGGCGGAGTATTCGCCGGACAATATGAAGTTTTTCCAGGGATATGACAGCTTTTTTAATCTGCATTTTTTAACTCCTTAAAATACGCTGCTATTTTAGTTAAGCGTTTGATAATTAAACGCTTAATATTATATGAAAAATTGTTGCCGGTGTCAACAAAAATAAAAGTATATGGTTTGATCATGCTTGCACACAATCGTCATTATGATAAAATAGAAACAGCCGGATATCGATAGAACATTTTTTACCTTTCGTTTTTATTGTATACGGCAAAGGGGATTACGTAATGCAAAACACGATGGACAAAAAGCGTCTTTTCAGGGATGTGTTTTATGAAATTACTGCAGATGAAGAACTTCTGGAATCTTTTAGTCATGGTTTCGTTTCAAAAGTAAAGTTTAATAAAAGTTCAGGCAGGATGGAAATACATCTCGAAATGCCTTACATTGTCCCGGTTGACAGGGTATTTGAACTCGGGGAATCGCTTAGCGGCTATTTCAATGTGCCTGTATCGGTAATTCCGCATTACAGGGAGAACAAGATAGACTCTGATTTTATTGGCAACCATAAGGAAGATTTCATCCGTATTATGGCCGGACAATCGGGGCATTTTGCGTGCTTGCTTGAAAACGCGGAATTCAAGCTTGAAGGCGCGAACTTAAGCGTTCATTTGTCCACAAACAGCGGAAAGATCCTGCAGGCGGGCAACTGCCACAGACAGTTGGAAAAATATTTCAGGGATTGTTTTGGCGTAAGCATTTGCGTGTCTTTTGTCGATCCGCCGTTTGATGAGGATGACATGAACAGCTATATCCGGAATAAAGCCGTTAAGGAAGCGGAAGCGGTAAAAAAAATAATATATGACACGGAAACGAACGGAAAAGACAGGAACAGGAAAATAACCGAAAGTACATCGGCATATAAGAGTAAAAACGGTTCAGTGATATACGGCAAGTCTTTTACTGATGAAGCGGTGCCGATGTCCGAGGTCACAATCGATTCCGGGAGGATAACGGTAAAAGGCAAGGTTATCCGGATTGAAACGCGCCCCCTTAAAAACGGACGGTCATTGTTTTCTTTCGATATAACGGACTATACTCATACATTAACCGTAAAGTGCTTTTTAACCGAAAAGCAGCTCGAAACGCTGAATGAAAGAATTCACCCCGGAGTATGGCTGCTGGTTAACGGGGACGCCCAGTATGATACATTCGGCAGGGAACTTACCGTTAGGGCAAAAGCTATCATGGAAACAAGCGTTGCGGAAAGAACCGACAATGCCGGGCAGAAGAGGGTGGAACTTCATCTTCATACAAAAATGAGCCAGATGGACGCGATAACTCCCGTTGAGGCAGTCATAGAGAGGGCTGCTAAGTGGGGTCATAAAGCTATCGCGCTTACGGACCACGGTGTCGTTCAGGCATTCCCGGATGCGCATTCGGCGGCGAAAAAGCACGGTATAAAAATAATCTACGGCGTTGAAATATACCTGCTCGGAGAAGAGAAAACAGGAAAAAAAGGTCAAATCGATTACAAAAACACTGATACTTATCATGCGATACTGCTTGTGGAAAATCAAACAGGGCTTAAGAATCTGTACCGCTTGATATCGGAAAGCCATCTGAATTATTTCTATAAAAGGCCAAGAGTTCCGAAGTCCGTACTTGCAAAGTACAGGGAAGGCCTAATCCTCGGAAGCGCGTGTGAATCCGGTGAGGTATACAGGGCTGTCGCGGCGGGCAAAAGTGACGAAGAGATAATCAAAATAGCCGAATTGTACGATTATCTCGAAATACAGCCGCTTGAGAATAACGGTTTTATGGTTGATTCGGGCGAGGTTTCCGGGTATGAACAGTTAAGGGAATACAACCGTAAAATCGTTGAAATCGGCAGAATTCTGAACAAGCCTGTCGTAGCTACCTGCGACGTTCATTTTCTCGATCCCGAGGACGAAGTATTCAGGCGCATACTTCAGGCCGGTCAGGGTTATGAAGATGCGGAGAGCCAGGCGCCGCTCTTTTTCAGGACAACCGAAGAAATGCTTCAGGAATTTTCATATCTGGGTGAAGAAACCGCTTTTGAGGTCGTTGTGAAAAACACGCAGTTGATATCGGACAGGATAGGCAATATCTGTCCTATTCCCGATGGGACTTACCCGCCCTGCATAGACGGGGCAGAAGAGGAGATAAAAAACGTTTCGGAAGAGAAAGCTGCGTCGTTGTACGGAAACCCGCTTCCCGAACTGGTCCGGAAAAGACTTGACAAGGAGCTTGATTCGATTATCAAAAACGGATTTTCGGTTATGTATATAATAGCGCGCAAGCTTGTGTCAAAATCAATTGAAGACGGTTACCTCGTAGGCTCGCGCGGTTCGGTAGGTTCTTCGCTTGTCGCGTATTTAATCGGAATAACCGAGGTTAATTCACTTCCCGCGCATTACAGGTGCGAGAATTGCCTTTATTCCGAATTTTTTGACACCGGATGCGGTTTTGACCTTCCCGATAAGGAATGTCCGAAATGCGGGCGGCCTCTGATAAAAGATGGTTATGACATTCCTTTCGAAACTTTTCTCGGTTTCAACGGCGATAAAGAGCCCGATATAGACTTGAATTTTTCAGGGGAGTACCAGCTTAAAGCGCATAAACATACGGAAGAATTGTTCGGGAAACAGCATGTGTTCAGGGCCGGTACAATTGCGACAATAGCCGAAAAAACTGCGTTCGGTTTTGTAAAAGGGTATCTCAGCGAGAAAGGGATAACGGCTACGAACGCGGAAATAAACCGTCTGGTCGCAGGGTGTACGGGCGTTAAGCGCACTACCGGGCAGCACCCCGGAGGCGTCATGATTGTGCCGTATAATATGGAGATATACGATTTTTCGCCGGTTCAAAGGCCTGCCGATGATGTGGATTCCAGCGTAATAACCACACATTTCGACTATAACGCGATAAGCGGAAGGATTTTGAAGCTTGATATCCTCGGCCATGATGATCCGACGATGATTAAGATGCTCCAGGATATTACGGATATTGATCCGAAAACGATACCGATAGGAGAAAAAACGACGATGGAGATTTTCAGGAGCACAGAGCCGCTCGGGGTTACGCCGCAGGATATAGGCAGCGAAGTCGGGACAATCGGGATACCTGAATTCGGTACAAGATTTGTGCGTCAAATGCTCGTCGAAACGAGGCCGTCGTCTTTTTCCGAACTGGTACGTATTTCGGGATTGTCCCACGGAACCGATGTATGGACGAACAATGCCCAGGACCTGATAAAAAATAATATAGCAACCCTGTCAAACGTTATTACGACCCGTGATGATATTATGATATCGCTGATTAATTATGGAATACAACCGCTGAGCGCGTTTAAAATAATGGAAGACGTAAGAAAAGGAAAAGGTCTTACCGAAGAGTATGAGGAAATGATGAAAAAAGCGGGTGTCCCGGGCTGGTATATAGATTCGTGTAAAAAAATTAAGTACATGTTCCCGAAAGCTCATGCCGCCGCCTATGTAATGATGGCTTTCCGCATTGCCTGGTTTAAGGTGTATTACCCGCATGCGTTTTACGCGGCGTATTTTACCGTAAGAGCCGATGAGTTTGACGCGGATATAGTCTCAAAGGGGCGCGACGCGGTGTTAAGGGCGATAAGCGAACTCGAGAAGAAAAGCAATGAAGCGACGCAAAAGGAAAAGAATCTTCTTACTATTCTGGAAGTTGCAAATGAGATGTATGCGCGAGGTATAAACTGCCTCCCTGTGGATTTGTATGAATCGGACGCGACGCGATTTATTATCACTGACAAAGGAATACTTCCGCCGCTTAACACGCTCCAGGGGCTTGGCGAGGCTGCGGCGCGCCGTATAGCCGACGCGAGAAAAAACGGTCCTTTCCTTTCGGTTGACGATTTAAAAATCAGAGCGGGCGTGAGCAAGGCGGTTATAGAAATACTCGACAATCACGGCTGCCTGGACGGAATGCAGCAAAGCAACCAGTTATGCTTCTTATAACCTTTAATTTTACGTATGCTTGTCAATCCGGATAAGAAACCTGTAAAAATGCAAAAAAAACACCTATATCAATAAAACATAAAAACATTTTATGCCTTATGATACAGATACCGATAGAATTGAAAGGCTGAACTTAAAGCAATGTACTTAAATCGGTACACCGTTCATTTTGATATAAAAACAAACTGTCTTCGTGTAAGTTAATTATAAGCCGAGTTCTTCAAGCCACTTAAGAGCTTCTTCCCTCGTTTTAAAATACTGGGTGGCAATCTTGTCTGCCTGGGAGGCTTTCTCGTGGCGTTTTGCCTGTACCTTTATTGTGGTCATTCCCCCGGCAACAAATGCCATCGCGATACAACCGGCCTCTTCGCAGGCCTTATGCAATTTTGCGAATTCCTTTTGTGTTTCGGGATCATAAATGGGATCCATCTTCTCCATCATTGGAATATAGCCCCATTTTCCGCCGAAACTCTTGCCTTTTGAAACAACATATTCTGTTAATTCACGTACGTCTTCCGGGGTAGCCAGCCCAAAACCCTCCGTGTTGACGATTTTCCGGCCCGGAACATCATATTTCTTTAGTTCCCAGGTTGCCATACAAAACACACCTCCAGTATATAAAAAGCCTTTTAATTTTTTTCAATTATGTTCATACTGGTGAGAACATTATTGAATTGATTGTATATTCCTTCTAATTTCTCTTTTATTACAAGCGTGTTGTCCGCGCAATCGCTTGCCGACTGCGAAATATTATCAATATCATGCAGCACATTGTCCACTGATTTAAGAAGATCATTTGAAGTGGAATCAAAATCTGAAACCATACTTCTTACAAACGACGCGTCCTGGTTATATTTATCAGCTATTTCAAGCATTGATATATAGTCGTTGTTAACATCGGTAGACATAAACTCCAACAACTTGTTTGAACTGTCTGCGAGATGATTTACTGAATCGTTAACCTGGACTGTAAAATCCTGGATTTTTGTAACAACACCTTTAGACTGTTCTGCGAGTTTTCGTATTTCTTCGGCTACAACCGTAAAACCTCTTCCCGCCTCTCCTGCCCTTGCCGCTTCAATTGACGCGTTGAGCGCAAGAAGGTTGGTTTGCGATGTTATATGTACAATAGATTCGGATAAAATTGAAATCTGTTCAACTACTTTAGCGTTTTCTATTGCCTTTTCAAGTTCGGCCTTTGTTCCGTCAAAGATCATTTGTGCCTTCTGTTTTGATTCTATTACCCGGTTTTTAAGCTCTTCCGCCCGTTTTTCGATTTCTTCGGCAGTTATAACACCCTGTGATGTTTTCTCGGTGATAAATTGAACCGAACCGGCGATGTCCAGTGTGGAAGCGGCTATATTTTCTGAAGTTTCCGTAGTATTGCCCATAATTTTAGCAAAATTATCCGTTATTTCAATTGCGTTTTTAATTTCTGATCCGAGGATATCCAGACTGTTTAAAATTTTGTCACGAATTTCGTTTTCGTTCTCCTGCCTGTTTTTTTCAATATATGTTTTCAGAATATATTCCAGCGCATTTGCGGCTTTTCCTATTTCATCATCCCTCGACTTAAGAACTTCCGGTATTTCTTCATGTATACCGTTTTGTGCTGCCGACTGAAGATAATCGGCTAATTGTCCGTTTATTTTTTTTGTAGCTCTGAAATTAATCAATACGAGATAACAAGCAAAAAATGAAGCGACTGAAAAAAGTGTAATTATAATGATAAATATGTCAGTTTGTCCGGCGACAATTTTTAACAGGCAAAGTACGGAAATGACAAGAAGCAGAGTTAATATAACAATTAACAATAATGGAACTTTGATTTTAGATAAAATGTTTCCATTCACAATTAACTCTCCATTCGACATATTATACTATATTCTTACCCGCTTTTACATAATTATATAATTTTAATGCGTTTTGCGTTGTTCACTCTTTTTATTTTTAAAGACCTAAAAAAACAGGTATATAACGTAAACTTGTATTACTATAACGACTAAAATCCTTGGTTGATTACATTTTATAC
>Ga0134100_1001538_pt1 | contig 21156 bp, 20 predicted proteins | sample 11_taG_2_FD_94444 | JGI IMG/M metagenome (GOLD analysis project Ga0134100, IMG submission 94444) | Switchgrass degrading microbial communities from high solid loading bioreactors in New Hampshire, USA - 11_42_5_180_A3 metaG | ecosystem: Engineered > Bioreactor > Semi-continuous > Anaerobic >...
ATGCTATGGCTTAAAGCTATACATAAGAATGGCAGATGACCATACTTGATCATCTGCCAATAATTCATAGGTTACTTCATTTTACTTGGTTAACCCCAACATTTGACGTAGAGCCATAAAAAAGAAGGCTGCGAATAAACAGCCTTCTTGTTTTTAAGTTATTGTCGACAGCGCAAGGTCTGTAATCGGTTTATTATGCTTTGCCGCTGCAACCCAATACATTGGCAAGCTTATGCTTAACAAGCTTCTTTATGTTTTCCCTTGCGGGTCTCAAATATTGCCTGGGGTCAAAGTCGCCGGGATGCTCAGCAAAATGTTGCCTTATGGCAGCCGTCATAGCCAGCCTTAAGTCAGAGTCTATATTGATCTTACATACAGCCATCGAAGCGGCTTTTCTAAGCATATCCTCCGGTACGCCTTTTGCTCCGGGCATTTCTCCGCCGTACTTGTTTATGGTGTCAACAAACTCGGGTATAACTGAGGAAGCACCATGTAATACTATCGGGAAACCGGGCAGCCTCTTCTGGACCTCTTCAAGGATATCAAACCTTAATTTTGGCTCTCCCTTGAATTTATATGCGCCATGGCTTGTCCCGATAGCAATTGCAAGAGAGTCAACACCGGTCCTCTTTACAAACTCTTCAACCTGATCAGGATCGGTGAAAGCCGCATCCTTTTCGGATACATTAATTGCATCCTCAATTCCTGCCAGCCTTCCGAGCTCGCCTTCCACCACTACTCCTTTTTCATGGGCATAATCAACAACCTGTTTGGTTATTCTTATGTTTTCTTCAAAGGGGTGCTTTGAACCGTCAATCATAACCGAAGTAAATCCGCCGTCTATACAAGCTTTGCAAATTTCAAAGTCTTCACCATGGTCAAGGTGTACACATATGGGAAGCCCTGTATCTTCCAGCGCTGCTTCTATAAGCTTCATGAGGTATACATGCTTTGCATACTTTCTTGCACCGGCAGACACCTGGAGTATAAGGGGGGCATTTTCTTCCTTGGCAGCTTCGGTAATACCCTGAATAATTTCCATATTATTGACGTTGAACGCACCGATAGCGTAGCCACCCTCATAAGCTTTTTTGAACATTTCTTTTGATGTAACTAATGGCATAAGTTCAACTCCTTCATTTTAAAATTTGATATTTGATAATAAATATGACCAACTTAACGCTATATATGTATATAAGTTAGATACGCAATGTTAAGTTTTTGTCATATTAATTTTAGCACATTTTTCCCCAAAATCAAGGGTAAAGTTATTTTTTTTACTTAATTGAAGGTTAATTGATAAAAAATTATCGATGTTAGAATTGCTTTTTAGTACCGATTATGTTATATTTTAATGGATATTGTTTGTAAACGCTCTTGTATATGCTCACAATTATGTTATTAATTAAAGCATCAAGGGTTAAACTGTATTTAGCCAGTGTTTCAGACAGTGCTGGTTTTTTAAGACTTTATGATGCGCTTTCTATGTATATAGATACTTTATTATAAATTTTAAAGGAGGTTTTATGATGAGTGAATTAAGAGGAGCCTGCATATTCGGGCAATCGGGCGGGCCGACTGCGGTCATTAACGCCAGTGCGGCAGGCGTCATTCAGGAAGCATTGAAACAGGATTGCATTACTGCTGTTTATGGAGCGGCTCACGGTATCAGAGGCGTTCTTGATGAAAAATTTTATGATATGAGCAAGGAAGACCCGTATGAATTGGATCTTTTAAAAACCACCCCGTCATCAGCGCTGGGTTCGGTGCGCTATAAGCTCAAAAATCCGGAAGAAGATGAGACGGATTACAAGAGGCTTCTTGAAGTGTTCGAAAAATACAACATAAGGTATTTCTTCTACAACGGCGGAAACGACTCAATGGATACCTGCAATAAAGTAAGCAAATATATGCAGAAAGCCGGCTATGAATGTAGGGTTATGGGCGTTCCCAAGACCATAGACAACGACCTCTGGGGAACAGACCACTGCCCGGGTTACGGCAGCGCCGCAAAATACATTGCAACCTCCATCATGGAAGTTTATCACGATGCAAGGGTATATGACAAAGGAATGATCACCATACTTGAAATCATGGGAAGAAACGCCGGTTGGCTCACCGCGGCGTCAGCTCTGGCAGCATACAAAGGGGCAGGCCCGGATCTCATTTATCTGCCTGAATTGCCCTTCGACCTTGACAAATTCCTTGAAGAAACAATATCGATCTACAAAAAGAACGGTAATGTCATAGTAGCGGTTTCAGAGGGTATCAAGGACAAGGATGGAAGGTACATTTCCGAATACGGCTCAGACCTGGCCAAGACCAAAGATGCTTTCGGCCATGCTCAGCTTGGCGGCCTTGCTGCTACTCTCGCAAATATAGTAAAACAAAAAACAGGCGCCAAGGTCCGCGGCATCGAATTCAGCTTGCTGCAGAGGTGTGCGGCTCATATCGCTTCATTGACCGACGTAAACGAAGCCTACATGGCAGGACAAGCTGCCGTTCAGAATGCTGTTAATGGGGTAACCGACAAGATGGTTGCCTTCGAGAGGGCAGAAGGTCCTGAATACAAGTGCAACATTAAGCTCATAGACCTCACCGATGTTGCCAATACTGAAAAGAAGATTCCGAGAGAGTGGATTAACAAGGAAGGAAACGGGCTTACAGAGGACTTTATAAAATATGCCCTGCCCTTGATCCAGGGCGAATCCAAACCTCCCGTGGAAAACGGACTGCCGAGATTCGCAAAATTGAAGAAAGTCTTGGCTACGAAATAGAAAGAATTAATTAGCAGAGGCTGTCCAAATGAAAAGGACAGCCTTTTTTATCTCACCTTCTTCTTAACCTCTTTACATTTTTTCTTGCTACCGAATATCCGAAAAAACCCAAGGATTTTCCCAGGCTCCAATATTCTCCGTGGGAATAACAAATGAGCTTCGCCCTTTCAAGGCGTAACCTTCCGCTTTTATCCATGAGCTTCTCATCCACATCCACTGCGACAATCTCCCCGATGAACATGTCATGAGACCCAAGCTGTATGCAGTCCTTGACAACACATTCCAGGTTAACTGGGCTCTCCTTTATCAGCGGCACATCAACTTTAAAGGCCTTTTCCGGAGTAAGCCCCACAGCTTCAAACTTGTCTATATCCCTCCCAGACTTAACGCCGCAAAAATCAGAGGCAAAAGCGAGTTTCTCGGTAGTAAGATTTACCACAAACTGCCCTTTTTCCTTTATCAGATTATAAGAATATCGCTGCTTGCGGACGGATATAGAAACCATGGGCGGCTCCGAATTTATGGTGCCGGCCCATGCAAGAGTGATTATATTCGGCCTTCCTTCCCTGTCGGCACAGGTCACCATTACGACAGGGACCGGATTGAGCAGCGTCGACGGCTTCCAGCACTGTTTCGACATTTACTTTCCTCCTCTTTTGCATATCTGGTTCAGCGGGCACTCTTCGCAGGCCGGCTTTTTCCCCGAACAGTAGTGGTTTCCGATGCCGTCAATCTGGGCATGATACTCATTGAACAACCGCACATCCTGCTCAAGATTGTTCATAAAGAATTCCTGCATCTCCCTGTAGCTTACATTTTCGTTAAAGAAACCGAGCCTGCTGAATATTCGCCGTGTATAGGCATCGACGACAAATATGGGCTTCTCTGCGGCATACAAAATTATGCAGTCCGCCGTTTCCTCACCTATCCCGTATAGGGACAGAAGTTCCCTGCGGAGCTCGTAAACATCTTTATCAAAGAACCTGTCAAGGCTGCCGCCGTAATTTTCCTTCAAATACATGCAAAAAGTTTTGAGTTTCCTGGCTTTCTGCTTGTAAAACCGTGTGGATCTTATCAACTCCTCCAGCTTGCCCATATCCACCTCACAAATGCCCTCTACACTTAAAAGGCCCTCAGCCTTGAGGGAATTTATGGCGGTGGTGACGTTTTTCCAGGAAACGAACTGAGTCAATATAGCACCTATTACAACCTCAAATTTGCTGTCAGCCGGCCACCAATGTCTTGGGCCGTTTTTGGCGTACATGAGGTCATATACCGCCATCAGTTTTTCTCTTGTCCCTCTGTTCGTCAACCAAAAAACTCCCCATTCTTTAAAACGGCTTGTCCTATGAATTTTTAGAATCAATCTCACTTATGGTATATTATATATGACATTTTCCGGCAGTTCAACTCTCTCCTACGCCTCGTATTTCCCGTACTGCCTCTCCGCTGCGGAAAACAGAGCCACCAGGCTTAAGACTGTCATAGCCGCAGTGGCTATGCCCAGGCCGACATAAACCATCCATTCCGGCGCATTAAGGATGATGAGGAGAGCGGCCAACCCTCCCAGAAGGGCCATTATCAAGAGTGTGAGCAGCATCCCAAAAAGGCCGTTTACGTTCTGCTTCATGGCTTCCTGGGGGGTATTCCAATCAAGCTTCGGGTGCATTACATCGGTCAAAAGCCCCAGAGAGGCCAGAAGCATCGAACCCATAAGTCCAAGGACCAACAAAACTGCCGTCCTTATCACAGAAAACCCTAAGAAAGCTACAAGCATTATGCCTGTCACCACAACTCCAAAGGCGGATATCAAAAAGGCGTGTAAAAGCTTCCCCAGCACCTGATGCCTGGGCGCAACAGGAATCATTTTGGCTATCCAGAAGGTCTGCCCTTCTCTTGAAAGGGCGGTTGAGGCTACTACATTCATCCCTGCGGTAAAAAGCATCAGGCCCAATCCTCCCAGCGAGACAGGCAGAGCAAATTCAGGCTTTTCCAAAAAGGTGAATATTTCTTTTGCCTCTTCAGATTGTCCCTGGGCGGCCAGCATGAACACCAGCATAAAGGGGCCTATTATGGGGCCGGACAAGCCGTTTAAAACATACACCGGCGTCCTGAGAAAAAGCTTCCATTCTCTCCGGAATATTGCGGATACAGGGCTGGAAACCCGTCCGTATCGCCTGCTCGCCTCTTCTTCTGACAACGATCTCCTCCGTCTTGCCACTTCCTGCCCGGAAAGCAGTCCCCTGTAGAAAATCCGGTCTCCCAGCCACATAAGCACTGCAAACAGGGCTGCGGACACCACCATAAACAGTGCAAAATAACCAAGTCCCTCCAGACCCGGGCGTGCCAGGCCGTAGGTAGCCCATAGGCCGGGCGGGAACTTCCTTCCGATCTCCTCAATAAGTCCTGACTGCTTTATCAGGAAACCTTTTATAAACTCTTGCTCATCCCCTTCCGGTATCCTTTGCAGAAATAAATTTGAGCCGAGGATTATAAAAAGTCCAATAAACCCTCCTACTATCGCCAGCAGGTCCTTGTTCTTTTTTATATTTATAAAGCGCATAAGGATGACGATGAACAGGGAGGACAATATCAGCGGAATGACCGGCGTAGCCAGCATAAGCAGAAGCCCTTTCAACCAGTACAGCACGCCTCCGCCTGTGCCTGTGCCATATATAATTATGGGCGGAAGCAGGAGTGGCAGCACCGTCAGGTATTCGTTGACCATAACCGCAACAAATTTGCTCCCAAGGACCTGATAAGGCTTTAACGGCAGAGGTATCAATATATGCAAGTCTTTTGAAAAATAGAAGGCGCCCATCATATAAAATATGCCCAAAAACAACACAAAAAGTTGGGCAAATATGAATGCCACAGCGAGCACCATCTCCGGCTGATTGAGGTATTTCCCTGCATTAAATACCCCAAGCATCATAAATGTATAAAGGACCAGTAAGGGAACAAGGCCGACAATAAGGCCAACGGCGATAAGAACAGGCTCCCACCTTTTTTTCTTTTCTCTTGTAAACCTGTATTTCAGCGCTGATATTCCAAAATTTACGTTAAGGTTTGTTTTTACCAAGGTCCAGAATGTTTTCATTGTTCAGTCAGCTCCAGGAATATGCTTTCGAGGGACTCGGCCCTGTCTCCCTGCCGCAGCTCTTCCATAGTTCCGATGGCTATAAGCCTGCCCTTGCTGATGATACCGATCCTGTCGCATATTTTCTCAGCCACTTCAAGGATGTGGGTTGAAAAGAACACCGTGTTGCCTTTGTCACAGTGCCTTCTCATTTGCTCTTTCAGGAGATGGGCCGCCTTAGGGTCCAAACCTACCAGAGGCTCGTCCAGTATCCATACTGCAGGATCATGGATGAGTGCTCCCGTAAGCACTATTTTCTGCTTCATGCCGTGGGAATAGCTTTTTATGAGATCATGGGCGGCATCCTCCAGATTGAACATCTCAAGATAGTATTTGATCCGCTCCTTCCGGATGCTGAGCGGCGTCCGGTACACATCCGCCATAAAATTCAAGTACTCAATTCCGGTAAGGCGGTCGTAGACATCCGGGTTATCAGGAACGTAGCCTATGCTCTTTTTTGCCTCCAGCGGCTGTTTCCGGATGTCGAAACCGTTGATCACTATGCTCCCTTCATCCGGATTCAGCAGGCCCACCATCATCTTGATGGTTGTGGTCTTTCCTGCTCCGTTAGGGCCAAGAAAGCCGAAAATCTCCCCCGGCCTCACATGGAGGCTGAGATTGTCCACCGCTTTTATCTTTCCCTTGTTATAACTTTTTGACAGGTTTTTTATCTGGATCACTTCTTAGCTCCTTTTCTGCGCAATTACATGGATATGTTTTATTATATCCATTGTACTGATTATATATAAATTGGCGATGAAGCACTTTAAAATTCAAAGCAGCCTCATAAAGGGGCCCATGAAGCACCTGGCCGGGTCAACCCTTTGCATGGCGCCGGCCTCTGGCTTAAGCTAGTCCTCCTGATCGATTATTATATATGAGGAGCCGTAAATCCATTGAGACTTTCCATCTATATTGACGCTTTCAATTTCATATTTCTTTACAACAACATCCTTCAGCAAACCGATATAGTTCAGCAGGATATCCCCAAAACCCACGCTATGATCAATATTTTTGCCTAAAACCTTCATCAGTTCAGGAATCTTGTCTATATTTCTTACTGTACCATGCTGTTTGATGAATTCTTTTAAAAAAAGGATCTGATTCTTTTTCCTCTCTGTATCCCCGTACTCGCGGAATACCCCATTTTCGTCATAACCCTGCCTGTAACGGACAAAGCCTTCCGCCTGTTTGCCGTCGAGATGCTGTAATCCCTTTTTAAGATGAATGGACAAATCCTGGAGGGGGTCATCATAATTCATGTCATAAGGCACATTGATATCAACCCCTCCAAACAAGTCTACAATCTCTACAAAGCCCCGGGTATTAATTTTTACATAATCCTTGACTTCTATTCCCAGCTTCTCCTTTATGATGTCCGCCAAAAAACTCATGGAGTGAGTTTTGAACTTGCCTTCATATTTTATCATCGCCCCTATGTGATGGGCATTATTAATTTTAAGGAATCCCGGTTCACGAAGTTTTCCGGCCTTGTCCAAAAAATCCATAATCCTTTTATTGTATTCAATATATGTATCCCTGGGCAGCATTATTATCCTGATTTTGCCCTCTTCAGCGTCAATGCTCACAATACCTATAGTATCATACAGGTATGAGGTCTTGTCCTCTCCAACGATTAAAATGTTTGTGCTGTTATCTCCTACCAACTTTGTTTTATATGGTTTTCCGACTGTCAATCTTGTATCCTCTTCTTCCGTCGGATCTATCCCGGAGGCAGCCCCAGCACTTCCAGGGTTTAAAAATTCCTTGCTCCAGCTTCCCTCAGCCTTGTTGTCGGCGCCGATATCATCCGTCTGTTGCTTTTCCAAATCGCCTGCCCCTGACGTATGTGTAGTCCTTTCGACAGCCTTTGCCAGCAGGAAATACAATAAAACAACAAAGAGGGCAGCCAGCAGTATCCATACAAATGACCTTTTTCTCCAGCGCATCAATCGGACTCCTTTTATCATTTTCGACCCTAAACGTGCATTTTACATCACATTATAAGACGAAGCAAATAAGAAAAAGTTTCCTAAAAGACATAAGTTACCGGTAGCGCGACGGTGCATTTTCATCAATTAAACTTAAGCAGAGGATAGGCCGGCTTATATTGAAAGGCGATGGCCGGCAAGGTTTCCAATAGTTTTGGATGACAAAAAAGAACCGGACCTTGTGAAAACAAGAATGGTCCGGCTTTTTATCATCTGCAATCATATTACAGCCCTTAACTGGATTGCTGTCAGCTTTCGTCAGGCATTTGCCATGATGAATTCACTGGTAAGTGCCTCTTAAGCATTGTGTAAATCAGTTATCAGGGTAGTTTTCCCTCTTAACGTAATGGGTATGCAACAGTTCATGGGCCCTATGGCTTCCCGGCTTCTCAAGGTATTCCGCATAAAGCTTCTTTACTGCCGGGTTCTCGTGAGATTTTCTGATAGGCAGGCTCCTGTCCTCATCGTATACCGCTTTGGCCCTTTCTCTGCGCAAATCGATCCAGCTTCTCACCTCTGACGGCTGAATAGGCTGTCCGCCTCCGTTTACACAGCCGCCGGGACATGCCATAATCTCGATAAAATGGTAATCGGCTTCGCCCGCTTTTATCCTGTCAAGAAGCTTTCTTGCATTCCCAAGACCGTGGGCGACGGCTGCCTTCAATTTAATCCCTTCAAGCTCTATAATAGCCTCTTTTATTCCTTTAAGGCCCCTAACCTCGTTATATTCGATACAATCAGCATTGTCAACAGTCTTGCCGCTCAATATTTCAGCTACCGTCCTCAGGGCAGCCTCCATAACACCGCCTGTTGCGCCAAATATGACACCTGCACCTGAGCCTTCACCCATAGGATCGTCAAAGTGCCCTTCAGGCAATTCCGCAAAGTCTATGCCCGCTTCCCTTATCATCCTGGCAAGCTCTCTCGTAGTCAGCACTACGTCCACATCAGGATAGCCCGTAGCCGCCATCTCGGGTCTCTGGGCCTCGAACTTCTTCGCCGTGCAAGGCATTATCGACACCACAAACACCTTGGAGGGGTCTATCCCCATCTTCTCCGCATAATACGACTTCAATACCGCTCCGAACATCTGGTGCGGAGACTTGCAGGTAGAGAGGTTATCCAGGAATTCAGGATAATTATGCTCACAGAATTTGATCCAGCCGGGGCTGCAGGAAGTTATCAAAGGAAGCTTGCCGCCGTTTTTTATCCTTTCTATAAGTTCCGTTCCCTCTTCCATGATGGTAAGGTCCGCTGCAGTGTCGGTATCAAACACTTTATCAAAGCCCAGTCTCTTCAAAGCAGAAACCATGTTGCTCGTAACCCTGGAGCCTATAGGCATGCCGAATTCTTCACCCAGGGCCACCCTTACGGCGGGAGCGGTTTGGGCAATCACATGGAGATCCTTATTTGCAAGGGCTTCCCAAACCCTGTCGGTATCATCTTTTTCTCTCAGCGCTCCAACAGGACAAACTGCAATACACTGGCCACAGTTCACACATGGCACATCGTTCAGGGATTTATTAAAGGCTGAACCTACTATGGTCCTGAATCCTCTTTCATGTGTATCTATTGCAGCCACCGTCTGTATGTTTTTACACATGCTGACGCAGCGCCTGCAAAGAATGCATTTGTTGGGATCCCTGACAATGGAAGGAGACAAGTCATCGATAGGATACTTGTACATTTCACCTTCAAATCTTATATCTTTAATGTTCAGTTCCTCAGCCAGTTTTTGCAATTCACAGGTCCTGCTTCTTACACAGGTCAGACACTTCTTTTCATGGTTTGACAGTATAAGCTCAAGGGTTACCTTCCTGGCTTCCCTGACCGCAGGCGACTGGGTATTTATCTCGAGGCCTTCGGATACAGGATATACGCAGGCAGCCTGAAGGCTCCTTGCCCCTTTGATTTCCACAACGCACATTCTGCAGGCACCTATTTCGTTTATATCCTTAAGGAAGCAAAGTGTCGGTATATCTATATTAGCATATTTTGCAGCTTCCAATACGGTATAGTTCTTAGGAACCTGTATTTTTCTACCGTCTATCGTCACATTTACCATTTCCATAATCTACACTCCCCTTCCATTACGCGTTCTTGAATATGGCCTTAAACGGGCATTTTTCCATACAAGCGCCGCACTTGATGCATTTTTCCTGATCTATAGTGTAAGGCACTTTCTTTTCGCCCTTTATGGCACCCACAGGACATGTCCTGGCGCAAATACCACAGCTCTTACAGAGGTCTGCATGAATGACGTAGCTCATCATGGACTTACATACCCCTGCCGGACATTTCTTATCCCTAACGTGGGCTTCATATTCATCCCTAAAATACCTCAGGGTGCTCAACACCGGGTTTGGTGCAGTCTGTCCCAGACCGCAGAGGGCCGATGCTTTAATGTTCTTCGCGAGTATTTCCAGTTTTTCAATATCTCCCTCTTCACCTTTGCCTCCGGTGATTCTTTCAAGTATCTCAAGCATCCTCTTTGTACCTATACGGCATGGAGGACATTTTCCACAGGACTCATCAACGGTGAACTCAAGGAAGAATTTAGCTATATCCACCATACAGGTGTCTTCATCCATAATTATAAGTCCGCCCGAGCCCATCATTGAGCCAAGCTTGATTAGATTATCATAATCAATAGGCGTATCTATATGTTCTGCAGGAATACAGCCGCCTGAAGGTCCTCCTGTCTGCGCGGCCTTAAACTTCTTGCCGTTGGGTATTCCGCCGCCTATATCATATATAACTTCCCTTAAAGTAGTTCCCATGGGTATTTCCACAAGGCCGGTGTTGTTGATCTTGCCGCCTACTGCAAACACTTTCGTGCCTTTGCTCTTTTCAGTGCCTATGCTGGAAAACCACTCAGGCCCCTTGAGGATGATCACAGGAATGTTTGCGTAGGTTTCAACATTGTTCAAAAGCGTGGGTTTTTGCCACAGCCCTTTTACTGCAGGAAAAGGCGGCCTCGGTCTCGGTTCGCCCCTGTGTCCCTCTATAGATGTCATGAGGGCAGTTTCCTCGCCACAGACGAATGCTCCTGCTCCAAGCCTGATTTCCAAGTCAAAGCTGAAATCAGTACCGAATATATTCTTTCCAAGCAAGCCCAGTTCCCTAGCCTGAGCGATGGCGATTTGCAGCCTTTTAACAGCTATAGGGTATTCCGCCCTTACGTATATATAACCCTGGTTCGCCCCAATAGCATATCCTGCTATCTCCATAGCTTCTATGACAGAATGGGGATCGCCTTCCAGTATGCTTCTGTCCATGAATGCTCCGGGGTCGCCTTCGTCAGCGTTACAACAGACATATTTCTGATCGTCCTGGGACCTGGCGGCAAATTCCCATTTTAAACCGGTGGGGAATCCTCCGCCTCCTCTACCTCTCAAGCCTGATTTTTTAATAGTATCAATAACCTGCTCCGGCGTCATCTCTGTCAAAACCTTTGCAAGAGCCTTGTAACCGTCATAAGCTATATATTCTTCTATCGCTTCCGGGTTTATAACGCCGCAGTTTCTTAAGGCAACCCTCATCTGCCTCTTGAAGAAATCAACATTGTCAAGAGACTTTGTCACATCTTCGGCTTCTTTGTCCCCGGCCAGCAGCCTCTTTACAATCCTTCCTTTGAGGAGGTGCTCTTCAACTATCTCTTTTACATCCTCCGGCTTGACCATGGTATACATAGCGCCTTCAGGATATACCACAACTATAGGACCCTGGGCGCACAAGCCGAAGCAGCCCGTTTTTACGACTTTAACTTCCTTGTCCAATTTATTATTTTTTAAATGCACATCAAATTGTTCTATAATTTTCTCCGAGTTTGATGATGTACACCCAGTACCGCAACAAACCAGGACATGAGCTCTGTATATATCCATTTTTTAACCCTCCCTCACTTACTTCTTATCTTCCACCGCTCCGATGGTATACTCCCTGCATACCCTTCCGTTCACAATATGCTCTGCAACTATGCGTGAAACTTTTTCCGGGGTCATTTTTACATATGTCACTTTGCTTCCGTCAGGGTTTATGACCTCTACAATAGGTTCAAGTCTGCATACTCCTATGCAGCCTGTCATAGTAACACTGACATCGTTTATGTTCCTTTTTTTCAGCTCTTCTATAAATGCATTCATAACCGGTCTCGCTCCTGCTGCTATACCGCAGGTCGCCATGCCTACTACAACTCTCAAACCGCCTTTATTCTTTCTCATGCCTATCTGTTCCAGGGCTTTCTTCCTTATCTCCTCAAGTTCAGCTATCGATTTCATTTAATACACCTCCAAATATCGCTTTTACTCCCTCATCGATATACTCCTTAATCCAGGTTATAACCTCATGCTGGGTGATGGGTACATCTCCAAGCTTTTGCTTTACCTCAGATGAATCAAAGATGAACTCATCCTTTTTGCTTTTTAGCTTCAACCTGAACGTGATTTCCGGCTCCGCCGTTATCACATCTACCATAGTTTCAGCCACGTCACCCAGCGGGAGCCTGTCTATACTGCTTATTTTGAAAACCGCCGAAAGCGTCGTGCCTTCCCCCTTAACCGAGCTGATGGTAAGATCTCCTGACGCCCTCTGGGCCGATGCTTTCAGAAGCGGAATTCCAAGTCCGACCTTCCTCGTAGACCTTGTCGTTATAAAGGGATCTGTCACCTGCTTTAGCAGCTTTTCATCCATCCCCGAACCATTATCCTCAATCATAACCGTCAACGTGTCCGCGTCATCGTCTGCATATACAGATACGGTAATTTTATCAGCCCCTGCAGAAATGGAATTTTGGATTATATCCAACAAGTGCAGCGATAAATCCCTCATATCATTATTTGTCCTTGTACTTCTCGAGAATGCCTTCTATATCGTCAGGTACCAGCCTGCCGTATACATCATCATTAATCATCATAACCGGTGCCAATCCGCAAGCTCCGACACATCTGCAAGCTTCCAGGGAAAACTTTCCGTCTTCGGTGCAGTCTCCCACATGTATACCAAGCTTTTCCTGAAGCTTGTCAAGGACGAGGTTTGCTCCTTTAACATAACATGCAGTACCCAAGCAAACCTGGATTTTGAATCTTCCTTTTGGCTTTAGTGAAAACTGGGTGTAGAAAGTGACAACTCCGTATACCTCGGTAAGAGGTACATTAAGCCCTTCGGAAATTGCCTTTTGTACGCTCATAGGCAAATAGCCGTAGAGTTCCTGGGCCTCATGCAACACAGGAATCAATGCGCCTTTGGTTCCTTTGTACTTTTCAATGATTTCCTGCAATTTCTGTGCCCTGTCATCAACGTATTCTCCACAGCAGCAGCAGTTGTTACCACTCATTTAGTATGACCTCCTAACCTTTCTCAATGTAATCAGATGATTTTTGTTGTTGGAAATTAAATGCATGTTAACTATTTAACAATTATCGTTTTTATTATAACAAATCCCAGATAAATATTCAATAATTTTTGTAAATTTTTATTTTGGCCCACTTCAGAAGTGGATTTTACAAACCTTTGAAGAATCTATAAAGTTTATTGTATACAAAAAAATTTTTTCAAAAAACACATGCAAATTTTCAAATGCAGAGGATTGCCGCCCTATTTTACTTAGCAATAAATAAGGCCGCCTTTCGGGCAGCCCCTTTTATTAATCAGCTTTAATTTACTTAATTTCTTTTAAATCATAGGGCGTCTCCTGGTACACATAATAGTTCAACCAGTTGGAGAACAGCAGGTTCGCATGCCCGCGCCATGTGACCACAGGAAACTTTGACGGGTCATCGTCCGGAAAATAATTTTTTGGTATCTTGATATCAAGGCCCTTCGCAATATCCCGGTCATACTCGGTCTTCAACGTAAGAGCGTCGTATTCCGAATGGCCTGTAACAAAAATCTGCCTCCCGTCTCGTGTCGCCACAATATAAATCCCTGATTCTTCCGACTCTGACAGAATCTCCAGCTCGGGCACCTTCTCTATGTCTTCCCTTCTTACCTCCGTATGCCTTGAATGGGGCACGTAAAACACATCATCAAAGCCCCGGAAAAGCTTGACATACTTTTTGTTTACAGTGTGAGGAAACACACCGAACATCTTCTCCTCCAAAGGATACTTCGGTATTCCGTAGTGGTGATAAAGCCCCGCCTGTGCGCCCCAGCATATATGAAAGGTAGAAAATACATTATGCACGCTCCAGTCCATGATCTGCTTCAATTCATCCCAGTAGTTCACTTCCTCAAATTCAAGATGTTCCACCGGCGCACCTGTTATTATCAAACCGTCGAACTTCTGATCCTTAACCTCATCAAAGGTATTGTAGAAGGCGATTAGGTGCTCCTCAGGGGTGTTCTTTGAAGTATGAGTTTTAGGATGCAGCAACACTATCTCCACCTGGAGGGGCGAATTCCCCAGCAAACGGAGAAGTTGGGTCTCAGTGACAATTTTAGTGGGCATAAGGTTCAATATGGCAATTCTCAAGGGCCGTATATCCTGATGGTACGCCCGCTCTTCTCCCATTACAAAAATATTTTCATTGTGCAGTATTTCTACAGCCGGCAAATTATCCGGTATCTTAATAGGCATAGATATCATCCCCCTATTCTACCGCCTTCTTTAACGCCTGATCCAAGTCGTATATCAGATCCTCTACATCTTCTATACCTATCGAGAGCCTTATCATATCAGGAGTAACTCCCGCCGCCCTTTGATCTTCTTCCGACAGCTGCTGGTGCGTCGTGCTTGCCGGATGTATTACCAGCGATTTGGCATCTGCTACATTTGCAAGCAGCGAGAACACCTCAAGGCTGTTTATGAACTTCTTTCCGGCCTCAACTCCGCCCTTGATGCCGAAAGTGAATATAGAGCCTGCCCCCTTGGGAAGGTATTTCTGTGCAAGATGGTAATACTTGTTCCCCGGAAGACTCGGATAATTGACCCACGCCACATGGGGATGGTTTTGCAGGAACTCCGCTATCTTTTTGGCGTTGGACACATGCTTCTCAACCCTGAGTGAAAGGGTCTCCAGCCCCTGCAGCAGCAAGAAAGAGTTGAAAGGGCTTATGGCAGCGCCCGTATCCCTTAGAAGCTGTACCCTGATTTTTGTCACATAAGCTACAGGTCCCAGCGCCTCATAATACCTGATACCGTGATAACTGGGATCAGGCTCGGTCAACCCCGGAAATTTCCCGCTTTCAGCCCAGTTGAATTTGCCCGAATCAACTATAACGCCGCCAATGGAGGTCCCATGGCCGCCTATGAATTTTGTGGCGGAATGGACGACCACATCCGCGCCAAACTCTATAGGCCTTATAAGGTATGGAGTACCGAAGGTATTGTCAACTATCAGCGGTATCCCGTTTTCATGGGCTATTTGGGCTACCGCCTCTATATCTATAATATTAATTCCCGGATTTCCTATAGTTTCAATATATATGGCTTTTGTCTTCTCATTTATCGCTTTGCGGAAATTCTCAGCATCATCCGGGTCTACAAATACAGTCTTAATGCCCAATTTTGGGAGTGTAACAGAAAACAGGTTGTATGTTCCACCGTACAGTGTGCTGGCAGAAACTATCTCGTCCCCTGCGCCGGCTATATTGAGTATGGCGTATGTAACCGCCGCCGAACCGGAAGCTACAGCGAGGGCTCCTGAACCACCTTCAAGGGCGGCCATCCTCTGCTCGAAAACATCAGTGGTGGGATTCATCATCCTGGTATATATGTTTCCTGATTCCTTAAGCGCAAACAAGCTGGCTGCATGGTCCGCATCCTTAAACACATAGGATGTGGTCTGGTAAATAGGAACAGCCCTGGCTCCTGTAGCAGGATCAGGTTTTTGGCCTGCATGCACCTGTAAAGTGTCAAATCCTAGCTTTCTTCCACCCACTTTGTTCCCCCCCCTTAGCAAATTATTCCTATTTGTTTTATTGGTTTTTCTAATAAAAATTAAAACGGCCCTGCCGATTTTAGGATTATGCACTTAATCTTCTTATAAAATTAATGTTACTATACAATATTTTATTAAGTTTTGTCAACAGTATTCTTTACTTTCCTCTCAAAGCTCCAATGAGGCATTCCACGCTTTTTTCTTCCAGTTCGATAAAGCTTTCCCTCTCGAGGATATCCCCCAAGGTGTGGGCATCAGAGGATTTAATGAATTCATAGCAAAGGAGGTGAGGATTTTTGCTTCTGTACACCTGGGCGTCGCAATTCCTTGATATCTCTACATACTTGATATTTAGGTCCTCAGGGATCATTCCAAGGTTTGATATCACGCTGTAGGATTCCCTGTCTACATGTGCCGGTATTGTTACCCCTCCTAAGTCTCCGACAATCGAGAAAACTTCCTCCAACCCCAGGTCTGCTGCGGTAATCAGCAGTTGTTTTAAAAGGCCTTTTACTTCATCATTCTCGTCCATTATCAGCTGTTGCCCGAATATGTCTTCCCTGTTTTGAACAGGGGGAAGTGCCTTATAGACGATATCCTGCATTTTCAAAGCCGCTTTTATATCCGGAAAAAGACACACCAGGTGTACTTCTTCCCTGGTTTCAACTTCCATGCCCGGAACAACAAGCATCCCGCTGCGGTTTCCGCATTTCAGCACCGCTTCCAGGTTTTCGGCAGAATTATGGTCGGTCACGGCTATCATGTCCAGCCCTTTCAGGCATGCCATATTTACAATATTGTTAGGCGTCATTTCGTCATCCGAACAAGGAGACAGTGCTGAATGTATATGCAAGTCTATGGCGTATTTCATAGCAACCTCTCTTTAGACCTTCAACAACTCATGGGCCTTCCAACATATCTCATAGACGCTTAGCTCCGTGCTCAGCATAGCAATCCCTTCCTGGGCCGCTCTTTTCAAGGTAGCCTCTTCTACAGCTATTCCCTCCGGGATGATGACGCATGAAATCTCTGCAAGCAGCGCAACAGCCACAACGGTTAGATGGGTATGCACCGTCACCCAGCCATTGCCCTTGTCCGCATGGGACATCACCCAGCTTAGCAGGTCACATGCATACATGCCGGTCACTTCTTTATCCAGGCCGGCGTCACCGGTTAAGATTTTCATATTCAGACTTTCAGCAAACTCTTTAACCTTCATCGTTCACACCCTTCTCTTTATCCATAACCGGGGGCATCTTTGCCTCCAGCTCCATCATTTCCATGGCAAGGCTCCTTACCTTTTCCCTTAATTTAAAAATGCAATCCGTCTCGTCGGCATTGCCCCTGACGATATCCTCCGCAAGGGCCCTGCAGCTCGGAGCTCCGCAAGCGCCGCAATCCAGGCCGGGAAGCTTTTCATTAATCGTCTCAAGCGCCTCCAGCTTCTTCATAGCTCTCATAAGGTCTTCATCTAGCTTCATCACAGGCCTGTGCTCCAAATTTACCGTCCATACCAGACTTTGCTCATATTGTTTATTTTGCTCGCTCAAGCTCGGTGAGGGACATGCAGCCCGTGCTGCGTCAATGTGTTTTTTCATCCTTCTTCTGGCTACATATGGATTCTCTACCGTCAGAGGTCCTCCGAGACAGCCTCCGGTACACGCCAGGGCCTCCACAAATTGTACCTCCTGCAATTTATCGTTTTCTATTTGCTCGAAGATGGTGATAACGTTGTGTATGCCGTCAACGGCCAGAAATTCATCGGTATTCAAAGCAAGGCTCTCTCCCCCCGGGTTGGCCCACCTGATGCCTTCATAACCTGCCTGTACCAATTCTTCACAATTGTCGTTTTTCTCAAGGGCTGTTAGAAGCTTCAAATATATGTCTCTTATAGGTATTACACCATCCACCGAAGACTTCTCTTTCTCATAGGGAGCCTTTACGCTCGTGACCTTTGCCGCACAGGGCGTAATAAAAAATACTCCTATCTCATGCGGCAAAGCAGCCCCCGAAGCAATCGCCTCGTCTTTGGCGATTTTAGCCGCAACTTCCATAGGAGACTCCAGTTTCAGGACATTGTCAATAAGGCTGGGGAACCTAACCTGGATGAGCCTGACTACCGCAGGACAAGCGGAAGAAATTATAGGCTTTTTGCAGTTGCTGTCCCTGATAAGCCTTCTTGTGGCATCGCTTACAATCTCAGCCGCTTTTGCCACCTCAAAGACACCATGGAATCCTATTTTTTTTAAAGCCGCCAATATCTGGTTCCTGGAAAACACGGTCTTGAATTGGCCGTATAGAGTCGGGGCAGGGATAGCTATCCTGTATTTATATGAAAAAATCATTTCAAAGGGATCTGCAATAGCCTTTTTTGCATGGTAAGGACAAACCCTGAGACACTCACCGCAATCTATGCATCTTTCATTAATAATTCTGGCTTTGCTCTTTCTTACCCTTATGGCTTCTGTCGGACACCTTTTTATACAATTGGTGCAACCCCTGCACTTTTCTTTATCCAGGGTAACCGAATGAAAATAAACCCCCATAAAATCACCGCCTCAGCATTCGTGCCGTTTAATGTTCACTACTATAACCACCGTTGTGCCTTTCCCTACTTCTGTTTCGATTTTCAATTCATCTGCATACCTCTTCATGTTGGGCAGTCCCATGCCGGCTCCAAACCCCATTTCTCTAACGTTGTCAGGCGCCGTAGAGTAACCCTCCTGCATTGCCAGCTCTACATCGGGAATACCGGGGCCTTCATCCCGTATTGTAACTACAATTTTCTCACCGTCGATTTCAACATCCGCCACGCCTCCTCCCGCGTGTATTACAGCATTTATCTCCGCCTCATACATTGCGACGGCAGTTTTTTTTACAACAGAAGGATCTACTCCTAACTGGTTCAGCATCTTTTTTACTCCGCTGGAGGCCTCACCTGCGATGGTGAAATCATCTCCGGGGATATCAAAATGGAGCCTGATGGAATCTTTGCTCAATCCCGTACACCTCTCCCTGTAAGGCCCGCGCTGTATAGTTTCCCACAGGCTATGAACATGGGATGCTTGGTGGCTGCAACTGTAATTCCTTTTTCTCTGGCCAGATCGAGCACATTTTGTCCCGGAATTTTCCCTCTTACAAACACAACAGCTTTTATATCCATCATCTCTGCAGTGCGTATAACCTGAGGATTAACCAAACCGGTAAGTAAAAGCACGTTTTCTTTTACATAAGCCATGACATCGCTCATCAGGTCTGAGCCGCATGCAGCAAGCACTTCCGATTCAAGGGCTTCACCTTCAACTAAAAGCTCCGCATCCAGGATTCTAATAACCTCTTTAACTTTCATAATTATAAACTGCCCCTTTACTTATTAATCTTAATAGATTTTATCAACATAATTATAGCATATTGTTAACGAATTAACAATTTGTTAACAAAACTTTTTATAGAACATTTATAAAGAAAGTTTACCGAGATGGAGCCGCCAATATCACGGTTACGGAGACTGGAGTATCAAGTCCGCAGGGGGCGCTACTTCAAAGCTGCCTTCATAATCGCTGTAAGTGCAAGTAATATGAGACTTCAGCTGAGAACCTTCGCCGTTGACGTCATCATACTTTCCGCTTATATCCATATATAAATTCTTTACCAGGTTTGAACTTCTGTCAATTATTATTTCAAGGTAATACTCATCCAATTTGAGTTTATTTATTCCGGTAGTCTCTCTAACCCTGTTAAACATCTCTTTAAGATATGCATTTCCCCTCAGCACTATTTCATCAGGGCCGCCGCCAATACCTTCAACCATGGCGGCACACAGCGCTTCATCAACGTCAAGGGCCATCACCCCCATATTCTCATCAAGCGCTCTCTCGAAATCATCGGAGGTAAAAGATTCCTTTTCCCATTTTCCCGTCAACGCATTTTTTTTGTAGCAAGTATTATCGGCATAATAAGATTTGAAATTTAAAATTTTACCGGCCACAGGCATATCCATATTAAAGCTCATCTTCTTACTGACTTTGTCGATCTCAGTTATCATATCGACAATGAAATTCACGCTCGTACCCTGCTTCAGAAGAGACATTTCCATTTCTGACTTGATTCTTGCCTTGCTGACCAAGCTCATAACTGAATCCGACCTTTCAAGAATCTCCTTTATATGATTGAATTCATTCCCGTCTCTTATCAGAATCGTTTTTGTCCACCCATCCCATACAACCTTCTTGCCCAGGGCCTGGGAAACAAACCTCACAGGCACATAAATGCCCTGGTTTCTGCCGTAGCTCACAGGCGCAGCGTCAAGAGCTACAGGAGTGTTATTTACATACGCTGTGGTACTGCCAACTTTTAAATATATTTTTGTACCATTTTTATAAACTGTAACGCTTTTCTCTTTATCATCCCATACTATATGTCCGTCATCATCCCCGACTCCCAGGCTGTCCAGCAGCTCCCTCAAGGGAAGGAGGGTCCTTTGGGATATGCTGATGGGAACGTCGATATAGCTCATCAAATTCCCGTTGACTATGACCTTTACGTCAGGCGTTTCCACAATGCCGCTTTCCGGATAAGCGAAGGACGCTCCCAAAGAAAACAGCACCAGGCTCAAGAGCAAGATTGAAACCACTATCCTTTTCATACCTGCCACCTCAACAAATCACTATCCTTCAGCAGCCGGCCTTCCCGGTCCGAATACCGCTTTTGCCGCAACTGCCCTTTATTATTACATTCTTCATATTTCCCAATATCTGTAAACACTTTGGGCTTACTTTTTGAAGTTTTTATATGCGGTCCTTTTTATCGACTCTTCGGCTTCAAGTTTTACCTCCTCCCTCGCAGCGCCGGCAGCAGCAATTCTTCTCCCGCCGCTGCGGCGGTGCCTCCGATTTCCACATGGCCGCCGAGGCTTGACGGCGATATTCTTGTACAGGCTTAAAAAATATTTTTCGGCCACACTTTTGCGGTAATAGCCCGGTACAATACATTCTATTCTTGTATAAGCGGTATTATTATCCCCCAATGGCTGTAACAACTTTTTATTTTCTGAATAACATGAAGTATAAAATAAAAAGAAAGGGGTTTTGAAAGATGTCGGAAAAAAACTACGGAGCGTTGGGTGGGCTTTTTAACGGCGATTGTGCCATATTGTTCTTCATCCTGCTGTTCCTGCTGCTGTTCTTCGGCTGGGGAGGCTACGGTTGCAGAGAATAACATATAATAATAATATGGCAAGTACTTAAAATCATAACCACCCGTACAACGGGTGGTTTGCTCTACCCCTATAAGGGGATGTTACCGGCCAGCGCCTAAAGACGCTGGCTTTCACTTTGTTCAAGCCACCTTGCCTTTGCCTCTTTTGCCGC
>Ga0134100_1001541_pt1 | contig 21136 bp, 18 predicted proteins | sample 11_taG_2_FD_94444 | JGI IMG/M metagenome (GOLD analysis project Ga0134100, IMG submission 94444) | Switchgrass degrading microbial communities from high solid loading bioreactors in New Hampshire, USA - 11_42_5_180_A3 metaG | ecosystem: Engineered > Bioreactor > Semi-continuous > Anaerobic >...
CAAGAAATACTATGGCGGGTGCGAATATGTCGAAAACATCGAAGAGCTGGCCATAAAGCGGGCATGTGAACTTTTCGGAGCCGAACACGCAAACGTTCAGCCACACTCAGGTACCCAGGCCAACATGGCCGTTTACTTTTCGGTTATGGAGCCGGGAGACACGCTCCTTGCCATGAACCTTGACCAAGGTGGTCATCTTTCGCACGGACATCCTTTGAACTTCACGGGCAGGTGGTACAAGGTCGTACCTTACGGAGTCAAACCGGATACCGAGACGATCGACTACGATGCCGTTGAGGCCTTGGCCAAAGAGCATAAGCCCAAGGTAATAGTAGCCGGAGCAAGCGCCTATCCGCGTTTCATAGATTTTAAGCGTTTCAGTGAGATAGCCCAGGAGGTAGGCGCGATCTTGATGGTCGATATGGCTCACATTGCAGGGCTCGTTGCCGGCGGAGCACATCCAAGCCCCGTTCCTTACGCCGACTTCGTCACGACCACTACCCATAAAACATTGCGCGGGCCTAGAGGTGCTTTGATCCTGTGCAAGGAAAAATATGGCGCACAGTTGGATCGGACGGTCTTTCCGGGCATCCAGGGCGGTCCTTTTATGCACGTGATAGCAGCCAAGGCGGTATGCTTCCACCTGGCCATGCAGCCTGAATTCAAGGAGTACGCAAAACAGATAGTTGCAAATGCTAAGGCTTTGGCCAAAGGACTTAGCGAGCGGGGCTTCAGGCTCGTGTCCGGAGGCACGGATAATCACATGATGCTGGTAGATCTAAGGAGCAAGAAGATCACGGGCAAGGAAGCCGAAAAGGTCTTAGAAAGCGTAGGGATCACCGTAAACAAGAACATGATACCTTTCGATCCCGAAAAACCCATGGTGACAAGCGGCGTTCGCATAGGAACGCCTGCCCTTACCACACGGGGAATGAAAGAAAAGGAGATGGATATCGTCGCTGACCTAATAGACAGGGCGTTGTCCCATCCTGACTCTGAAAGTGAAAAGGAAAAAGTGCGTAGCGAGGTTAAGGAACTTGCTCACCGTTTCCCGCTTTACCCGGAACTGAGCAACCCTTGGGGTTAAAGGGTATTTAAAGAGTTTAGCGGAAACCGGCCTGCGCCGATGAAGGAGTAGGCCGGTTTTTTAGTCAAAATGCCTTAGTCCTTAGTCTAAAAATACCTCAGGCGGAGCTTTGGGAAGCTCGGTCAAAGCTTCTCGTGCCGTCGATACTTTCTTTGATGCCTTCTCCCGGTATTGTGCGATTTTTTTACTCCATGAGGCGTCTTGGATGGAAAGAATTTGAACCGCAAGGAGGGCGGCATTGACGGCCTGTCCTATCCCTACGGTCGCGACGGGTATTCCCGGAGGCATTTGAGCGATGGCAAGCAGGGCGTCCATGCCCTTTAATGGACCGGCTTCTAACGGGAGGCCTATGACGGGAAGCGTTGTATGAGAGGCCAAAACACCCGGCAAAGCGGCTGAAAGCCCCGCTGCAGCTATAATTACCATGATACCACGACCCCTTGCCTTTTTTGCGTAGTTTACCACGTCGTTTGGAGTTCTGTGGGCTGAAGCTATCGTTACTTCAAAAGGAACTTCCAATTCCTTCAATACGTCAAAAGCGCCTTTTAGGCGCTCTACATCCGAGTTCGACCCCATCACGATGCCTACGAGCGGTTTGTCCATTGTAAATCCCCCTAAAATAAAAAATAGAGAAAAGCATTTCTGTGATACTTTGCAGTGTATTGTAAAAATCTGCAATCATGCAGATCCTACGTATTATGGCTGAATAAGCTTTACCTAAAGTATAACAAAAATAAAAGTTGATTGTAATTTATCTTATTTTGGATATAATAACATAACAGATGATGAGTACTGTCCATTATAGTGTATAAAAAGGGTTGGGTAAGGCAAAAAATGTTAAGGGCCCCCTTTCCTCTAGCAAGATGAAGCTTGAACAAACCTAACTACCAGGAGGGATTATGGATGGCCCATACTAAGTTATCATCGACACAGACATGTTGCAACACTTATTTTCCAAAGACGAAGGTTTAGCCAAGCTAACAGAGCAAGTCTTAAACCAGATACTTCAAGCTCAAACCTCAAAGCAGTTAAGGGCAGAACCTTACGAACGAACCGATGAAAGACAAGGATATAGAAACGGTCACAGGGAAAGGTCGCTTACGACTAGGATAGGAAAGTTAGTTTTAGAGGTGCCGCGCCTGAGGTCTGGCAAGTTTTCGACGGAGATCTTCGAGCGCTGCCAAAGAAGCGAGCAGGCGCTGCTTATCTCCCTCATGGAGATGGTAATAAATGGCGTATCCACTCGAAAGGTGAAAAACGTAGTTGAAAAGCTGTGTGGAGTTGTTTTTTTCAAATCAAGCGTATCAGAGCTTTGTAAGAAGCTAGATCAGACTGTGAAGGCGTGGAACGAGAGGGACTTAAGCGAAAAGAAATACCCATTTATCTTGGCGGATGCCTTGGTCATAAGGGTGCGAAAGTGCGGTAGGGTTGTACCTTAAAGCGTGCTTGTAGCCTGTGGGATAAACAGGGAAGGCTACCGAGAGATATTGGGCTTAAGATTAGGTGACGGAAAGTCTTAGGCAAGTTGGTCTCAATTTTTTATAGAGCTTATAAAGAAGAGGACTTAAAGGTGTAGATTTAGCGGTCTCAGACGATCATAAGGGGTTGGTGAAGGCCATAATGACACATTTTCAGGGCTCAAGCCGGCAGAGGTGTCAAACCCATTTCCTTCGTAACATCTTGGAAGCCTGTCCAAAGTCGCTTCAAGGTAAACTGCATGCTCGTGTAAAACACATCCTTGAAGCTCCCGATACGGATACGGCAAGGAAGCTCTTGGATGAAGCGGTAACAGAATTTGAAAGGCTAGCACCCAAGGCAATAGAAAGGCTTGAAGCAGGCTTTGAAGATGCAATGGCAATAATGGCGCTTCCCGAATGCGTCAGGCGCAGGTTACGTACTACAAACGCCGTAGAGCGTCTAAACCGTGAGATCAGGAGGCGAGAAAGGGTCATAGGTATATTTCCGAACAAAGAATCGGCGTTAAGGCTAATTGATGCAGTGCTCGTAGAGATAGATGAGTCATGGACAACCGGCAATAGGTATTTGGATATGACTGAATACCTATTATGGAGAGATAAGCATGAAAAGGCGAGGTCAGATGGAGAAGAGAAAACTGAAGAGTGCAGCCTAGCGGAACTCCACTAGGCTGCAAAAGATACCAGAGGGATTTTACACACAAAAGTGGGCTTGACCCAGATGATGTGATAAAGTTGTGAATTATAATCCTTTAATATATACATATTTAGCACTGATGTTGCGAAGAATTCATAATTTGAGTCCTTTGAAAAAGTGGAAGTGTCTTTTGTATTGGACATATTTTTAAGAGATGGTCTTTTAAAAAATCTTTAGCTCTAGCAAGTTTGCCGGCAACCCCGGTAATATTAGCTTGTTATGTGCAAGAGAATAAGAGGGGAGGAAATGGTTATGAGTATAACGAGAAAAGTTGCAATTGTTGCTTTAGCGTGTATGTTTTTGATGGGTTCTTCCTTTGCATTTGCTGCTGAAAAGGTTATCAAGTTGTCCCATCTTAACCCCCAGCAACCATTTGAGGTTGCCACGGCCGCGATGTCTGCTGTATTTAAGAACATTGTCGAATCGGAGAGCAACGGATCCATTAAAGTGGAGATTTATCCCGCTGGGCAATTGGGCAATGAACGTGAAACCATGGAGCAAGTGCAACTGGGAGTAGTTCAAAGTTACATTGCCTCTGCAGGAGGAATAGCAATATTTTATCCTCTTTATAGCGTATTGGATATACCTTTTGCTTTGCCCAATTATGAAATAGCATGGGAGGTTTTTGACGGTCCCTTTGGTCAATATCTCTCCAAGGATATTGAGGATAAGACTGGTTTCAAGGTGCTTGGCTTCGGTGAATCGGGAGGGTTTTTTCAAATAACAAATAACAAAAGGCCCATTAACAGTGTGGAAGATATGAAGGGCTTAAAAATCAGAACCATGACAATCCCAACGCATGAGGAATTAATGAGGCTTTATGGGGCTGCTCCGACTCCTGTCGCATGGGCCGAAGTTTATACAGCTTTGCAGACAGGTGTTGTTGACGGGCAGCATAATCCCATTCCCATTATCCTTACCGGAAGGCTTTATGAAGTTCAGAAATATATAACTATAACGAATCACATGTACAGTCCCTACTGTTGGGTGATGAACAAAGATTTTTACAATTCTCTAAGCGAAAACGAGAAGGAAATAGTGGATCGGGCAGCAAGAGTAGCCATTGTTTCGGGCAGGGGACTTAACAGAATCATCGAAGCATCCGATAAAGGTTTACCAGCTTTAATTCAAGCCGGCATGGTGGTGAATACGCCTTCTCCTAAGGCTATGGAGGAATTTAGGCGCATCGGGAGAGAAGGAATGATGAAATTTATTGAAAACAGGTTCAAAAATGAGGGTGTAGAATTAGCCCAGAGATTTTTACAGGCGATTGACGAAGCTATGAAGTAGAAAGTGATAATGCTTGCAACTTTTGGAGAGCAAGGGAGCAATGCCTTGCTCTCCTTTTGGTTGCGAATTTAGGAGGACTAAAATGCCAGAAAAGGTAGAAAAAGATGTCAGTGGCAGTTTTTTTCAGGTTGTGAATACGATTGGAAACTGTTTGGAAAAAGCTATTTCAATCCCAGTTTTTATATTTTCGATAGCAATGACTATTACCGTTCTTCTTGGTGTTTTTTATCGCTATTTGATTAGATCTCCTCTTGGTTGGACGGAGGAATTGTCAAGGTATTTGATGATATGGATGGCTTTCCTGTCAGTTGCATTGTGCATATGGAGACATGAACATGTTGGCGTAACTCTTTTTATTAAAAAAATTCCCATTAAAATAGCCAAAGCAATAGTATTATTTTCAAATATATTAGTATTTTATTTTTTATATGTATTGACGAAATATGGCTTTATAATGGCAGACAAGGGAAAATATCAAATTTCAAGCGCGTTAAATACGACAATGAAATGGTGGTTAATGGCTGTACCGGTAAGTTCAATTGTTTGTATGTTTTTTTTGGCCTGCAAAATGTTTCTCGACATTAAAAGGTCAGATATAGATGAGATCTTAATGTCCGAGGAAGTATTGGATGCTGTAAAAAGAGAAGAAAAACTGGATATTTGAACAATCATTACACGATAAAGAAAGGAAGATTAATTTGACGAGTTACATAGCCATTTTGTTCGCTATTTTCATTATAATTGGTATGCCAATTGGCTTTGTCCTTGGCGTAACTGGTCTTTTTGGAATGCTGAAAACCGGAATTCCCGCAGCGTTACACCTGGTGCCTCAACGCTATTTCGCCGGGGTAGATATGTTTACTTTAATGGCAATGCCTTTCTTCATTTTGGCTGGCGAAATTATGAATAAATCTGGAATCACATCACGATTGGTCAAATTTAGCAATGTTCTCGTCGGTCATTTGCGAGGCGGTTTAGCCCATGCCAATATAGTGGCATCTATATTCTTCGCCGGGATAACCGGAGCGGCAGTTAGTGATACCGCAGCCATTGGGTCGATGTTGATTCCGGGAATGGTAAAGGATGGTTATGATAAGGATTTTTCTGCTGCTGTTACAGCAGCTTCATCAATTATTGGGCCGACGATCCCCCCGTCAAACATAATGGTTATCTATGGAGCCTTTATGCAGGTCTCGATAGCAGGTCTTTTCTTGGCAGGTTTCATCCCTGGCCTGCTAATTGCTGCCGTCGAGATGATCGTAACCGCGAGAATTGCCAAAAAGAGAGGCTATCCGGTGGGAGAGCGAAGGGCTACTTTATCGGAAATCTGGAAAGCTTTTAAAGAGGCTGCTGTAGCCCTAGTCATGCCCGTAATTATTTTAGGCGGTATCTTAAGCGGGCTATTTACTCCGACGGAAGCAGCTTCTGTAGCGGTGGCATATGCCTTTATAATAGGCCATTTTGTTTACAAAAACATAAGCTATAGAGATCTTTGGCCTCTCTGTATGAAAATGGCTCGCACAACAGGAGTAGTCTTTTTAGTCATAGCTACAGCGACGATTTTGGGTTGGGTCTTGACAATGGAGCAAATCCCAGAAAAGGTTGCAACGCTGATGTTAAGCATTAGCACCAATAAGTGGATCATCATAACCATGATTTTGATATTACTCCTCTTCATCGGCATGTTCATGGATATTACAGCTGCTTTGATCATTTTGGGGCCAATCTTACATCCTTTGGCTGTTAGCTTAGGCTTCGATCCGATTCACTTTGGAATCATCATGGTTCTGTCTCTCAACATAGCTTTAATGACACCGCCCGTGGGAGCTTGCCTGTTTGTTGCCTGCGGTATAAGTAAGATTACTTTGGAACAACTTAGCAAAGAGATATTCCCCTATATAATAGTCGTTTATATTGCCCTGATTATCATTACTTTTATCCCTGGAATTGCTATGTTGTTGCCCAGGATGTTCGGTTTCGCAAATTAACTTAAGGTCTATTTTGACGCAGCTGCATCTTTGAAGGGGTTTCGGCAGGCTTCATGCAGTATTTATTCAAGTACTTCCCAGGAGGGGATGCCTCTGTATATGATTTTCCGTCCAATACCCAGGTAGGTTCAGTTGTTCTGACTTTGTAATTGACGAAATCGAAAAACCATAGCAAACATCTCGGGTCGATGATATCAACTTCAAAGACATCATTAAAATTAGAGTGCAGATTTCGCAGCAAAGCTCCTACCGACTCACTGTCGGCTCTTCGGAAAAGGTTTGCATTTCCTCGTCCCGATATTGGTAAGATGTTCAGCATGTTGCCGTGTAAGGTTTTTCCATGAATATCTTTATCTTGTGTTTCTTCATGTAATTCTACCTCCACGCGGCATTAAGGGGTTGCAGTAACCATGTTTACGGCATAATTATAACAATTTTTAACTAGGGCAGATAACCTTTCAAAATTTTTTGAAAGGCCCATGAGGAATAGCTCGGTTCTTCATCTTTGTGAGTTAGCATGAGGAAGTTAAAGCTCAATTCATCGATTCCAGAGAGAGGAAGCTCGATAAGGCTTCCCTGGCCGATGTCTTCTTGGACGCTGAGCTTGCTCGTCAGTGCCACTCCCACGCGATGTCTCACCGCTTCCTTCAGAAGATCGATATTGCCGACGTCAATGATGGTATCTATATGTATGTGATGTCGTTTCAAAAAGGCGAGGGCTATCTCGTTAATGCTTGACGGAGTAGATGCGAATACAAGAGACTCTCCCGACAGTTGCGTGGGTTTTATTTTTCCCACTTCGCGCCACGGATGTCCTGGCCAGGCTATTAAGGCCATGCGATCTTCATATATTTTAGTAATTCTTAAGTGAGGAGAAAAGGCGGCAGCTCCGTCGGGCATGAAGCCAATGTCAACTGTTTTGGATTCGACAGCGGATTTTATCTCACTCGCATCGAGAGTGTGTAAGTACAGATCTATTTTTGGGTAGCTTTTATGAAATTCCAAGAGGGGATTCATTAGAAGATACTGTGCCAAATGATGGGTGCTTGCGATGTTTAATTTTCCAACCTCCAGGTTTTTGCTGGCCTTGAGTTTTTCTGCTATAAGCTCGGAAGTGTCAACGATCTCCCGGGCGATATCCCGGAAAATTTTGCCCTCTGCAGTAATGCAAAGACGCCTGCCCCTTTTTTCGAAAAGTTTGATATCAAATTCCTCCTCCAGAGCCTTAATTTGCTGGCTTACGGCCGACTGAGTGATGAAAAGTTTAGAGGCAGCCTGCGTTATGGACATTTCATCGCAAACGGCGAGAAAAGTCTTTAACTGTTGTAGGGTCATCTCCGCGATCTCTCCCTTTATCATTTATATAAGACATGTCTAAAGTATATCAAAAATATTTATTAATTGTAACTTATAGTATATCAGTTATAATAAAGACCAACAAATGATTCCCACAATGGTGAGGTTAGTGCATTGATGCAAGAAACCGTTCAAGCGATTGCGGGACAGGTCTCACCTCAAACTATAACGGAATTATGTTCTAAGTTGATATCCATCCCCAGTACGTCAGGCAGGGAGGAAAGGATTGCCTATTATGTCCACGACCTCATGCAATCGCTTGGTTACGATGAGGTAATCATGGACGAGATGGGAAACGTCGTCGGAAAGATGGCGTTTAATCCCGGCGGGAGGCGCCTCCTCTTCGAGGCACAGATGGATCACGTAGGCGTTAGCGACGCTATTGAGTGGTCCTTTTACCCCTATGGAGGAACGGTCATTGACGGCCATATCTGCGGAAGGGGATCGGTTGACGCAAAAGGCAGCCTTGCCTCCATGATCATTGCAGGTGCCGAACTAAAAAGACATTCGGGTGACCTTTACGGTGAGCTTGCCGTTGCTTGTGTAGTCAATCAAGAAGTTGCTGAAGGTGTAGCTTCATCTAAAGTGTATGAGATCTTCGAGCCCGACGGAGTTGTGATAGGAGAGGCATCAAATTTAAACATCAAAAGAGGCCAGCGCGGAAGGATGGAGTTAGTTATCGAAGTCCAGGGCAAAGCAGCTCATACCTCCTTTCCCCTTTCGGGAGTCAATGCAGCCGAAAAGATGGTCTTTCTTCTTACATTTATAAAACAGCATTTCCTGCCGCCCCGCCATTATCTTCTTGGAGACGGGATAATGGTTCTCACTGATTTGTCCACCGCTCCATCCATGGGAACGAGCATTTTGCCCGACAAATGTGTTGCAACTTTCGATAGGAGGCTTTTAGCTGGAGAAACTGAGAACCAGGTGGTTGAGGAGATATCTCGCCTTATATCTTTAGCCAGGGATATCGATCCCAATATTCAGGCTGACGTAAGAGTTGCCGAGGATTACGTACAATGTTTTACAGGAAAGAGGATTAAGGTGAAGCATTTCGCTCCGGGCTGGTTCTTCGGAGAAAAAGAAGAATTGATCGAACGTGCCTTGAGGGGATTGCACTATCTGGGTATGGAACCTTCCCTTTCCGAATCGGGTTTTGGTACGAACGGCTGCTTTTACGGTGGAATTAAAGGCATTCCCACGATTAGCTTTGGTCCGTCCAAGGAACAGCTGGCCCATACCAAGGACGAAAGAGTGAACATAGAGCAGCTTATAAAGGCCACTCAGGGATATACGGCTATAGCCGCGTCCTATCTCGATGCTTCGTAACTTTTACTGTTTAAAGATTAGGAGGTAATGATCGTGGCTTCTGTTAAGAAACTAAAATGTGTCCTATGCGAAAAGGAATTTGACCTAAGCAGCGATGTCTTCACCTGTCCGGACTGTGGCTCCGACGGGACTTTAGATGTATTGTACGACTACGAGGAGGTCAGGCAAAAATTTACGCCTGAAACATTAGCCGTAAATAAAGAAAGAAGCATCTCGCGATATATTGAGCTTCTTCCCTTAAGCGATCCTTCTTTTTTTCCTAATCTCAAAGTCGGCTGTTCGCCCCTTTACGAAAGCGGCTATTGGGCCAGAAAGCTGGGAGTTAAACAGGTCCTGATAAAAGACGACGGAAGAAACCCGACCGCTTCCTTCAAGGACAGGGCGAGCTTCATCGGCGTGGCCAAGGCCAAAGAAAAAGGCGCTACGTCCATAGCATGCGCCTCCACCGGCAACGCTGCAAGTTCCTTGGCCGGATGTGCTGCCGTTGCAGGGCTTGACTGCTACATATTCGTGCCTGAGAAGGCCCCGGTAAACAAGGTAACTCAGCTTTTGATCTACGGAGCTAAAGTATTTCTGGTAAAAGGCACCTACGAGGATGCTTTTAAGCTCGCCGTTAAGGCCATAGATGCTTACGGCTGGTACAACAGGAACAGCGCCATCAACCCCTACCTGGTGGAGGGCAAAAAGACCTGCGGGCTGGAACTGGCCGAGGAACTGTCCTTCGACCTGCCTGATAAGGTGTTCGTATCGGTAGGCGACGGCTGCATAATAAGCAGCTTCTACAAGGCCTTTTACGACTTAATACAGATAGGGCTGATAAACCGCATCCCTCAGCTGATAGGCGTTCAGGCAGAAGGTGCCTGTTCCATATATAAGGCTTTTAAAGAAGGCAAAAACGTCATTGAAAAGGAACCCACAAAAACATTGGCCGACAGCATTGCGGTGGGCGAACCAAGAAATTGGGCCAAGGCGCTTAGGGCCGTCAGAAAATCCGGTGGCGACATGGTCGCCGTGTCTGATGACGAGATACTTGAGGCCATGAGATTGCTGGCCCGCACAACCGGGGTATTTGGCGAACCTGCAGGCGTGACGGGATTTGCAGGGTTGCTCAAGTACGCCAAAGCCGGCAAATTGGGCAGCACCGAGCGAGTAGCCGTCATCGTCACCGGAAACGGCCTGAAAGATTCCGAAAGCGCAAAAAAAGCTGCGGGTAGTCCTTTCCTAGTTGAACCCACGCTCGAAGCGGTAAATCAAGTTCTCGGATCTATGGATCAAAAAATTAAATAAATATATACGAAAAGGAGAGAGCGAAATTGATAGACCTTACCATCAACGAAGAGATATTGAAAAAGGCAGTCGAAAGGGCGAAAGAGAGGGGTATCATCCTTCCAACCTTCGAACAGATGAAAGATCCGACCAAGATTCCCCAAGCTATTAAGGAAAAGCTTAAAGGTGTGGGCCTATGGGACGTAAATTCTCTTAACCTGTTTCGCATAACGTGGAAGAACGAGCCCAAGGAAAAGGGCGGGACATTTGTCAAGGTCAACTACTTCGTCTTGCCGCCTGAAATAACCGGAGTCAAGGCCAAGATAGTGGCCCTGGTCGGCAAGTGGTTTCCCACGGGGGCACATAAGGTTGGCGCCACTTACGGCTGTCTTGTACCCCGTCTGGTTACGGGGCAGTTCGACCCGACTTCCCAAAAAGCGGTCTGGCCTTCTACCGGAAACTACTGCAGGGGCGGAGCTTACAATGCCCAGTTACTGGGGTGCGATTCCATCGCCATACTTCCCGAAGGCATGAGCAGGGAAAGGTTTGAATGGCTTAAAAGCGTCGCAGGCGAGATCATAACCACTCCCGGCGGCGAAAGCAACGTCAAGGAGATCTTCGATAAGACCTGGGAATTGAAGCACACCAGGAAAGATGTGGTCGTGTTTAACCAGTTCGAGGAGTTCGGAAATCATCTGTGGCACTATGAGGTCACGGGGCATGCCATGGAGGAAGTCGTAAACGAATTGGCTACCTCCGGAGAGAGATATTTTGGCGTCGTGCTCACATCCGGCTCAGCCGGGACGCTGGGTTGCGGAGACTATATGAAGACAATTTTCCCTGACAGCAAGATCGCCGTAGGCGAGGCAATGCAGTGCCCGACGCTTCTTTATAACGGTTTCGGGGACCACAGGATCGAAGGCATCGGCGACAAGCACGTTCCCTGGATCCATAACGTAAAAAATACCGATATGGTCATTGACATCAACGACGAGTCCTGCCTGCGCTTGCTCAGGCTTTTCAACGAAGAAGCAGGAAAAAGGTACCTAAACTCCATAGGCGTTCCCGGGGAAGTCACCGACAAATTGTCCCTGCTTGGAATTTCCGGCATCGCCAACGTCATAGGTGCCGTTAAGATGGCAAAGTACTACGGTTTGACGGAAAAAGACATGGTATTCACTGTCTTTACCGACTCTGCCGATATGTATCGCTCAAGGATCCAAGAGATGAACGACCGAGAAGGGGCTTACGACGAACGCAGAGCAGAAAAGGACCACCATGTACATATGTTGTCTCAGACCTCCGATTGGATGCTCGAGCTTTCCTATTACGACAGGTTCCGCATTCACAACCTCAAGTACTACACCTGGGTCGAGCAGCAGGGCAAATCGGCCGACGAGCTCAATGCCCAGTGGTTCGATTACGACAACTATTGGGGCAGCATACACAATATGGCTCCCGAGATAGACGAGCTGATAAAGGAGTTCAACGAGAGAACAGGCCTCTTGAAGAAACTTAACTAAAAACTAAACTCAGGCATTTGCCATCAGGGGGGATTGACATGGAACTAAACAAGGAAATTTTGTCAAGGGCCGAGGGTTATAGGGCCAACATAAGCAAGTTTTTGAGGGACATCATCGCCCTCCCAAGTCAAAGCTGCGGCGAAGAGGCGGTGATAAAAAGGATAGCCCAGGAGATGGAACATGTGGGCTTCGACAAAGTGGAAATAGACCCCATGGGAAACGTCCTTGGGTACGTGGGAAACGGCCCTAAGCTAATTGCCATGGACGCTCACATAGATACCGTGGACGTTGGGGATCCTTCTCTTTGGAAGTTTGATCCCTACAAGGGTTATGAGGACGAAAAAGTCATAGGCGGAAGGGGCGCAAGCGACCAGAAGGGCGGAATGGCCTCCATGGTCTACGGCGCCAAGATAATGAAAGAGCTTGGGTTGCTTGGCGACTGCACGGTGCTCATAACGGGGACCGTTCAGGAGGAAGACTGCGACGGGTTGTGTTGGCAGTACATAATTGAGGAAGACAAGATAAGGCCCGAATTCGTGCTTATAACCGAACCGACGTCGTGCAAGGTTCACAGGGGTCAGCGCGGCAGGATGGAGATAAAGGTTACGACCAAAGGAGTGTCCTGTCACGGTTCCGCGCCCGAAAGGGGCGTAAACGCCATATACAAGATGGCTCCCATCATCCTTGAGCTCAAGGCGCTTCATGAAAACCTTGCCTACGACGAGTTTCTCGGCAAGGGAAGCTTGACCGTTTCTGAGATCTTCTTTACATCTCCGTCCAGGTGTGCCGTCGCCGACAGCTGCACCATCTCCATAGACAGACGCCTTACCAAGGGAGAGACCTGGCAGGAGGCTTTGGCTCAAGTGAGAAGGTTGCCCGCCGTCAAAGCTGCAGAGGCAGAAGTGTCACTTTATTCCTATGCCCGTCCTTCATGGAGAGGGTTGGTGTATCCTACGGACTGCTATTTCCCCACGTGGGTTGTAGAAGAAGATCATGTAGCATGCAGGACCGTGGTCGAATCATACAAAAAGCTTTTTGGCGAAGACCCCGTAGTCGACAAGTGGACTTTTTCTACCAACGGCGTCTCCATCATGGGCCGTTACGGCATTCCGTGCATAGGCTTCGGTCCGGGCCACGAGGATCAGGCTCATGCTCCAAACGAGCTGACCTGGAAGGATGAGTTGGTAAAGGCTGCTGCCGTTTACGCGGCCGTGCCTTACATATATTCAAATATTAAGAACTAGTGTGAGGGGGTAAAAATTATGCAGACGCAGTTTCATAATAAGCATTTTATAACGCTTCAGGAGTGGACTAAGGAAGAGATCGATACGCTTTTGGACGTCTCCTTTGAGCTTAAGAGACATTTTGCCATGGGAGTTCCTACGCCTTACCTTTCCTATAAGACCATATTTTTGATGTTCTTTGAACAGTCGACCAGGACGCGAAATTCGATGGAAGCCGGCATTGCTCAGCTTGGCGGACACGCCAACTACTTGGATACCAGCACCATGCAGATTGCACACGGCGAATCGGCCAAGGACACGGCAATCATACTCTCGCGGTTCGGCCACGGCATAGCCTGCAGGAACTGCTTCTGGGGGATAGGAAACAAATACCTTCGCGAGATGGCTCAGTGGGCCACCGTACCGGTCATAAACTTACAGTGCGACCTTTATCATCCAATGCAGGTGCTGGCTGACCTAATGACCATCAAAGAAAAGGTGAAAGACACACAAAGACTTAAGGTCTCGATAATCTGGGCTTACGCCACGACCCACAAGAAGCCCATATCCGTGCCACTGAGCCAAGTACTTTTGTTCCCGAGGTATGGCATGGACGTTACGCTTGCCTACCCAGAGGGGTACGATCTGCCCGATTGGGCCATAAAGCAGGCCGAGGAAAACGCTAAAGCCAACGGCGGAAGCTTAAGGATCACCCACAACCAGGAAGAGGCCTACGAGGGCGCACATGTGGTCATCCCCAAAAACTGGGGAGATTGGGTAACTAACCCCGACCCGGCGGTCATCAACCCGCGCCTTGAGGCCAACAAGCACTGGAAGTGCACGGAAAAGATGATGAGCTTAGCTGACCCCGACGTCATGTACATGCACGCTCTCCCGGCAGACCGCAAGAACGAGGTCGAAGACAGCGTGATAGACGGACCTCATTCCATAGTATATGACGAAGCCGAAAACAGGATACACACGGCCAAGGCAGTCATGACCCTGACGATGGGCGGAAAGTAAAAAATAGGAGGCGATAGAGAAGATGTCTAACCTAAAAGTTAAGATAGCGGGGATGGAGTTTGAAAATCCCCTGATAATAGCCGCAGGACCTCCTTCGAGGAATTACGAGACTATAAAGAGAATGGTGGAAGGCGGAGCAGGCGGCGTGGTCACGAAGACCATATCCGTCAAGGCTGCAGACGTTCCACGCCCGTGTATGGCCGCGTTCAAAGAAAGCTTCATAAATACTGAGCTCTGGTCGGAGCATTCTCCAGAACACTGGCTGAAGGAGGAATACGGCAAGATATCTGCCCTTCCAGTTCCGATAATCGTTGGGCTTGGCTATACGGCCGAAGAATTGTCGGACCTGATACCTAGGACTGAGCCGTTTGCCGATGCCTTTGAGCTTTCGACCCATTATGTCGGCCGCGACCTGACCCCTGTGTTAAAAACTGTGACGGCTGCAAGGAAGGCTACCAAAAAGCCGATCATCGTAAAGGTAAGCCCCGGGGTACCGGATCTGGCTGAACTGGGTAAAAAGCTTGAGGAAGTGGGCGTCGACGCTTTGGCTGCCATCAACTCCGTTGGCCCTGCCCTTCGCATAGATCTGAAAACGGGCCTTCCCTACATGGGAAGCGATACGGGCTACGGTTGGGTATCGGGGCCTGCAATCAAGGGGATCGCCCTTCGACACGTATTTGAGCTGTCACAAGCCGTCTCCATACCTGTGATTGGGGTAGGAGGAGTCTCAAGCGGTGAGGACGTAATCGAAATGTTCATGGCAGGAGCGTCGGCAGTCCAGATATGCACGCAGGCGATCCTTGAGGGTCCAAAGGCCTTCAAGAGGATTGCTCAAGAAACGTCGAAGTGGCTTGACGAACACGGCTACTCGTCCCTTGAGGAAATAAAAGGGCTGACTGCCAAAAAGTGGTCTTCGAGGAAGGAGCCTCTCGTCAAGGTAACTCCGAGCGTAAATGAGGAAAAGTGCATAGGGTGTCGCAGATGCGAGGAATCCTGCGTCTACTATGCCATCAAGGTGGGCTCTTCCGGCAAGGCCGGTGTTACTCCGGAAGCATGTTTCGGATGTGGGCTTTGCTACACGCGTTGCCCGGTTGGCGCCATTACACTGTCTTAAACACCTGCTTTAGCCCTGTTGGCATGTGGCCTGCAGGGCTAAAGCCAGGCCAGAGGAGGAAAAGAGATGTTTAACACAGTAAATAAGCCCGTAGAGAGGGTCGACGCCTACGAGAAGGTAACCGGCAGAGCAAAATACGGAGCGGACCTTCAGTTCGCCGGGATGCTTTACGGCAAGGTGCTCCGGGCAAAGTACCCTTCGGCAAGGATAAAAAATATTAACCTGAAAGAGGCTCTTGCCATACCGGGTGTATGGGCTGTCATGACGGCCCAAGATATCCCCTGCAATGAGATAGGCGTCATCATCAAGGATCAGCAGGTTTTGGCAAAGGAGCGCGTCTACTACATAGGAGACGGCGTGGCTATGGTGGCTGCCGATTCACTTGAGGGCGCTACCAAGGCCTTGGAAGCTATCGAAGTAGAATATGAAGTTATAGAAGGAGTTTTTGACCCCTTAGAGTCAAAAGAAAGTCATCCCATCCATCCAGACAGGGACAGCAACGAAGTCGTTCACCACAAATTGAGAAAGGGCAACGTCGAGGAAGGCTTTGCCAAGTGTGATGTCATAATCGAAAGGCAATATGAGACCCAGTTCGTGGAACACAGCTACATAGAACCGGAAGCAGTTGTAGCCGTTCCCTACGAGAACGGAAGCTTAGTAACGATTTACGGTTCAGTGCAAAATGTATTTGCCACCAGGGACGCAGTCGCAAGGTGTCTTAAAGCTGACTTAAGCAAAATAAGGGTCGTTCAAAACCACATAGGTGGCAGCTTTGGCGGCAAGGACGAAGTCGTATCCGCCATGGCATGCAGGGCAGCTCTTTTGGCCTTAAAGACCAATAGGCCCGTTAAAATGGTAAACACCAGGGAAGAATCCATACTGGAAAGCTATAAAAGACATCCCTATAAGATGAAATATAAAGTAGGAGCCACCAGAGACGGCAAGCTGGTGGCCATGGAAATAGAGGCCATTGCCGACGGAGGCGCTTATGCCTGCCAGACTCCGTTTGTGACGTGGAGGTCAGTCGTCCAGGCAACGGGCCCTTACGAAGTACCCAACGTCAAGACCGACACGTACGGCTACTACACGAACAACGTATATACGGGGGCCATGCGCGGTTACGGTTCTCCGCAGGTAATATTTGCAAACGAGTCCCTGATGGACGAACTGGCTCAGGAACTCGGTATAAGCCCGCTTGAGATAAGGCTTAAAAACATATTAAGGAACGGCTCCATAACGGCAAGCGGACAGAAGCTCGATCGCCACGAGGTAAGCCTCGCTCAAGTGATAGAAAAGGCCGCTCAGGCAATAGGTTACGAGCAAAAACATAAAGAATACAGCAAGCCCCAAAGCGGCGACAAGCGCAGAGGCATAGGTATGGCCATAAGCTACAGAGGCTGCAGCCTGGGTGCTGAGGCTGTGGACGGTGCCGGTGCGGTGCTGTCCATTCAAAAGGACGGAAGCGTTTACCTTTACAGCGGTCTGGCAGAAAACGGCCAGGGCCTTAAGACCGTATTTTGTCAGATGGCAGCGGAAGAACTTGGCATAGACATCAAACACATCAGTTTCTTGGAGTCGAATACGTTGATCTCTCCCGACAGCGGTTCGACCGTGGCTTCCCGTTCTACCCTGGTGGGGGGAAACGCCGTGCTTGATGCCTCAAGAAGGGCAAAGAAGGCCTTGGCAGAATTTTTGGCAAGCCAGTACGACGTGCCTGCCGAAAGCCTGCTGTTTAGGGACGGCCGTATATTTACCGCCGACGGTAAGGAGCTGATCTCCTTCGCCGAAGCTGCCAGTAAGGCCTTTTGGGCCGGCGTCCAACTGTCTCACGTGGGCTGGTACGTAGCGCCAAGCATTCACTGGGACGAAGAAGAAGGCAAGGGAAGTCCTTACTTCACCTACGTTTACGGCTGCCAAATTGCTGAGGTCGAAGTCGACATGGGTACTGGAGAGGTCACCGTGTTGAACATGTCTGCTGCTCATGATGTCGGCAGGGCCATAAACCCCGCGATGCTAAAGGGGCAGATATATGGCGGCGTGATGATGGGCTTGGGTTACGGCATCATGGAAGAGGTGGAGACCGAGGAAGGCTATATAGCCAATACCAATTTTGACGAATACATAATTCCCACTGCCAAGGACATGCCGAACATCATCCCGATAATCGTCGAAAACCCGGACCCTGACGGGCCGTTTGGCGCAAAATCCATAGGGGAGCCTACGCTTGAACTTGGGGCAGCCGCCATAGCTAACGCCATTGCACAGGCTACGGGCAGGAGGATAAGGTCATTGCCTTTGAATTTGGAGAGGGTGCTTTTGGGCCACCCCTTGAGGAAAGGACGTGGCAAGAAATGATAGATTACGAATTTTTGAAGGCGCATTCTCTGGACGAAGCCTTGGAATGCCTTGATTCCCGCGAGGGTGTTAAGCTCATCGCAGGCGGAACGGACGTTTTAGTGGACATCAGGAAGGAAAACGCGCGTGCTAAGGGCTTCAAGTATTTGCTAGACGTAAGCGGATTAAGGGAATTGAAGTTCATCGAAGAAAGATGTGACTGCGTAGCGATAGGAGCTTTGTCTACTCATACGATGCTCGTGGAGTCTCCCGTGATTAACAAGTACTTCCCCTTACTTGCCTCCGCTGCCAAGACCATAGGTTCGACCCAGATAAGAAATAGGGGTACGGTCGGAGGAAACGTAAACAACGCTTCGCCTGCCGCCGACCTGCTTCCTCCCCTCATTGCTCTTGGGGCACATGTGAAGTTGCTTTCCCTGAAGGGCGAAAGAAATCTTCCACTTGACGAGTTTTTAGCCGGTCCCTACAGGACGAACCGTCAAAGCGGCGAAATGATGACAGAGGTGTGTGTGCCTTTCCTTGGCGAGGGTTACTTTACTGATTTTCAAAAGATAGGCAGAAGAAAAGCAATGAATATAGCCAGGCTCAATCTGGCAGTCGTCTTAAAGATAGACGGCGAGACCGTCTTCGATCCGAGGATAGTGCCAGGTGCTGCCACGGCATACCCGATTCGCTTTAGCAAGACTGAAGGAACCATTGCCGGCAAAAGGGTAAGCGAGATCGACCCTGCCAAGATAGGCGAAACGGCAAGTGAGGAAATGATATCTGCAACGGGCATCCGCTGGTCCACGCCTTATAAGCGCATAGCCCTGGCAAGTCTGGTGAAAAAGGCCTTGGAAACGATTTTTGCGGAGGCGAAGGCCAATGAATAATATCAAAGTTACCATCACTGTAAATGGAACAAGGCATTGTCTAAAAGTCGGACCAAAGGAGAGGCTGCTTGATACCCTGCGAGAACGCCTTCACCTTACCGGCACGAAGGAAGGCTGCGGCGTTGGAGAGTGTGGTGCCTGCACAGTAATACTTGACGGCGAGGCCGTGCATTCCTGTATGGTTCTGACGGCCCAGATAGACGGAAGTGAGGTCTTGACCGTCGAAGGCCTGGAGGTCGACGGACGCCTTCACCCGCTGCAGGAGGCGTTTATCAAGCATCATGCCGTGCAGTGCGGCTTTTGCACGCCCGGCATGCTCATGTCCGCTAAGGCCTTGCTTGACAAAAATCCGAACCCCACCAGGGAGGAGATAAAGACCGCCATAGAGGGGAATTTGTGCCGCTGCACCGTATATGAGCAGATCATCGAGGCAATAGAAAGTGCGGCAAAAAGTTTAAAGGCTAACTAGTCCTTTACAGGGTGCGAGCCCTAAACATGCCTGAAGCTGGTTTTAAGGCTCGTACCCGATGGTCGATCAAAGTTGGGGGGTTTATCTTTGCCGGGTCTCGTTGATTTTTATGAAGATTTGAATGCGATTTTGGGTAAAACTAAAAAGGAGGCTGTTTTATGTCCAATGACAGAGCAAACGATTACGAGCTGACAGCTGTTCCGTTTGACCAGCGAAAGAATTTTCTTGGCGTTACGATGGTATGGACGGGATTCGTGTTTGTAATTGCCAGCATGGTGGCAGGGGGCGGTTTGGCGGCCGGACTGACGTTTAAGGAGATCGTTTTGGTTACCATACTCGGCAATTGTTTTTTGACGGTGGTTGCTTCCCTGATATCTGTAATATCCTGCAAGACCGGGTTGACTTTTGCCCTCATAACTAGATACAGCTTCGGTATAAAAGGTTCCAGAATAGCGTCGTTTTTTGTGCCTATCGTTAACATAGGCTGGTATACAATCCAGTCAGCGTTGTACGGGCATTTAATAGCACAGCTATTGCATCTAGGACCTATAGGAGAAGGTATTGCCATGATCGCCAGCGCCATCTTCATGGGTGTATTTGCCTTGATAGGGATAGATGCCCTCACTGTATTGGGGTATGTGGCCATTCCCAATATAATATTTCTTTCCATTGCGACTACGATGAAATCCGTACAGCTTTACGGCGGTTGGAGCAGCATATCTCAGTATATACCCGCTTCTCCCACGACGTTGGGCTACGCGTTTTCCATCGTGGTAGGGACATGGGTCTTTTCAGCTTCAACTTGTATTGCCGATATCATGAGGTATGCCAAAAACACAAGGGAGGCCGTTTTGAGCGCTGGATGCGGATTGGTCGGGGGGAACAGCTTATTAATCATATGCGGTGCGATTACCAGCATAGCGATGGGTGACAGCGACCTTACGAAGGTGTTGCTTGATATGGGGCTGGTAATACCTAGCATAATATTGATGAGTACCAATATCTGGACCACCAATGCAGCGAACGTCTATTCTACCAGCTTAAACCTTGCTAATGCACTAAATAAGGGCAAAAGAGGAATTTTGGCGGTGGTGTTGATCGTCTCGGCTTTGCTGACACTAACCAAACCCTATAATATAGGCATATTTTTCGTGTTCTTAAATACGCTCGGGAACATAGTTCCGCCTCTTCCTGGGATCATTTTCGCTGATTATTATGTTTTAAAACATAGATATTATGATACATCAAGATTAGGTTACGATAATTGGAACTATATTGCCTGGCTTTCTTGGGTTGTATCTGTATTGTTAGTATTTGTCGTTAAAGTTGGATTTCCACCTGTAAATGGTATATTATTCGGATTTTTTACGTACTTGTTATTGTCTCTTTTGTTAAAAAGAAAGCATACTGATATACAAAGTAGGTGATTTCTTTGACTGATGCGAAGAAGATAAGGCAAGGTAGATTATTTGCAATTGTAGGTATTTTTGTAATGGCTATAGGATCTTTTATGGCATGTTTATGTAATTCTAGCAGTGGTACCAATATAGGAAATATATTGTTAATTTTAAGTTTAGCCCTAACAACATACGGTTTTACATATTGGCGACCTTAAAGCTTTATGGATTGTTAATTTTTAATTAAATTTTGGGTGGTGGAAATTAGTGAGAGGCCAATTTGATACACTTGATCATATTAAATTCTTGCGTTTGGCAATTGAAATCTCCAGCAAGGCCAGGAAGTCAGGTAACACACCCTTCGGAGCCGTGCTTGTAGGTCCTACGGGTGATGTGTTGCTTGAACAGGGAAACGTAGAAATTACCGAGAAAAGATGTACAGGGCATGCTGAATTGGTCCTGGTCGAAAGAGCGTCGCGAATTTACGACAAGGAATTCCTATGGCAGTGTACGCTTTACACCTCAGTGGAGCCATGTGCCATGTGCACGGGAGCGATCTATTGGTCTAATGTCGGAACCATAGTCTACGCTTTATCCGAAAGGCAACTGTTGGCTCTCACGAGGGACCATCCGCAAAATCCGACGCTTGACCTCCCGTGTAGGGAAGTGATA
>Ga0134100_1001545_pt1 | contig 21115 bp, 18 predicted proteins | sample 11_taG_2_FD_94444 | JGI IMG/M metagenome (GOLD analysis project Ga0134100, IMG submission 94444) | Switchgrass degrading microbial communities from high solid loading bioreactors in New Hampshire, USA - 11_42_5_180_A3 metaG | ecosystem: Engineered > Bioreactor > Semi-continuous > Anaerobic >...
CCCCCGAGGCGAGCCGGGACCGCCTCACCCCCCTCCCACCCCCCCGGATGAAGGCCCGGACGCCTCTGACCCGCTCGTTACGGTAACAAAATGAGCCACGACCCCTTGGGGGCGTGGCTCAAATCGTTACCGTTGCGGTTGTGCGACGGGTCGGACGCTCCCGTCCACCGGGTGAGATCCCGCCCACCCCGGCGTTGCTCCACGTGGCTCCTCTACTGCTCCCGCTTCTTCGCTTCCTTATACAGGCAGAGGTCCTGCACCACGGCCAGACCCATGGCTTCGGCCTCGGCCGCGGCCTGCTCGTTCACGACGCCCTCCTGCATCCACACCACCTTCGGCTTCGTGGTCATCCGTCCGACCTCCCGAACCACGTCCACAGCGTACTGCGGCGCGCGGAAGACCTGCACCACGTCCACCGGAAAGGGAATCTCGGTGAGGGAGCTGTAGACCTTCTCCCCCAGAACCTCGCCGCCCTTGGGGTTCACCGGCACGATCCGGTAGCCCCGCCGCTGCATCTCGACGCTCACCCGGTAGCTCGGGCGCTCCGGGTTGTCCGACAGCCCCACCACCGCCAGCACCCGCGGCTGGCTCACCACCCACTCGATCGTCTGCGGGTCGTTGATGGTCATCCCGCACCCCACACTCCTTTCAGACGTAGACCTCTACGGTTCAGACGGGCCCTCCCGCCCTGCCGAGACGGCTCCGCTCTCACCGGCCGGACTATCCGGCCCCACCACGTGGTCGCCGGGCCCGTGTCACCCGGCCGCCTGCGCCAGCGCCTGCTCGAGGTCCGCGATCAGATCCGGCAGCGCCTCGAACCCGACCGATACCCGAATCAGGTCGTCGCCCACGCCGGCGGCCTCCCGCTGTTCCGGGGTCAGCTGGCTGTGGGTGGTGGATGCCGGGTGGATTACCAGTGACCGGGCGTCGCCCACGTTGGCCACGTGGGAGAAGAGCCGCAGGGCGTCGATGAACCGGGCCCCCGCTTCCAGGCCCCCTTTCAGGCCGAAGACCAGCATGCCCCCATAGCCGCCCTTCAGATAGCGCTGCGCCAGGGCATGGTCGGGGTGGCTCGGCAGGCCCGGGTACCGCACCCACGCCACCGCCGGGTGCTCGGCCAAATACTGGGCGATGGCCATGGCGTTCTCGCTGACCGCCCGCATCCGCAGGGCGAGGGTCTCGATCCCCAGCAGGAGCAGGAACGAGTTGAAGGGCGACTGGCAGCCGCCCAGGTCGCGCAACATCTGTGCCCGCACCTTGGTGATGAAGCCGGCGTTGCCGAAATCCACCGCGTAGCGTACCCCGTGGTAGGAAGGGTCCGGCTCCGTGAAGCCCGGGAAGCGGGGGGAGTTCCAGTCGAACTTGCCCGAGTCGACCACCACCCCGCCCATCGCCGCCCCGTGCCCGCCCAGCCACTTGGTGGCCGAGTGGATCACCAGGTCGGCCCCGTGCTCGAAGGGGCGGCAGAGGACGGGCGTGGCAAAGGTATTGTCGATCACCAGGGGGATACCGTGCTCGTGGGCGATGGCCGCCACGCCGGCGATGTCGAACACGTCGAGTCGCGGGTTGCCGATGACCTCGCCGAAGATGAGCCGCGTCCGGGGCGTGATGGCCCGGCGGAACCCGTCCAGGTCGCCGGCGTCGACGAAGCGGGCGGTGATGCCCCACTTCGGCAGGGTGGCAGCGAACAGGTTGTAGGTGCCGCCGTAAAGGCTGGACGAGGTGACGATCTCGTCCCCGGCGTTGCAGATCGCCATTACCGTGGCGACCAGGGCGGCGTGTCCTGACGCGAAGGCCACCGCTCCCACCCCGCCCTCCAGCGCGGCGACCCGCGCCTCGAAGGCGGCGGTGGTCGGGTTGTTGATGCGGGTGTAGATGTTGCCCTCCGCCTCGAGGGAGAAGAGCTGGCGGGCGTGCTCGGTGGACGCGAAGACGTAGGCGGCGGTCTGGTAGATGGGCACCGCCTGCGCCCCGGTGACCGGATCGCTCCGGTAGCCGCCGTGGATGGCGAGGGTCTCGGGCAGATAGCCGGTCTGGCGGCCGCCTTGGGCTGCCTGGTCGCCGTCCGCCTCCGGCGTCTCGGGCCGGCAGTCGTTCCGATGGCCGTCGTGCGCCCCCGGCGTCTCGGATCGGTGGCGGCGGACCTCACGTCCGGCAGCGTCGCGGTCAGGCATCGGTCTCATCCCCCATCTGCGTCAGGATCTGTGTCGGCAGGGTCGGACGGGCACCCACCCGGGTGACCACCTCGGCCCCCAGACGGTTGGCCCGCAGGGCAGCCCGGTACGGGTCCAGACCGCGCCGCAGCCCGTGGATCAGGGCGGCGCCCCAGGCGTCGCCGGACCCCGTGCCGTCCACCGCCGGACCCGACGGCCTCACCGGGGGCACGTGGATGAGCCGGTCGCCCTCGGCCAGGAGCGCCCCTTCGGGGCCCAGCTTCACCGCCACCAGGTCCGCCCGGCGGGCGAGGCGGCGTGCGGCCTCCTCGACGTCGGCGCAGCCGGTGAGCGCCCGGGCCTCGTCCCGGTTCGGCATCAGCACCCGAATGCCGGGGGGCAACTCCAGCCCGTGCCGACGGATGAACCCGGCCGAGGACGGATCAAACGAGATCGGCACCCCCGCCTCCCGGGCCACGGCCACGGCCCGTTCCAGTGTGCGGCGGGTGGCCTCCCAGAAGTAGGCGTAGCCGGTGAGGTGGAGCCAGCCGGCGGTGCAGAGGCGCTCCTCGGGGAGGTCCTCCGGCTCCAGGAAGTGGCTGGCGCCGCGGGGGACCAGCATGTGCCGCTGCACGCCATCGCTGAACAGCACCAGCACGGCGGTGGGGTAAGTGGGATCCACCGCCGCGTGCACCTCGACGCCCTCCTCCCGCAGGTCCGCCACCAGCGCCCGGCCCAGAAGGTCGTCACCCACGCGGGTGACGAAGCAGGCCGGGTCCCCCAGGCGCCGGGTCCAGACGGCGAAGTTGGCCGCCGACCCGCCGGGGGTCGCCCGTACCTCTCCAGGGGTGTCGGTGTCGGGCTCCAGGCGTCCAGTTGCGGTGGCGACCACGTCCAGGACCAGGTCGCCGAAGACAAACAGGTGCTGCATCCCCCGCCCTCCTCAGGTAGAAACAGTGATCGCCGCTGGGTAGAGTTCCCCAACGGCGACCGCAATTCCTGTGCAGAGATCCCCGGGCCCTGTCCGGCTGGTCAGGCAGACCCGGGACGGGTCATTCCGCTCCCGACAAGCCGCTGCGGGCGCGGTCGAAGCCGGCTCCTCGGCCCCAGAGTGACCCTTCCCGACACGGACGACCCGGACTCGCCTGCGCCCGATCAAGCCTTCCCGGCGCAGCCGAAGAGCCGCATCTTCGCCTTGATGTGCTCTTTCAGCACCTCCCGGGCCGGGGCGAAGATCTTGCGGGGGTCGATCTCGTGCGGCTTTGCGGCCAGCTGCTGGCGGATCTCACCCAGGAAGGCCTGCCGCAGCTCGGTGTCGATGTTGACCTTGCGGATGCCGAGGGCGATGCCCTGCCGCACGTCGTCCTCAGGCACACCCGAGCCACCGTGCATCACGAGGTAGGCCCCGGTCTTTTCGTGGACCGCGGCGATCCGGTCAAGGGCCAGCTTGGGCGGCAGCTTGTACGGACCATGTGCGGTGCCGAAGGACATCGCCAGGGCGTCCACGCCGGTGGCCTCGAAGAACTCGATGGCGTCGGGAACGGGCGTGAGCATGGCCTCGCGCTCGTCGACGGAGATCTCATCCTCCACACCGCCGATCTTGCCGATCTCGCCCTCCACGGAGACACCCACCGCGTGGGCAATCTTCACGATCTCCTTGGTGCGGGCGATGTTCTCCGCCTTCTCGTACTGCGAGCCGTCGAACATCACGGAGGTGAAACCCGCCCGGATGCAGGCCACCACGGTGTTGAAGTCCGTGCCGTGGTCGAGGTGGAGACAGATGGGCACAGTCGCCCTGGCCGCAGCGGCCTTCACCATGGCGACGATGTAATCCAGGCCGGCGTACTTGATGGCCCCCTGGCTGGCCTGCAGGATCACCGGGGAGCGACACTCCTCGGCGGCCGCCACGATGGCCTGCACGATCTCCATGTTGTTGCAGTTGAACGCCCCCACCGCGTACTTCCCTTGCTCTGCCGCATCCAGAAGCGTTCTCAGCGGGACGAGTGACATCGGCCTTGCCTCCCCTGCGCGCCCGCGGGCGCCGTTTTTCTAGGGGAGAGTTATGCCAGCCAGCGGATGGGCTCCTACCGGGGCGGGTATCGATGTTTTGGATGGATGCGATAGAAGGCGTCGATCCTGGCGGCGGGCCGCCGCGCCCGGGCCGATGCTGCCCGAGTCCATCTAAGGCGACCCGGCATCCGTGAGATCTGCGTGCCGTTCGGCCAGGAAGTCCCGCAAACCGAGGCTCAGTTTCTTGTGGGCAGCGACCAGCGCCTGTGGATCGGCGCCCTGATCCCGGTTCACGCCGAACGTCTGAATCAGCACGACGGCGTGGCCATAGGAGAACACTTCTATAAAGTTCTCCGGCGGTCGAACCTGAACGGCAGCCCCGGTGGAAATCTGCGCCTCCTGCTCCGGCACAGACATGAACCCGATCACGTCAGGCTCCAGGGGCGTGGGGATGAACATGATCTCAACGGCGGACACGATCTGCGTCGACTGCTCCATGTACAGGTACTCGTGTTGCGTCGGTTTGGAGTCGTCCTCGAACAGGACGGTCTTCGCGCGCTTGCCCCATGCCATCTCGGCGTCGAAGCCGTAGTAGACAGCGTTTTCCGGATGATAGTTCAGGATCTCAAACCCGGGCGGCTGGAAGGAGACCGGAAGATCCCTGGCCAACTCTGCGAACGCCGCATACCGCGCGAGCACCTGGACCGATGGGTCTGTGGGGGGGGCGGAGGTTTCGGTGCGCTGGTTTTCGGCAGCGCTGCGGGAACAGGCTGTCAGCAAGAGGCACAGCATCGTGATGAGCCAATAGGGCCGAACACGCCGCATCCATCATCCCCCTGGCAGATTCCAAGATCCGGCTTGATGATCTATTCTGTCCTTCTGGAACCATCGTCTTGGCCAATGCTGGCTTTCCACGGTTAGGCAACACGACATGGGTTGGATCGAGGCCGTTCTCCTCGCATCCAACCCATGTGGATACACCTCAGCTGTTCGCGATGACGTGCTTGTAGGTATAAGCCCCGGCCGAAGGTGGATCCCCGTGGGTGTCTCTGTACTCATACCCGACAAAGTTGCCGGTATAGACATGGTAGACCTCGTATTTTGTGGCCCCCTCAACAAATCCGTGGCCAAGGTCGCAATATGTGTAGCCCACCTTGTAGGGGGGAATCGTCCACTCATCCTCAATTTCATCGCTTCGGATCCAACTCCAAGTGCCGGAGCCGGAGATGTTCATCTGACCTTGCAGCTTCATGGACGCGAGTTGAACCAACGGAGTCTTGATATCGCCTTCTGTCCCGAGGACAATCTCGCCCCCGATGGACACGGTTGTACTCCCGCTCGTGGCCTGTTTGTACGTGAGCTTGGAGGGCTCGCTGCTCAGGCGGTTATCCACCCGCACCACGCCGCGAAGCGTGTGCTCCCAATCCCCTGATGCCCGTGATCCAGTGAACCCGGCAAAGCAATACAAGAACGAGCCGCTGCCCTTGCAGGTTCGCTGAGTTGTCACGGGTTCCGCGTGGAGGCGGGGCTGATCCTGGCCCTGCACACGGCGCACGCCTACAATCTGCGCATCCTTGAGCGACCGAATGTCAGGTGCGTTGGAAGGATCAAACTTCAAGCAGGTCTATAACCCGGGCAAGTCCTATTATGCAAATATCTCCTCTGTAATGCTAGATCAAAAAGCAAAATTATTTTCTATTATATGTCACCGTTCCAACGCCTGGTTGGGTGTCGCTCCTGCGCGTGATATGACGCCCCGCAGGTATGCGCCTCTTGAGAAAGCACTGCTGATTCAAAATTGGTCTACCCCACCATCAATGCAAGGAGCGCACCCTCCCGGTGCGCTCCTTGTTTACGTTTTCACCAACACCGTTCACGGCTTCGCCAGCACCGCCTCCGTGTTGGCGCCGCCCGGCGGCACGATGGGGAAGACGTTCTCCTCCTCCTCCACCTTCACTTCCAGCAGCGCCGCGCCGTCGTGCGCCCGGAGCGCCGCCATGGCGTCCGCGAGCTCGCCGAGCCGGGTCACCCGCATCCCCCGGATGCCGTAGGCCTCGGCCAGCTTGACGAAGTCCGGCATGCCCCGGCGCAGGTCCACCTCCTTGTAGCGGCCCTCGTAGAACATCTCCTGCCACTGCCGCACCATGCCCAGGTAGCCGTTGTTCAGCAGCACGATCTTCACCGGCAGGTTCTCCTGCACCACCGTGGCCAGCTCCTGGATGCACATCTGGATCGAGCCGTCGCCGGTGACCAGCACCACGTCCCGGTCCGGGCGGCCGATGGCGGCGCCCACCGCCGCCGGCAGGCCGAAACCCATCGTGCCCAGGCCGCTGGAGGAGAGCCACGTGCGCGGCTCCGTGCGGGTGCAGTAGTGAGCGGCCCACATCTGGTGCTGGCCCACGTCGGTGCAGATGATGGCCTTCGACCCGAAGGTCGCCTGCACGGCCTGGACCACCTGCTGCGGCTTCGGCACCCCGTTGGGATCGGTGGGGACCTCCTCGCCGCGCCGCACGCCCCAGAGGGGGTGCTGGTCGTGCCAGGCCTGCACCTGCGCCCGCCACTCGGGCAGCTTCTGCGACCAGTCGCCCAGAGCCTCGTTCAGCTGCGCCAGGACCAGGCCGCAGTCGCCCACCAGCTCGATGTGCGACGGCAGGTTCTTCGACATCTCCGCCGGGTCGATGTCGATATGGATCACCCGTGCCTTCGGGGCGAAGCGGGCCGCCAGGCCCGTCACCCGGTCGTCGAAGCGCATGCCGCAGGCGAGGAGCAAGTCGGCGTTGGCCACCGCCCGGTTGGCGGCGAAGGTGCCGTGCATGCCCACCAGACCCAGGCACTGCGGGTGGTCCATCGGGAAGCCGCCCAGGCCCATCAGGGTCTCCACCACCGGGGCGTCCATCCGTTCGGCCAACGTCCGGAAGGGCCCCGCCGCGTCCGGCGACGAGACCACGCCGCCGCCGCAGATCAGCACCGGCCGCCTCGCCGTGCGGATCGCCTCGGCCGCCTCCGCCACGGCCTCCGGCGCCGCCTCCCGCGGCACCCGGTAGCCCGGCAGGTGGATGGGCGGCGGGTAGTGGTAGTGGATCTTCGTATTGGTCACGTCCTTCGGGATGTCGATCAGCACCGGCCCCGGTCGGCCCGTGCTGGCGATGTGGAAGGCCTCGCGCACCACCCGCAGGAGCTGGTCGGGGTCAGTGACGAGGTAGTTGTGCTTGGTCACAGGCATCGTGATCCCGGTCACGTCGGCCTCCTGGAAGGCGTCACGCCCGATCAGCGAGCGCGGCACCTGGCCGGTGATGGCCACAATAGGCGTCGAGTCCATCATAGCGTCGCAGAGGCCGGTCACCAGGTTGGTGGCGCCGGGGCCGGAGGTGGCCAGCACCACGCCCACCCGGCCCGTGGCCCGGGCATAGCCCTCTGCTGCGTGGATGGCGCCCTGCTCGTGCCGGGTCAGCACGTGGCGGATGGGGCTGTCATAGAGGGCGTCATAGATGTAGAGACTCGCCCCGCCGGGGTAGCCGTAGATGACCTCGACGCCCTCCGCCTCCAACGCCTTGACCAGGGCGACAGCCGCCTGCATCTCCATCTCACGTCCTCCTTCCGGTCCGGGACCGCCCCCGGATGCTCTGCCCTTGCTCTCCGGGACCCGAATCACCCCCGGAATTCCGCCGCTGTCGTTCGCCGGGTCGTGGTCGCAGGCCACCCCGGAACCTGTCACTCACGTTCACTCGAGCGGAGTCGGCGCCCGCACCCCGGGGCTGGCGCCCCAGCCCCCGAAGCACGTAACGCCGCCCACGCCCGGGGGCGGCGCTCGCCCCGCAATCCACCCGTCACTCCGGGATCCGCAGCACCGCCCCGGTGTTGGCCGACGTCACCATGGCGGCGTAACGCCCCAGCCAGCCGTGGCGCACCTTCGGGGCGGGCCGCTTCCACGCCGCCCGGCGCCGCTCCAGCTCCGCCGGATCCACCTCCAGCGTCAGCCGCCGGGCCGGGATGTCGATGGTGATTATGTCGCCGTCCTGTACCAGGGCGATCGGGCCGCCCTCCGCCGCCTCGGGCGAGATGTGGCCGAGGCAGATGCCCCGGGTGCCGCCCGAGAAGCGCCCGTCGGTGATGAGGGCCACCTCCTTGCCGAGGCCCATCCCCACGATGGCCGAGGTCGGCGCCAGCATCTCCGGCATGCCGGGCCCGCCCTTCGGCCCCTCGTACCGGATCACCACCACGTGGCCCGGCTGCACCTTGCCGCCGAAGATCCCGGCCAGCGCCTCGTCCTGCGAGTCGAAGCAGATCGCCCGGCCGGTGAAGGTCCGGATGGAGGGGTCCACCGCCCCCACCTTCAGCGCCGCGCCGTCGGGCGCCAGGTTGCCGAAGAGGATCGCCAGGCCGCCGGTCTCGCCGTAGGGCCGCTCCACCGGCCGGATGACCTCCGGATTCCGGTTCTCCGCCTCGGCCCACAGGTCGCCGATGGTCTTCCCCGCCACCGTGGGGCAGTCGGGGTGGAGCGTGCCCTCCTTGCGGGCGAGCTCCTTCAGGATCGCCATCACGCCGCCGGCGGCGTGCACGTCCTCGATGTGGACCTCCTGCGTGGCCGGGGAGACCTTGCAGAGGTAGGGCACCCGAGCCGAAAGCTCGTTGATGCGGGCGAGCGGGTAATCCACCCCTGCCTCGCTGGCGATGGCGAGGGTGTGCAGCACCGTGTTGGTGGAGCCGCCCATGGCGATGTCCAGGGCGAAGGCGTTGTCGATGGCCTCCACCGTCACGAGGTCCCGGGGCTTCGGGCCGCCGGCGATCGCCATCTCCACGATGCGCCGGGCCGACGCCCGGGCCAGCGCCTCCCGCTCGGCCGACTTCGCCAGGGCGGTGCCGTTGCCCGGCAGGGCCAGCCCCAGCGCCTCGCAGAGGCAGTTCATCGAGTTGGCGGTGAACATGCCGGAGCAGGAGCCGCAGCCCGGGCAGGAGAGGTCCTCCAGCTCCTTCAGCTCCGCGTCCGTGATCATGCCTCGGCTGTGGGCCCCCACGCCCTCGAAGATGGTGATCAGGTCCGACTTCCGCCCATCCTTCAGCCGGCCGGCGGCCATGGGCCCGCCCGAGACGAAGATCGTGGGGATGTTCACCCGCACGGCGGCCATCAGCATCCCCGGGGTGATCTTGTCGCAGTTGGGGATGCAAATCATGGCGTCCAGCTGGTGCGCCTCGATGACCGTCTCCACCGCGTCGGCGATCAGTTCCCGGCTGGGGAGGCTGTAGCGCATGCCGATGTGGCCCATCGCGATGCCGTCGTCCACGCCGATCGTGTTGAAGACGAACGGCACACCGCCGGCCTCCCCCACGGCCGCCTTCACCAGGTCGCCGAACTCCTTCAGGTGAACGTGGCCCGGCACGATGTCGATGTAGCTGTTGGCGATGCCGATGAACGGCTTGTTCATGTCGGCGTCGGTCACGCCGGTGGCCTTCAGCAGGGCCCGGTGCGGCGCCCGGTCGTGGCCTTTCTTGATCGTATCGCTGCGCATCGTTTGCCCCTCCATGTTCTTTCTCCGTTCCGGCCCCTCTGTGTGTGGCTCTGTCTCTGGCGTGGGGGGTAGCCGGGCCGTGCGCAGTGTGGGCGGGCCCACGATAGGGATGCCCGGATCGGTGAACCCCGGGAGGGATATCCTGAGCGGGTGGGCCGCCTGCAGGTCTGTCCTGCGTCGGCTGTGTCTCCCGTGGGCGCACCTTCCGGTGGGTGTGCCTTGCTTCGGATGTGCCCCCAGCAGGTGCGCCTTCCATGGGTCTACCCAGTGCGAGGGTGCCGTGACGGCACCTTACTCCGGATAGATCGGCGTCCCCTCGACCTGGGTGCGCCGGCGGAACTCCGCGATCAGCCGCTGCGTCACCTCGCCGGGCTGGCCGGTGCCGATCTTCCGGGCGTCGCACTCCACCACGGGCACGATCTCCGCCGCCGTGCCGGTAAGGAAGCACTCGTCGGCGGTGTAGACGTCGAAGAGGGTGAACGTTCCCTCCTCCACCGTGTAGCCCAGGTCCCGGGCGTACTCCATCACCGCGTTCCGGGTGATGCCCGGGAGGATCCCCAGGTGCACCGCCGGCGTGATCAGCCGGCCCTTCTTCACGATGAAGATGTTGTCACCGGTGCCCTCGCAGACGTAGCCTTCCTTGTTCAGCATCACCACCTCGGGGTAGCCCTGCGTGGCGGCGCTGATCTTGGCCATGATGCTGGTGAGGTAGTTCAGGGTCTTCATCTGCGGCTGGAGGGTGTCCGGCGGGTTGCGCCGGGTGGAGACCGAGATCACCCGCATCCCCTGGGTGTAGACCTCCTCCGGGTAGAGGGTGATCCCGTCCGCGATACAGACTACCGTCGGCCGGGGGCACTTGCGGGGGTCGAGCCCCAGGTCGCCCTTCCCCCGGGAGACCACCAGGCGGATGTAGGCGTCCCGCAGGTTCGACCGGCGGAGCGTCTCCAGGACCACCTCCTCCATCTCTTTCCACGTGAGCGGGATCTCCAGCCAGATCGCCTTCGCCGAGTCGTAGAGCCGGTCCAGGTGCTCCGTCAGCCGGAAGACCCGGCCGCCGTAGGCCCGGATGCCCTCGAATACGCCGTCGCCATACAGGAAGCCGTGGTCGAAGACGGAGACCTTGGCTTCGTCCTTCGGGTACCACGCTCCGTCCACGTAAACCTGAATCGACACCGCCGTCCCCTCCTTGCCCCTAGTCTCCGTACGCTCGCATCTGCCAGCCCGGGGCCGGGTCGTCCGACACGGTGAGCGCAGCCCCGGAGAGGATCTTGTTCAGGGCGTTGATGTAAGCCCGGGCGGAGGCCTCGATCACGTCCGTCGACGTGCCCCGGCCCGACGCCACCCGGTCGCCCGACCGCACCCGCACCGTCACCTCCCCCAGGGCGTCCTGCCCCTCGGTCACGGCGTTGAGCCGGTAGTCCAGCAGGCTCCCCTCGAAGCGCGCCGCCCGGTCGATGGCGTGGTAGAGGGCGCTCACGGGCCCGTCACCCGACGCCGCCTCCTGGTGCACCACGCCGTCCCGCTCCAGCCTCACCGTCGCCGTGGGCATCGTCTCGTTGCCCGCCACCACCTGGAACGAGAGCAGACGGCAGACCTCCTCCACCGTGCTCCGGGCCTGCTCGTCGCCAATGATGGCCACGAGGTCCTGGTCGGTGACCGCCTTCTTCCGGTCGGCCACCTCCTTGAACCGCTGGAAGGCCGAGTCGATCTCGGCGTCGGTGAGGTGGTAGCCCAGGTGTTCCAGGCGGGCCCGGAAGGCGGCCCGGCCCGAGTGCTTGCCCAGCACCAGGGCGGACGCCGGCACGCCCACGTCCTCGGGCTTCATGATCTCATAGGTGTCGCGGTGCTTCAGCATGCCATCCTGGTGGATGCCGGACTCGTGGGCGAAGGCGTTGGCCCCCACGATCGCCTTGTTGGGCTGGACGGACACGCCCGTGACGCTCTGCAGCAGACGGGAGGTGCGGTAGATCTCGCGGGTGTTGATGCCGGTCTCCACGCCCCACTGGTCCCGCCGGACCTTCAGCGCCATCACGATCTCCTCCAGCGAGGCGTTGCCGGCCCGCTCGCCGATGCCGTTCACCGTGCACTCCACCTGGGTGGCGCCGGCCTCGATGGCGGCCAGGGTGTTGGCCACCGCCAGGCCCAGGTCGTCGTGGCAGTGGACGGAGAACTGCACGCCCTCGGGGGCGTCCACGTGCTCGATCAGGAAGCGGATGAGGTCGTAGTACTCCTTCGGGGTGGTGTAGCCCACCGTGTCCGGCACGTTGAGCACTGTCGCGCCGGCCCGGGCGGCCACGGTGAAGATCTGCACCAGGAAGTTCCAGTCGGAGCGGGTGGCGTCCTCGGCCGAGAACTCCACCTCCGGCCCCAGCGACCGGGCCAGGGCCACGGCGTCCCGGGCGGCCTTCACCACCTCCTCCGGCTTCTTGCGCAGCTTGTGCTCCATATGGATCGGCGAGGTGGCGATAAACGTATGGATGCGCGGTTTCTGCGCCCCCTTCACCGCCTCGTAGCAGCGGCGAATGTCCGCCTCGTTGGCCCGGGCCAGACCGGCGATGGTGGGCCCCGAAATGGTCTCGGCGATCCGGCGCACGGCCTCGAAGTCGCCGGGGGATGCGGCCGGGAACCCGGCCTCCATCACATCCACGCCCAGGCGGGCCAGCTGGCGGGCCACCTCCAGCTTGGCCTCCGCCGTCATGCCGAATCCGGGCGCCTGCTCACCATCCCGCAGGGTGGTGTCGAAGATCCGAATCCGCCGCGTCATCGCCGTCACCTTCCTCTCGCAAGGTTTTCAGGCGGCTTCGCCGCATCTGCTCACGTATGTGCTCGCTTTACTCGTTCCCCTGGGCGTTCACCGGCTTGGGCAGCCAGGGCATCATCGCCCGCAGCCGGGCCCCGACCTGCTCGATCGGGTGCTCCGCGTTCTGGCGCCGCAGGGCGTTGAACTGCGGCCGGCCCACCTGGTTCTCCACGATCCAGGTGCGGGCGAAGGAGCCGTTCTGGATCTCGGCCAGGATCTGCTTCATCCGCTCCTTCACCTCGGGGCCGATCACCCGGGGGCCGCTCACATAGTCGCCGAACTCGGCGGTGTCGCTGATGGAGTAACGCATGGCGGCCATGCCGCCCTCGTACATGAGGTCCACGATCAGCTTCAGCTCGTGCAGGCACTCGAAGTAAGCGATTTCGGGCGCATAGCCCGCCTCGGTGAGCACCTCGAAACCGTACTTCACCAGCTGGGTCATGCCGCCGCAGAGCACGGCCTGCTCGCCGAAGAGGTCGGACTCGCACTCTTCCTTGAAGGTGGTCTCGATCACCCCGGCCCGGGTGCCGCCGATGCCCTTCGCCCAGGCGAGCGCGATCTCCTTACAGCGGCCGGTGGCGTCCTGGTGCACCGCCAGCAGGCAGGGGACGCCCCGTCCTTCAAGATACTGCCGCCGGACCAGGTGGCCGGGCCCCTTGGGGGCGATCATGAAGACGTCCACGTCGGGGGGCGGCTGCACCTGGCCGAAGTGGATCGAAAAGCCGTGGCCGAAGCCGAGGGCCTTCCCGGGCCTGAGGTGCGGCCTGATCTCCCGCTCGTAGACCTCGCCCTGCTTCTCGTCGTTGATGAGGATCATGATCACGTCGGCCATCTCGGCCGCCACCGCCACCGGGGCGACGTTCAGGCCCGCCTGCTGCGCCCGCTCCCAGGAGGGACGGCCCTCCCGCAGGCCCACGGTCACGTCGAGCCCCGAATCCTTCAGGTTGAGTGCGTGGGCGTGGCCCTGGCTGCCGAAGCCGATGACCGCGATCTTCTTCCCCTGCAGGGCGCCCAGATTCGCATCAGAATCGTAGTACAGCCGCGTCATCGTACCGCTCCTCCCTCGTGAGCCTCACCGACTGTGCGCCGCGCGCCAGGGCGATGATGCCCGTGCGGGCCACTTCCTGCACGCCGAACTCCTGCGCCAGGCTGATGAGGGCCTCCACCTTGTCGTGGGTGCCCGTCACCTCGAGGATGACCGCCTCATGGCCGACGTCCACCACGCTCGCCCGGAAGACCTGGGCCAGCTGGAGGATCTGGGGCCGCCGCACGGGGTCCGCGCTGACCTTGATGAGGGCCAGTTCGCGGGCCACGCTGCTCTCGGCGTCCAGGTCGATCACCCGGATCACCTCGATCAGCTTGTCAAGCTGCTTGGAGACCTGGTTGAGGGTGGGCTCGTCGCCCTCCACCACCAGGGTCATCCGGGAGATGGCCGGGTCGTCTGTCACCCCGACTGCAAGGCTCTCGATGTTGAACCCGCGCCGCCGAATCAGCCCTGCCACCCGCGCCAGCACGCCCGGATGGTTCTCCACCAACACCGCCAGGATGCGCTTCACCCGACCTCACCTCCTGTCATCGCCTGTACGTCGGAGAAAAAGAAAGATCCCCATCGCCCGGGTTCCCGAGCGATAGGGACGACTTGGCCTCGTGGTACCACCCTACTTCGCCCCTCCCGGCGCGGGGGAGGAGCCTCGTCTGCATAACGGCCCGGAGGCCGGCACCCACCTACTGACCGCACACGCCGGCCTTGCGGCCCGGCGGCGCCGGCGTTCAGCGGGGCAGCTACGGGGTGAGATTCGAACCGGGCAGGTACGGCCTTCCCAGCGCCGGCCGCTCTCTGGAACCCGCGGATCGGTTCTACTAGCCCCGTCATCGCTTTTCGCCCTATTGCAAATGGTGCCAGTGGTGCCCATTGGCCCACTCGCTTTGCTTTGCTAACGCGTTGGGGTATTGATTGGGATTGTACCCAGGTGTCACGATCGTGTCAACCACCTCTTGAACACTTTTTCACATTTTCCAAGGGGCGTGCGGACGACCGGGGCCCCGGAGACGCCGGCCATTCGTGCGCGCACAGAAGAAGGAGGACGGGCACTCCCGTCCTCCCGTGTTTGCTCTGTTTCCGTGTTCTCTCTGCTTCCGCCTAGACGGCGTAGAGTTCCAGCGAGGTCTCGCTCTCCAGCGCCTGGTGGATCAGCCCGTCCTCATACAGTCGCACGAACTCGGGCACCAGCTCGGGGTCGAACTGGGTGCCGGCACAGCGCGTGATCTCGGCGATGGCCACGTCCATGGCCAGCGGCGACCGGTAGACCCGGGCGCTGGTCATGGCGTCAAACGCGTCAACGATGGCCAGAATCCGCCCCTCCAGCGGGGTCTCCGGACCGGTTAGGCCCTGGGGATATCCCTTGCCGTCCCACCGCTCGTGGTGGCAGAGCACGAAGGGAATCGCGGGTACGAGCGCCTCGATCCCCTGCAGGATCTGCGCGCCGATCCGCGGGTGCTGTTTCATCAGCGCGTACTCGTCGGGGCTCAGGCGACCCGGCTTGCGCAGAATGGCATCCGGAACGCCAATCTTGCCGATGTCGTGAAGCAGTGCGCCCATCCGCGCAATGGAGAGCCGCTCCCGCTCCCAGCCCAGACGGGCGCAGAAAGCGAGCGTGATGCGGCTCACGCGGTCGGTATGGCCCCGGGTATACGGGTCGCGCGCTTCGATCGAGTTGGCCAGCGCGCCCACCGTGGCCACCAGCAGCCGCTCCACCTCTACGGTGCGTTCCCGCACGAGCCGGTACTCCCGGTTCAGATCCTCGGCGTAGGTGATGAGCTGGGCCCGAAGGGCCTCCAGCTCGGCAGTGCTGCGCGCCAGTTGCGCCTTCACGTGGCCGAAGTCGTTCGCCAGGAGGAGGCTCTGCTCACGCCAGTAGCGGACCTCACGCTCCAACTCCACACGGGTCATGCACGCCACATCGTCTTTCATCGCTCAGTCCTCCACCGGACCGAGGAGCTGTTCGACCGCGCTGAGCAGGCGCAGGGGGCTGTACGGTTTGGACAGGTAGACGTCGGGCTCCCCCTCATCCCCGGTGGAACCCACGGGGGGCTCTTTCTCACTGAGCAGGATAACCGGCGTCGTTCCCGCCTTCGCACCTTGCTTGATGGCACGGCACACCTCGACACCGCTGATGCCAGGCATCGACTCGTCGAGGATGACGAGATCGGGCCTGTGCACCTCACGCAGTGCCAACGCCTGTACCCCCCCGGAGGCTTCAATGATCTGGTAGCGGGGGTCGTTCAGGGTGGCCCGGAGCAGGCTGCGGCGCGCATGGTTTGCGTCGGCGATGAGAATTTTCTTGGTCAAACGCCTTTCCTCCTTGAGGGAGTAACGCCACCAAGGATTGCTGTTCGCCGCGCAACGGACAAACTCCTCCTGAGCACTAGGAATAGGAGGAAGGCACCGCCCGCCGGAAAGAGCCCAGGACCTTGACGTAGTTCGCATACTGGGCCAGTTCGGCCAGGGCCTCGCGCACGGGCTCATCGTCCCGGTGGCCCTCGAAGTCGAGGTAGAACACGTACTCCCAGGGCTGGTTGTGCGCGGGACGGGACTCCAGCTTCAACAGGTTGATATTCCGCCGGGCCAGGGCCCCCAGCGCCTGGTAGAGCGACCCCGGCTGGTGGGCCAGAGCGAGGAAGAGCATGGTCTTCTGCGGCCCCTCCTCCCGCGGCGCCGGGTCGCGCTGCAGCTGCACGAACCGGGTGACGTTGTCGCGGATGGTCTGGATGGACTCTGCCAGAACCTCCAGCCCGTACCGCTCCGCGGCCCCCAGGCCGGCCACCGCCGCCACTCCGGTCAGGTTCTGCTCCCGGATCATCTTGGCCGAGCCGGCCGTGTCGTAAGTGGCCACCACCTCGACGCCCAACTCCCGCAGGAAACGGTCGCACTGGGCCAGGGCCTGGGGATGGGAGATGACCCGGCGGATGTCGGCGAGGGACTGCCCCGGCAGGGCCATCAGCGCATGGTTCACGGGGTGGAGGATCTCGCCGGCGACGTAGAGGTCATACCGCCGCAGCAGGTCGTAGACCTCGTTGATGGAGCCGGCCTGGGAATTCTCCACCGGGGCGAGGCCGTAGTCCACCTTGCCGCTGGCCACAGCCTCGAAAAGATCCTGGAAGGACTTACAGGGATAGGGCTCCACCGACGGGCCGAACCGGGCGCGCACGGCCTCGTCGCCGTAGGCCCCCAGTTCCCCCTGGAAGGCGACGACCGCCATCGTGCTCACTCCTGAACCATGTTTTCCGGTAATTCTACCACACGTCTGCAATCAGGGCGAGCAGGATGGCATGGGAAACAGGGCTGGAGATGATGGTCTGGCCGTCACTCCTGTGGGTGGGAACGGGGCGGTGCGCAACATCTCGTACTGGAGTGGCCTAGTGCGGGCGGGCGTCGGCGTGGGCGTCGCTCTGGGCAGGCCCTGACTTTGCTTCACGTTGGACGCAGCCCAGTCCGGCGCCGACGGTTCGGACGTGCGACCAGCGCCGTGCAGATCCCACAAGGTTTCGTTCTGAGCAAATGTCCTAAACGCACAAAATCCGCAACACTCTCGTATGATTAGACGGTAAATGGGGATCATAGTGATAAGAGAGCGATCAGTCCCATGTGAACCTGCCTCGGAAGAAATGGAGGAATTGAACCCAGTTTCACGTACTCCCATTATTGACATTATTTGGTGAACATGGGATAATTGCTTCTGCGGATGCGTTGGTCCGGCCCCCGGCCACTAGGTCAAGGCCGTGACACAGAGAAAGAGAAAGGCTGGTGAATGGGTTGAGACAGCAGGCCGATTCGGCCCCGGCAGATCGTTTCACCCCGGAGAACATCCTGCCCCTTCTTCAGACCATCGCCGACCTGGTGGAGAAGCGCTGTCAACGCTTCCTCAGCCGCAACTACGGCCTGACGATGCCACAGTACCAGTTGCTCCTGGCGGCGATGGCAGGTGAGGCCACGACCCTCGGCAGCCTGGCCGACGAGCTGAACTGCTCGCGGGGCAACCTCACCGGCGTCGCCGACCGCCTGGAGCGTGACGGCTGGCTGGTGCGGGAGCGCAGCACGGAGGACCGGCGGGTCGTGAACATCCGGCTCACGGAGAAGGGCATGCGGGTCTGGGAGATCAAGGGCGCACTGGCCAAGGAGATGGCCGACATCGCCAAGATCTGGTCGCCCGACGAGATGATCATCATGCTGCGGGCGCTGGAGCGGCTCTACTACGAACTCAAGGGCGAGGCGCCCAAGGCGGGCGAGGACCTGCCCAAGGCCGCCGGCGAGACCCCCCGGACCGAGGCGATTTAAGGAGGGACCACCTGGTGACGCGCCAGGTGGTCTCCGCGCGACCAGAGCCGGTCCGCACCGCCGCCCCCGGCTCCGTCTCGTGTTCCCCTAGCTCCACGGCCACAGCATCGCCAGCCAGCGCTCCAGCCGGGGGGCAAACGGCCCGGCCATCGCCAGCAGTTCGGTCCGGGTGATGCTCCGGGTGGCGATCAGGGTCCCGCCGTAGAGCACGGGGGCCACCACCAGGGCCATGGCCAGCGCCTCCACCCTTCCCGCCGTCCCCCAGAGGGCGGCCGTCATCCCGGCCAGGCCCATGCCCATCACCAGCGAGGCCACCATCGGGCCCGTCAGGATCCGGCCCCACGGCAGCGGCTCGTCCAGCAGCCGCTCCAACTCCCGCGCGTTCAGCCAGAAGGCGGTGAGGAACATCGCCACCGAGGCCAGGGCCACGCCGTTCACATCCAGGCCCCGGATCGGCGCCAGGAGGGCGTCGAGGGCGAGCTTCAGGCCCATGGCCAGCGTCAGGTTGCGCATCGGAACGCCCGTCTCACCCAGGGCCTGCAGCTGGGCGACGGTCATCCACGTGAGCGGCCCCAGCAGGGCCACCGGACCCAGGTGCCGGAGCGGGTCGGCCGCCAGCGGCTCACCGAAGAGCAGGGCGATGGGCGTCGCCAGGACCATCGCACCGATGGCCACCGGCAGGCAGATCAGGCTCGCCGTGCGCAGCCCGATCAGCACCCGCTGCTGCACGCCGGGCCTGTCGCCGCGGGCCTGGGCGGCCGTGAGCGTGGGCACGATGGCGTTGGCCACGGCGTTGGTGAGCACGAAGGGGAACCAGACCACCTGCACCGCGATGCCCGCGAAGGCGCCATAGAGCGCGGTCGCCTGGGCGGGCGGGTAGCCGGCCCGGAGGAAGCCCCGTTGGACGATGGAGACGTCCAGCACGTTGAGCAGCGGCATGCTGACCGACCCGAGCGTGACGGGCCAGGCCAGCCGCAGCATCCGGAGCCCCAGCCTGCGCGGTGCCCCGGCCGGGTCGGCCCCCTCCACCCTGCGCAGCCTCCCGGTCTTTGGCGTGCCAGCCCGCCTGCCGGCCCCGGTCGCCGCAGGCCCGGCTCCTCCGCTGACCGGAGTGCCTGCCTCCTCCGCGGCCCGCTCCCGGCCGAGCCGCCAGAGCATGAAGAGCACCGAGGCCAGGGCGCCGGCCGTGATGCCCAGGGCCGCCCCTGCCGCGGCGTACTCCAGACCCAGCGGCAGGAGGAGCATGGCGGCGCCCATGGTGACGACGATCTTCGTCCCCTGCTCCAGAACGGAGGCGACCGCGCTGGGGGTCATCTGCTTCTGCCCCTGCAGGTAGTGGCGGAACACAGAGTCGAGACCGTTCAAGATCACCGCCGGCGCCAGCGCGACCAGCGGCCAGTAGGAGCGGGCGTCGCCCAGGGCGCGGGCCAGGAGGGGCGCCCCGGCCAGCATCAGGCAGGCGGCGGCCCCCCCGGCCAGCAGGCTGTAGGTGAGGGCCAGGCGCAGTACCCGGTGGACCACATCCCACCGGCCCCGCTCGTCGTACTCGGCCACGAGGTTCTGCACCGCCACCGGCACGCCGCCCACGGCCAGGTGGAGCAGGGCGTTGTAGGCGGGCAGGGCCATCTGGTAGATGCCCAGACCCTCGGAGCCGATCATGCGGGTGAGGGGAAGCCGGACCAGGAGGTTGCCGATCTTGATGAACAGCCCGGCCAGCGCCAGGGCCGCGGCGCCCCGGACCACCGACTCCTTCCGGCTCATGCTCGTCCCTCCCCCCTCCAGGGGAAGGTATGCGCGCCGATCCCGAAACATGATGGACAGGGCGGCGGCAGGAGTTCGCCTCCGATTGGCTAATCCAGTCACTATTCGGGGAGGCGAACTATATCTTCATGGATCAGGCACAGCGGAACCTCTATGTGCTCTGGCTGGGCGTTTTCTGCACGTCCAGCAGCTTTTCGCTGGTGATGCCGTTTCTGCCCCGCTTCATCGGGGAACTGGGCGTGACCGAGAACCTCTACACCTGGTCGGGCATCATCTTCGCCGTCACCTTTCTCTCCAGTTCGATCATGTCGCCCATCTGGGGCAACCTGGCGGACCGCTACGGACGCAAGCCCATGCTGGTGCGAGCGGGCATCGCGCTGGGCGTGATCTACTATCTGATGAGCTTCGTCACCAACCACTGGCAGCTGCTGTGGCTGCGGGTGCTCAACGGCGCCCTCTCGGGCTTCAACCCGTCGGCCATCGCGCTGGTGGCCACCAACACGCCGGAGGACCGGGTGGGCCGCTACCTGGCCATCATCCAGACCGGCATCGCGACGGGCACCATCATGGGCCCCCTCCTGGGCGGCACCCTGGCCGAACTGGTGGGCATCCGCTGGACCATGCGGGTGGCCGGCACGCTGGACCTGCTGGCCGTCCTGCTCGTGGTGCTGGTGGTGAAAGAGAAGATTATCGGCCTGGGAAAGGCCCGCACCAGCGTGATCGCGGACATCAAGCTGGCGCTCTCCAACCGGCGGCTGGCCGCGCTGATGGTGTCGGCCCTGCTGATTCAGGCCTCGCTGCAGTCCCTGCAGCCGATCCTCTCGAACTTCGTCCCCACCCTGGCGCAGGAGGGTTGGGTCACGGCCATCACCCACCTGCTCTTCGGCGCCGGGGAGGCGACCGACTTCGTCGTGGGTCTCATCTTCGCCCTGCCGGCCATCGCCACGGTGCTGACGGCCGCCCGCTGGGCTCAGGTGGGCGAGCGCATCGGCTTTGCACGCCTGCTCTCACTGGGTCTGGTGGTGGCGGGGCTCCTGGTCCTGCCGCAGTCGCTGGTCCGGACGGTGGGCTGGCTGATGCTGCTCCGCTTCGTCTTCGGCATGGCCACGGCAGCGGTGCAGCCGTCGGTCAACTCGGCGCTGGCGGAGGTGGTCCACCCCTCCTTCCGGGGACGGGCGTACGGCATCAACAACAGTGCGATGAACCTGGGCTCCGTGGTGGGCCCGTCGCTGGGCGGCTGGGTGGCCGACACCCTGGGCCCCCGCGCGGTCTTCGTGGTGACGGGACTCGTGATGCTCGCCGCCTCGGCCTGGGTGCAGCGGATGCTGGTCCACGGGCCGGAGGAGCCGCTGGTGGGCACGCCGGAGGAGGAGATGGCTCACACGTAGGGGCCGCCGGCGTAATCCGTACCAGGGGGGATGAACATGGTCCTGCGGATCGGCGTCATCGGACAGTCGGGGCCCATCAGCGAGGAGATGCGGGCGGCGGCGTACGCCGTCGGCCGGGCCATCGCCGCCCGGGGGGCGTTGCTGTTCACGGGCGGGCGGGA